>JACXTT010000196.1_pt1 | contig 97290 bp, 83 predicted proteins | sample 9270951 | NCBI WGS metagenome assembly JACXTT01 (sample SAMN15532306, study PRJNA645909) | rock metagenome | isolation source: weathered quartz diorite | place: Puerto Rico | collected 2017-06-21 | reverse complement strand
TCGATCGGTCGCGCTACTGGAAGCGTTGCGACCTGGGGAGTGGATCATGCGCAATGGCGCATCGTAGCTTCCCGGATCCAAGCTACATTGGCATGGTGCTGACAACGTCAGCGGTACGCCCCGACACAATGACCAACGCCGCAGAGGGCTGTCAAAGCCCCAACTGCTACAAGCTTTTTCCGGTCGTTGGCGCAGTTACAGAGCGGGGATGGGGACTACAAATTCGGCTCCACGGCCAACGTAGGAAGCTTGTCGATATAGCGGTCGGTCTTTGCCGAACAACGCATGCGCAAGTGCACAGTTGCGGCGTAGTCCTTTGCGATTTACACGTTTTGCATGACGCTCCCATCGTGCGAGCAGTGGGGGACAAAACGGTGTACCAGGAGGGGCGATGAGCGGGCTGGGCGAGCACACGGATGGTGTGTTCGCAGCCTCTTAACCGGTAAAGACCACGAAAGTGATGCTCATGTTGGACCCGTTCAACAGACCGTACACCTGGCATCCGAGTCTTGACCTGCGATGGACTCTGGCTTAGTTTCCCCGCCCCCCGGATCTGCCCCTCATACCTTTCTCATCCGGGCTTCGCAAAAGGACTTGCTCATGAGCCGCACGCATTGCGTCGCTTTGATGGCGTGGCTGCTGCCTGCCAGCTTGCTGGCATCGGAAAAAACCTCATTCACTTCGGATCGCGCCGACCTGCTGTCGGTCTATCGCGAAGCCGTGTCGAACAACAGTGAACTGGCGGCGGCACGCGCGGGCTTTGAAGCGCAGCAAGAAGCCGTTCCCCAAGCCTGGGCCAACCTGCTGCCGGCGATCAGCACCGGCGCGAACATCGAGTCGACTCGTCTGGAGCGTGATTCGCCACAGCTCACACGCGAACGCAGTGGCACCACCTACCAGGCCAACCTGAAACAGCCGCTGTTTCACGCGGAGTCCTGGTTCGGCCTGAAAGCGGCCGAGGCGAGCACCTCCCAGGCGGCCGCCGAACTCTCGGCGACCGAGCAGGAGCTGATCCTGAAAACAGCCGAAACCTACTTCGAAACGCTGCGGGCGACCGACACCCATGCCGCGTCCGAGGCGGAGGAGGCCGCACTCAAGCAGCAGATGGATCAAGCGCGCGGGCGCCTGAAAGGTGGCCTGTCCAGCATTACCGACGTCCTCGATGCCGAGGCTGCCTACGACAATGCTCAAGCCAACCGCGAGCTGGCCGCGCGCAAAGTCGACGATGCTTTCGAACAACTGGTGCGCCTGACCCATCACGAATACGTCAGCATTCAGGGCGTGCGCCATCAACTGCCGGTGCTCTTGCCGGTTCCCGAGGATGCCAAGCTCTGGGTCGATACGGCGGTCAGGCAAAACCTCAAGCTTCAGGCGAGCAACCTGGCGGTTCAAGCCGCGGAAGAAACGCTCCACCAGCGACAAGCCGGACATGCACCGACCGTGGATGCCGTGGCGTCGTACCGCAAGGGGGATAACGACAGTTTTGGCTACAGCAACCCCAGTGATATTGGCCGGAACGATTACCGGGGCAACGTCGCCCAGAGTTCTATCGCAGTTGAAGTGAGCATCCCGCTGTACAGCGGTGGACGGGTCAGCTCCCAGGCACGCGAGGCATACAAAAGGCTGAGCCAGAGTGAAGAGCAGAGGGAGGGGCAGCGTCGGGAAGTGGTGCTCAATACTCGTAACTTTTACCGTGCAGTGCACTCGGACATCGAACAGATCCGAGCCCGTAAAAAGACCATCCTTTCCGCCCAGGGCTCGTTGAAGGCGACCAAGGTGGGGGCCGATATCGGCATCCGTAACACCGTGGATGTTCTTAACGCTCAGCGGCAGCTCTTCACCTCGGTACGGGACTACAACAACGCTCGTTACGATTACATCCTCAATAACCTGCGCTTGAAGCAATCGGCCGGCACCCTCAGTCCGTCGGATCTGCACAGCCTCGCTCAGTTTCTGAAGCAGGACTACGACCCGCGTCGTGATTTTCTGCCGCCGGAAATGACCAGCCTGGGGGGGTGATCAGCAGCGCCTATCGTTGGCTGATCAGGGGCAAAGACCTATGAGGCAAAGACTCTTTTCAAATTTTTGTAAATGTATCTTAGGTGTATAGATTTGTTACAAATGAGGGCGTTTTGCCATTTTTCTGTTGCGTCCAATCCGCCTATGATCCGCACCCCTGAGCTTCAGGGCAAAAAAGCCAAGCTTAAAGGCAATTCAGCAAGGATGCGGTTGTATGCACGAACAGGGCGAGGGGGCTGCTCAGCCTTCGGATGCGCTTGATACGGGATTGGCCTGCCTGGTCATGTTGGCGCGCTTTCACAGCGTGGCGGCATCGGCAGAGCAATTGGCCCATGAGTATGTGGCCCAAGGGCAGCTTTTCGGCAAGGCAGAGCTACTGCTGGCCTCCCGTCAGCTTCAACTGAAAGCCAAATCAGTCCGCAGCAAATTTGATCGTCTCCCGCAAACACCGTTGCCAGCGATTGCCTGCGCAGACGATGGCAGTTACTTCATCATTGCCCGGGTCGATCAGGACAAGATCCTGATTCACGACCCGCGCGCGCAACGGCCTCAGGTCCTTTCCGCCGACGAGCTAAAGGCTCGCTGGAGCGGTGAGTTGATCCTCATCCGCTCGCAAACTTCCGAGGCGGGAGAGGTCTCCCGATTCGATTTCACCTGGTTTATCCCGGCCATCGTGAAATACCGAAAGCTGCTGGGCGAAGTGCTGCTGGTCTCCTTTGTCCTGCAGATCTTCTCTTTGCTGACACCGCTGTTTTTCCAGGTGGTGATGGACAAGGTGCTGGTTCACCACGGACTCACGACGCTCGATGTGGTCGCTATCGGGCTCCTGGGGATCATGCTGTTCGAATCGACGCTGAGTGGATTGCGCAGCTACGTTTTTGCCCATACGGCGAGCCGGATCGATGTCGAATTGGGTTCACGCCTGTTCCGTCACCTGATCACCTTGCCCTTGGCTTATTTCCAGGCCCGTCGGGTCGGAGACTCGGTGGCCCGGGTTCGCGAGCTGGAAAATATTCGCAGCTTCCTGACCGGCAATGCCATCACGCTGTTGCTCGACGTGTTGTTCTCCGTGGTCTTTATCGCGGTGATGTTCTTTTACAGCGGCTGGTTGACCTTGATCGTGCTGCTCTCATTGCCGCTCTACGTCATTGTGTCGGTGTTTATCACACCGCTGCTCAGGACTCGGCTGAATGAGAGCTTTGCGCGCGGTGCCGAGAACCAGGCGTTCCTGGTCGAAACGATCAATGGCATCGACACCCTGAAGTCGATGTCGGTCGAGCCGCAGATCACCCGCAAGTGGGATAATCAGTTGGCGGCTTACGTGGCGGCGGGATTTAAGACCCAGACCCTGTCGACCATCGCCAACGAAAGCGTCTCGTTGATCGGCAAACTGGTCACGGTGGCGACCCTCTGGTTGGGCGCGCGACTGGTGATTGATGGGCAACTGTCCGTGGGCCAACTCATCGCCTTCAACATGCTCGCCGGGCGTGTCGCGCAACCGATCATGCGGTTGGCGCAGTTGTGGACCAACTTCCAGCAAACCGGCGTTTCGGTGCAACGCCTGGGCGACATCCTCAATAGCCGAACCGAATTGTCCCAGGCGACACGCAGTGCCTTGCCGACGCTCAAGGGGCGTGTGGAGTTCGATCAGGTTCAGTTCCGTTATCGTCCAGATGGCTCGGAGGTGCTGCGGGGCGTCAGTCTGGTGATCGAGGCGGGCGAGGTGATTGGGGTGGTCGGTCGTTCGGGGTCGGGCAAGAGCACCTTGACCCGTTTGCTCCAGCGCCTTTACGTGCCCGAGCGTGGACGGGTGCTGGTCGATGGCATGGACCTGGCGCTGGCCGATGTCTCTTCGTTGCGCCGCCAGATCGGTGTGGTGCTGCAAGACAATATGCTGTTCAACCGCAGCATCCGAGAAAACATCGCGCTGACCGATCCAGGCGCTCCGCTGGAAGCGGTGATGCAGGCCGCGAAGATGGCCGGCGCGCACGAGTTCATCCTTGAACTGCCCGAAGGCTACGACACGGTGGTTGGGGAGCACGGTGCCTCGTTGTCCGGCGGCCAACGTCAACGTGTCGCCATCGCCCGAGCCCTGATCGGCAATCCCCGAATCCTGATCTTCGACGAAGCGACCAGTGCGCTGGATTACGAGTCGGAAAGGATCATTCAGCAAAACATGCAGGCGATCTGCAAGGGGCGGACGGTGATCATCATCGCGCACCGACTGTCCGCGGTGCGCGATGCCAACCGGATCGTGGTGATGGATCGCGGCCAGATCGTCGAACAGGGTACCCACGCCGAACTGCTGGCCCACCAGGCCGGCCACTACTCGCGCCTGCACCGTTTGCAACAAGGATAAGTTGTCATGAGCCAACCTTCGGCAGGTCGAGCGCTGTTTCGACGTTATCGCCATGTCTGGAAACAGGCCTGGGGGCAGCGCAAGTTGTTGGATGCCCCTGCGCGCCTTTCCCACGAGGTGCAGTTTCTGCCGGCGGCATTGGCCTTGCAGGACCAACCGGTTCACCCGGCACCGCGCTATGTGCAGTGGACCATCATGGTGTTCGCCGTGTTGGCGTTGCTCTGGTCCATCTTCGGGGAGATCGATGTGGTGGCGACGGCCACCGGCAAGATCGTCGCCAGTGGCAAGAGTAAAACCATCCAGCCCAGCGAGGTGGCGGTGGTCAAATCGATCCGAGTCCACGATGGGCAGCAGGTCAAGGCGGGCGATGTCCTGGTGGAGCTGGACACCAGCATGACCGGTGCGGACATCAAACGGCTGAAGAGCGATCTGCTGGCCGCCGAGGTCGACAGCGCGCGGGCAACGGCCTTGATCGAATCCATCCAGACGGGCAAAGAGCCGGGCTCCTTGGCTGGGCGCATTCCTCAAGCCGCTCCCGAGCAGGAACTGGCGGCGCAACGCTGGTTGCAGGGCCAGTATCAGGAACTGCGCAGCTCCCTGGAGCAAATCGACGCTGAAGTTGAACAGCGCTCCGCCGAGATGCAGTCCACCAGGGCGACGCTGGCGTCCCTGCAGAAAACACTCCCCATCGCTCGTCGTCTGGCCGAGGACTATCAGCAGCTACTGGAACAGCAATACGTCCCTCGGCATGCCTACCTGGAAAAGCAGCAAGCATTGCTGGACCAGGAGCGGGATATGGCGGTGCAGCAGTCGCGGTTGGCTGAGGTCAGTGCGTCGAAGAAGGAGGCCGAGCGCAGAAGACAAGTCCTGCTCGCCCAAACCCGTCGAACGATGTTGGACCTGCAACAACAGTCCGAGCAGAAAGCGGCCTCGCTGGTGCAGGAGTTGAACAAGGCAGAGCAACGCGATCACCTGATGAGCCTGACCGCGCCCGTGGACGGGACGGTTCAGCAGTTGGCGGTGCATACGATTGGTGGGGTAGTGACTGCGGCACAGCCGTTGATGGTTATCGCACCGAGTGACCAGCCGGTGGAAGTAGAGGCCATGCTGGAGAATAAGGACGTGGGCTTCGTTCGCGAGGGTCAGCAGGCCACTGTCAAAGTGGAAACCTTTACCTTCACCAAATATGGGACGGTGGAGGGCGAAATCGTCAGTGTCTCCAACGACGCCATTGAAGACGAGAAGCGCGGGCTGATCTATAGCAGCCGTGTCCGTTTGCTCAAAGACTTTGTCATGGTGCGCGATCAGAAGGTCGCGTTATCCCCGGGCATGTCTGTCACGGTCGAGGTCAAGACGGATCGTCGTAAAGTCATCGATTACTTCCTGAGTCCGTTGCAACAGTACGCGGATGAAAGTTTGCGCGAGAGATAATTGCTGCGTTCGGGGTGGGTAAAAATATGAGTGATGTTAAAGCGTTTTTATACGGAATGTACGATGTCATCGCCTTTCCTTGTCTGGTGATTTTTATTCTCTGTGTGATCAGGGCGAAGAGGGCGTATGCCACCTCCCTGTTTGTCTGGGGATGTAGCCTCCCGACAACAGTGTATTGCTATATTGTTTATATTCATGAGGGGTTGCGGGAGTGGACCCATTGGTCGGTGGTTGCTATTGATTTTCTTGCCTTCTCTCAACTGGGCTGGTTGGGTGCGATATTGATGCTGTTCGGTTATTTGGCGAATGAAGAAAGCTTAAAGCGAACGGCTGTTTGGCTTTCGCTTATATCCGTCGTATCCCACGGATTTTTTTTGCTGGTCGGGCTGGTATGGAATGGGCTGTCTGAATAACAGGTGCGCGGGTTGGCGGCCATAGGTGACCTAAAATTATAGAGCTATTCATTCAGGCTCGCTGAGCACTGGGGGCTGGACAGCTCTTTGTGTCCGATTGCAGAGGTGTGGTGTGGGAAGGACAAAAAAAATATACGTGGGCGTATTCTTCGGTATTTTGTTGGCTGTGCTCTCTGGTTATTTTGTCTGGCTGTTTTCCGAGGCAGGGAAAGTTCGTTGGGTCGTAGAGCTTGTTGGGGGGGAGGACGTTTTGAGGTCTTCCAGCCAGCCAGTGCTTGATGAAGACGCTTTGTATATCAAGGCTCTCCAGTTGTCTCCCGATGAGACGATGTATGAGCGCATCAAAGCTTTGAGTTTATGCCAGGAAATGAGTGACGCCTGCGTGACAACCAGTTTGACGGTCGCCAACTTTTTATTAATTAATACCCCTGACGTTCGGGCAGCCAGAAATATAGTTGAAGGTTACGCGCGTTACAATATTCTACAGGCGCAGCCCTGTCCGGCAAAATATGAAACTTCAGTAGTCATCAAGGATGTCCAGTTCATATCGACGCTACCGAAAGTTGAGGCGGAGCACTTCGCCGAGGAGCGTTTGAAAAAAATTGAAGTGGATGGAGGACTTGTTTTTTCGCTCAGAACGCCGGAGTGTCGCCGTTATTTTGCTGCCAATCCATATGTCGCCAGAGGCTATCTCGCGCACCTAGCACTTCTGGTCAAGGCGGCTCAAGGGACAGCGTCTTCGGCATGGCTGTATCTATTATCCCGTCCGGGTGTGTATTCGATTATTAAAAAGAGGGAACTTTAAATGGCAGAAGGTACACCGCAGGCAGCCAGTGGGGCCACGCAGACACTCCCAGAAATGTTGGACGAACTGGGGAAAGCAAAGGACATGCTAAATAAAGCTAATGAGGCGACAAGTATAGCGGGGGCGATGGCGCGTTATAATACGTTGGTTGATATGTCCAGCTCCGCTGGGCTTATTGCCTATATAATGTCGGATAAATATAATGGTACGAGTACTGAAACCAATGTTCATATACTTGAAGCTATAAAACTCCTGAAAGCTCCAGGGGTGTCGGCTGCTCAGGATAAGGTGGTGGACAAGGGTATTAGCGGCCTGCAGTACGTTTTGGAATTTGCCGGGGACGGTAAAGATAATGATGTGGCTTTGGGCGGGCTTCTATACGCGATTTCCTTATTCAGTAAAAGCGCCAAGGCCTCACGTGATCGTGAGTATGGGCAGTCAGCTTCACTGAATGCCTGGCATGACGCAATGGGTAAGATTACAAAGTATATCGACGAGACGATTGCATGGTTTGGTGATGATTATGACCCTTCAAAGATTGAAGCCTTAAACTTTGCGGGCCCCGCTGCGCGCTCGGCTATTGAAAGCGCCATGTCGAGCCGAATGGATGAGTTTTTTTTCGGGGTTCCGGCCAGTGCAAGCGCGTTTGATCTGAAGGTCAATAGTTCTGGTGAAATTATAAGTAAAACTGCAACAGACCATGAGGCCGCCGCCGCACAAGTCAGCAACGGCCTGATCACCAGTGGTGGCGGCTGGAACCTGAGCTACGATGCCAACAAGCTGAACCTGAATCAATACCAGGGCAACTGGATCAACAACACCTTTACCGCCGCAGCCACCCAGATCCTGGCTGACGGTTATCGCCCGGGTAACGCCAATACGGTCAAGGACGTTTTTGACTTCAGCCTGCGCACTTCCAGCCAAAGCCTCTCTTACGGCAGTACCCTGGCGGCCCTGTTGAACTCCGGCGACGCTCGCGCACGCCTGACCTTACCCACCGACCCGCTGGTGCTGGACCTCAATGGCGATGGCGTGCGGCTGACCGATTACCTGACTGCACCCGTGTTCTTCGACGCCGACAACGATGGTGGCAGTCTTGAAGAAACCGGTTGGGTCAGTTCCCAGGACGGCATTGTGGTCGTGGACGCCAATGCCAATGGCAAGATCGACAATATCAGCGAGACGCTCTCCGAATACTTCGGTGGGACGGCCGGCACCCGTGGCGAGGCCGGGCAAAAGCGTTTCGCCAACGGCTTTGCGGCGTTGGCCAGTTTGGACAGCAACGCCGATGGCGTGTTCGACAAGCAAGACGCTGCCTGGTCGAGCGTCAAGGTTTGGGTCGACGCCAATCATGATGGCAAAAGCTGGATCGACCTCAACGGCAATGGTGCTATCGACGCCGGTGAAACGAGCGAACTCAAATCGCTCTCGGACTTGGGCATCACCCAGATCAACCTGAAAAATCAGGCGCAAAGTGGTGAGGTGCGTGACGGTAACGAAGTGCTGGCACGCGGCACCTTCGTGCAGAACGGCACGAGCAAGGAAGCCATTGCCGCGAATTTCATGGCCAACCCCAACGGCCATGTCTTTACCGCGAGTGGTACTGGCACCGTGGTCTCGACCCAGGGTTCGGAACAGGTCTCGGCCGTGACCGGTTATGTCTCTTCGTCGACTACCGGTGAGCGCATTGATGTTGCCCTGAAAGGCGTCAATAACGCTACCGGCGGCTCGGGCAACGATGTGTTACAGGGCGATGCCCAGACAAACTGGCTGGCCGGCGGCCAAGGCAGCGACACGTTCTACGGGGGTGCTGGCGACGATGTGTTGCTGATCGACGGTGATGATCTGCCCGGTAATATTCATGGGGGGGAAGGCACCGACATCGTTCAGGTGCTAGGCGATAAAGGTGTCTACCTCAATCTGACCGAGGCCAGTGTGGAAATTGCCCAGGGCGGACGGGGTAATGACGTGTTTATTGGCGGCGGGAACAGCACAGTCTACTTGCGCGGCGGTGACGGTGATGATGTCCTTGTCGGTGGCTCGGCCAATGACGCGCTGTCAGGCGAGGACGGTAACGATGTCATTATGGGCGGGGCAGGCGATGACGTGTTGCGGGGCCATCGCGGCAACGACCGGATCCAGGGTGGTTCGGGCAATGATCTGATTGACGGCGGCCAGGACGATGACAACTTGAGCGGTGGCGTCGGCGACGACATCCTCATTGGTGGTGCCGGCGATGACCAGATCGATGGCGGTAACGGTGTGGACATCGTCGAGTTGTCTGGCGACTTTGCGGACTATCGAATTACCCGGACCGCCGAAGGTGTCTGGATCAGCGACACCGTCGCGGGGCGCGATGGCACTGACTTCCTGCAGAGTGTCGAAAAGGCCAACTTCAAGAACCTCAAGCTGGTGGAAATCCCGACGGCCACCAGTGAGGGCATGGAGAGCCCGTTGCTGGTCAAGGACGTTCTGAGCAAGGACAAGGCCGGCGTCGGTTTCGAGCGCACCAGTGCGCATTTGATCGGCAAGGAACAACTGCTCCAGAACGATATCGACTGGCAACACGATGCGCTGCACATCACCGGCTTGTTCGATGTAGTCGGCGGTACGGCCAGTCTGACCCAGGCCGGTGATGTGCTGTTCACGCCGGATGCGACTTTCACCGGTCTGATGGGCTTCAAATACACCGTGGCCGACGCCAAGGGCAACGAGGCCAGTACCATCATCAATATGGGGACCGGCGAGAGCGCGACGATGCGCGCGGCCGTGTACCTCAAGACGGCGGATCTGCCCAGTGATCCGCTGGTCACCGATCAGTGGTATCTGTCACAGGCCAATATTCTGCCGGTCTGGAAGGACTACACCGGTAAAGGCGTCAGGATTGTCCAGATCGAGACCAACAGCCCTTTCGGCACCACCAAGGAAATTCTCGATTACCGTCACGCGGACCTGAAAGACAACATCGACAAGAATTGGCTGGCTAACGCGACGCCGGGGCAAATGGCCGGTGAAGGCAGCGGTGGCAAGTTCAGCGATCACGCCACCCTGGTGGCCGGTGTGATGGTTGCGGCGCGCAATGGCGAAGGCAGCGTCGGTGTCGCCTATGACGCGAGCCTTGCCGGTTACTGGGTCAACAAAGACGACTTCAGCAACATGTCCCACATGGTCGAATACGATGTGGTGAACCACAGTTGGGGCAGTAACAATCACTTCGACCTGAAGTTCTCCCCGGCCGAGCTGGGGAACATGCCAACGGCCTATCATCAGGCCATCAACCAAGGTCGCCACGGCTTGGGCACGGTGATTGTCACGGCGGGCGGCAATGATCGGGAGAAAGGCGGGAACACCAACTATTCGAACGTCACCAACAGCCGCAGCAGCATTATTGTCGGCGCGATCAACGCGACCACCGACCTGGGTGCCTTGCAACTGGGAGGCAAGCCATTCTCCAGCCCAGGTGCCAGTATCCTGGTTAGCGCGCCGGGCTCGAATGTGACCTCGACCTCACGTCTGGTGCAGAACGACAACGGTTCGACCTTCGGTGGGGATTCCAGCGTTTCCCAAGGCACCAGCTTTGCCGCGCCGATAGTGTCGGGCATCGTCGCGCTCATGCTGGAGGCCAACCCGGAGCTTGGGTATCGCGATGTGCAGCAGATCCTCGCGCTCTCGGCCCGCAAGGTGGCTGACCCTACGACCTCCTGGCAGAACAACGGCAGCCAGAACTGGAACGGCGGTGGCATGCACGTCAGCCACGACTACGGTTATGGCGAGGTCGATGCCCGCGCCGCCGTGCGCCTGGCAGAAACCTGGAATACCCAGCAGACCCTGAGCAACGAGTACAGCCTAAGCAGCCCCCTGGAGTCGGGGGTGCTCAACCGGGCGATTGCCGACGGGCAGGGCGCCGGAATCAGCCATTCGCTGACGATGGGCAAGGTCGATCTCCTGGCCGAGCATGTCGAAGTCAAAGTCAGCCTGAGCCATTCCCGTCCGGGGGATCTCATCCTCAAGCTGATCTCGCCGTCGGGCACCGAATCCATTCTGATGAATCGACCTGGCAAGGCCCCGGGTAGCGCGGCGAGTGATCGCGGGGATGCTGACTTTGCGGGTGAAAAAACACTGAACTATGTCTTCGACACGGCATTGCTGCGTGGCGAAGCCGTGCAGGGAAACTGGACGCTGCAAGTGATCGACAGCGTGACCGGTGATACGGGGACGCTGAACAGCTGGAGCCTCAATGTCTACGGCAAGGGCGACACGGCCAACGACCAGTATGTGTATACCAACGAGTATGCGCAGTTGGCCGCTGCGGGTGGGCGCAACGTGCTCAACGACACCGATGGTGGCCAGGACACGATCAATGCGGCGGCGATTTCCAGCGCCAGCGTTATTGATTTGTCCAAGGGCGAAGCTACGTTGGCCGGCGCTCGTTTGACGATCACCAATCCGGGGCAAATCGAGCACCTGATTGGCGGCGAGTTTGCTGACACGCTGATCGGCAACAGCGCGGACAACCACCTGTCCGGTGGCCGCGGTGATGATGTGCTGTCGGGCGGAACCGGCGTTGATACGCTGATCGGCGGCAGGGGTAACGACACCTTGACCGGCGGTGCCGACACCGACTACTTCGTGATCGACAAGGCGGCCGGAGACATCGACACCCTCACCGACTTTGTGATCGGCACCGACAGAATCGTCCTGTCCGGTTTTGGTGACGATGTCTATTCCTCGATGACCATTACCCAGCAAGGCGCCGATACCCGGTTGGGGTTGGCGGATGGCCAAGTCCTGTTGCTCAAGAACGTCCAGTCCCAGGGCTTGACCCTGAGCAGCTTCGTCCATGTGCCGGACGGCGTGCGCTTGAGCCAGTTGGAGGGGGCTTCGGGTTACGGCTTCGGACTCAATGGCGTGGTGACCGAGCGTAGTTTGCCGGACACCGCCCATGGCTTCCTGTATTGGGCCAACGATGGCGGCGAGCGTGTGTTTGGCGGCACTGGTGCCGATACGATCTTCGGCGGCCTGGGCGACGATGTGCTGGTCGGGGAATACTCGACGACGTCGACTGTAGGGGGCAATGACGTCATCAACGGTGGCGAAGGCAACGACGTCGTCCGTGGCGGCGCCGGCGATGATGTGCTCTACGGTGGTGCCGGACTGGACTATCTGGGCGGCGATGCCGGCAACGACACCCTCTATCTGGAAGGTGACCAGGCGATCAGCGACTATGCCACCACGACCTTGCTGTCTCCGAACGTCAACCTGAGCGGGGCCGCGACACATACGGGCGCCTCGGTGGCGGGCGGTGCCGGGAACGATCGTTTTGTGCTGGTTGAAGACCTCCGTTCCAGCGCTTCGCAAGGCATCATGGCTAACCTGATCGATGACTTCGAAGTCGCCAATCCCTTTGAGAAGATCGACCTGTCGCAGATTCGTGCGGTACACAGCTTCTCCGAACTGAACTTCAGTACGGTGACGGTCGACGGTGAGCAGTACCTGCGTGTCTGGCTCGGGGTCATGGCCAGCGGCACTCAATACCTGACACTCAAAGGCGTGAATGCCAATCAGTTGTCTGCCGCCAATTTCATCTTCGGCCAGGCGTCCACACAGCCCAAGGTCCTGCTGAGCGGGACCGGTGTAAACGACCTGCTGGTGGGGGATGCCGGGGGTAATACCCTGGATGGCGGGGCGGGAGCCGATGTCATGGAAGGGCGGTTGGGCGATGACACCTACATCGTCGATAACGTCGGCGATGTGGTGAAGGAAGTGGTGGGCGGCGGCTATGATGTGGTCAAGTCCAGTGTCAGCTATGTCCTGGCCGATGAGGTCGAGTCCTTGTTGTTGCAAGGCACCGCGGCCATCAACGGAACCGGTAATGGGTTGTCCAACCGCATGGTCGGGAACAGTGGCAACAATGTGCTCGACGGTGCCGGCGGCTCCGATGTCATGATCGGAGGCCTGGGCGACGATACTTATGTGGTCGATGACGGTTCCGATCGGGTCGTTGAACTGGCGGACGAGGGCACGGACACCGTTCGTTCTTCGGTCTCTTTCACGCTGGCCAACCATCTGGAGAACCTGGAACTGACGGGTGATGCCAGGATCAATGCCACTGGTAACTCAGCCGATAACATCCTTCGCGGTAACAGTGCGGACAACCGACTTGACGGTGCCCAGGGTGCGGATCGGATGTTCGGCGGGCTGGGGAACGACACCTACTTTGTGGACAACACAGGGGATGTGGTGGTCGAGGAGCTCGACAGCGGCAACGACAAGGTGATCTCCACCGTGGACTTTACCCTGGGGGCGAATGTCGAGACCCTGGAGCTTTCCGGCCCGGCCCTGAACGGCACGGGCAACGCCTTGGCTAACCAACTGTTTGGCAACGAGCACAACAACCGTCTGTATGGCGGTGCTGGAGACGACCTCCTGCAAGGCGGCAAGGGCGATGATCGTTATGTGTTCGGCCAGGGACACGGGCGAGATACGATCAACGAAGAGCTTGGTGTCGGGGGTGGCATGGACACCATCGTGTTTGAAGCTGGCATCGAGGAGCGCGACGTCGCCGTCGAGCATTCCGAGAGGGGCATGGTGTTGCGCCTCAATGACGGTCAGCAGATCGTATCGGGCTGGACGGCCAGCGCTGGTCACAGTATCGAGCGTATCGAGTTCGCCAATGGCAAGGTCTGGAATACCGCCACGCTGGCAACTCTGGCAAATCGGGCTCCGACCGTATCCACTGCGATTGCCGATCAGAGCGTGGCAGAGGATAACCACTTCGTCTTGACCCTGGCGGCCACGACCTTTGCCGATGCGGATTCGGGAGATGCTCTCCAATTGAGCGCAACCTTGGCCGATGGCAAGCCTCTGCCGACCTGGCTCGGTTTCGACGCCAAGACCCGCACCTTCAGCGGTACGCCGGATAACCAGGCGGTCGGTAGTTTGTCGATTCGGGTCACGGCAATCGACAAGGCTGGCCTTTCTGTCAGCGATAGCTTCGAGATCCAGGTCAGCAATACCAATGATGCTCCGCAACTGGTCAATGCGGTTGCGGATCTGAACATTCAGAGCGGTCAAGCGCTCAGCTATGTATTGCCGGCAAACGCTTTCGCGGATATCGACGCCGGGGATCGACTGAACTATCGGGCTACTCTGGCCAATGGCTCGGCGCTTCCCTCCTGGCTGGTGTTCGATGCGGCCACTCGAACCTTCAGCGGTACACCAGCAGATGTTGGAACCGTCTCGGTCAAGGTCTCGGCGGTGGATCTTTCCGCTGCTGTGGCGAGCGACGTGTTCGACATTGTGGTCAGCGCGCCAACGGGATTAATTACCGGGACGCAGAGCGGTGAAACTCTGAATGGCGATGCCCAGGCTAATACCATCAACGGACTGGGCGGTGACGACAGACTTTTTGGCCGGGCCGGTAACGATGTGCTCAATGGCGGCGACGGCGTCGATTCGCTGTTTGGCGGGGACGGCAATGACACATTGGACGGCGGGGCCGGTAACGATTGGTTGTCTGGTGACTTCGGCAATGATACGTATCGGTTCTACCGTGGTATGGGCCAGGACACCATCACGGAGTTTGATTGGACTGTCGGCAATGTCGATACCATCAAGGTCGCTGCTGATATCACCCCTGTCGATGTCATCGTGAAGCGTGAGGGCACCAATGTCTATCTTGCCATCAAGGGCACGACGGATCGGATGACCCTAAACAACTACACCGATACCAATTATCAGGTGGAGCGGGTCGAGTTCGCTGACGGGACCGTCTGGTCTGTCAGTGATCTCAAGCGCCTGTCTTTGGTCGCGGCGAGTGAGGCGGCCGACACAATCTATGGTGACGAGACGGATGAGCGGATTGAAGGGCTTGGTGGAAGTGACCAGCTCTATGGTCTGGCCGGCAATGATGTGCTCAATGGCGGGGCCGGCGACGACATGCTCGATGGTGGCATGGGCCAGGACACACTCGATGGCGGCCTGGGTAATGACACGCTCTACGGAGGCTCCGGCAATGACACCTATCTTTTCCAACGCGGTGGTGGCCAGGACTTTATCTCCGATCGCGACTGGACAACTGGCAATATCGATGTGATCAAGCTGGCGCAGGGCATTAGTCCAAATGATATCAAGGCTTCACGAGTGGGCGACAATCTTGAGCTGGCGATCCTCGGCACCGTGGACAAGCTGACGGTTCGCGACTGGTTTTACTCGGCTGATTCGCAAATCGAACAGGTTCAATTCGCGGATGGCACGCTCTGGAATGTGGAGATGCTCAAGGCCATGGTCAAAGGCGTGGCGAGCGAGGGCAACGATGTGTTGCAGGGGGATGAGTCCAGCGCCGATACCCTCAATGGGCTGGGTGGTGATGATACGCTTTACGGGTTGTCAGGTAACGACACGCTCATTGGCGGTGCCGGCAAAGATAAGCTTTATGGTGGTGCGGGGGCGGATATCCTGGACGGCGGTGTCGACAATGACACCCTCTATGGGGAGGCAGGCAACGATACTTACCTGTTCTACCGTGGGGCCGGACAAGACTGGATCAGTGACTACGACTCTTCGGTTGGCAGTCTGGACGTTATCAAGGTGGCGGCAGGCCTCAACCCGTCTGACATCCAGCTAAGTCGTAACCTTAACGATCTGTATGTCGGCATCAGCGGGACAACCGACAAGTTGACGGTTTCCAGTTGGTTTTCCAACAGCTCTTACCAGATCGAACAGATTCAGTTCGCCGATGGAACGAGCTGGGGCGTCGATACCATCAAGGCCATGACCAAGGGGACGGCTACCCAGGGTAACGACCAGCTTTTTGGCGATACCCTGGCGGACGTGCTGAGTGGCCTTGACGGTGACGACAAGCTTTACGGGCTGGCTGGCAACGACATTTTGTCGGGCGGTGGCGGGGCTGATGAACTGTATGGCGGTGAAGGCTCCGACACCCTGCAGGGTGGATCCGGCAATGATCGGCTCTATGGCGATCGCGGTAGTGACCTTTATCAATTCGAGCGGGGTGGCGGTCAGGACGTTATTGATGATTTTGATCCTGATGCCAACACCGACGTGCTGCAGTTCGGTGCCGGTATTTCTGCAGACCAACTATGGTTTCGCAAGAACGGTTGGGATTTGGAAGTCAGTGTAATTGGCACTGCCGACAAGGTGACGGTATCCAAGTGGTCTTTCTGGGGCGCGGGTAATTGGGAGAAAGCGCAGCATATCGAACAGTTCCGCACGGCGGATGGAAAAGTCCTGCTGGAAAACCAGGTCGATCAGTTGGTCAATGCCATGGCCGCGTTTGCTCCGCCTGCAGCGGGGCAGCTCTCGTTACCGCAAAACTATAAGGATGCGTTGAGCACGGTGATTGCCAGCAATTGGCAATAGAGGTACAAGCTGCCGCGCCTGGAGGCGCGGCAGTCACCTGAGACTCCCTCTATGGGGCAGCAGCCTGCGTACATCGCATGAAGTGATGAGTAAGAAAAAAGCGCCCAGTGCAGGGCGCTTTGATAGGGTTTACAACCAGCCTTGGTCCGCCATGGAAAGCGGCCTGCCGGCGGCAACAATGATGTGGTCCAACATCCTCACATCCACGAACTCCAGGGCCTTCCTCAGACGCTGGCTCTGCAAGCGATCATCGTCGCTTGGAAGAGGGCACCCGCAGGGGTGATTGTGAGCCACGATGATTGCAGCGGCATTGTGTGCCAGTGCTCGCTTGATGACCTGCCTGGGGTAAATTTTTACGGCACTGATGCTGCCATGAAAGAGCACCTCAAACTTCAACACCCGATGAAGGCGGTCCAGAAAAATCACAGCAAACACCTCATGCTCCATCTCGGCCAACTTCAGCTTGAGGTAGCTCCTGACCGCGGACGCGTGTTGTAACGAGGCCCCCCGTGTGAACAGCCGACGATCCAGAATCTGCATTGCCTTCTCGATCAACCGATCTTCCTCGGCACGTCCCATCGCCTCAGGTACTGCAACATCGAGCGCGGTATTGGAAGCAACCATGGTACTGACCTCCGTCCAGCACCACGAGGGCATACGTCTCCCGAGGGAAGCGTATTCCCCCGCGGATGAAAAGAAGGCGCCGGTAAGGGCGCCTTGGGTGAGTGGATGATCAGGCCACGCTTTGCGTGCCCAACAAGTGTTCCGAATCCCCTGACGCTTCCAACGCATCTGGAGTGTCAGCATCAGGACGATCAACCGCCTCAACATCATCGGCGACCGCTGATGAGGCCGAGTCAGCGTTCTCTTCCTTGGGCGGTGCGGTGTACACCACATCGCCGTTGATCATCATCATGGGCACCGAGAGCAGATTCGCCCTGAGATTCGCCCCTGGTTGACCTTGTTTTTCACCCTGTTGGTAGATGAAGGGTACGACCCAAATGCCGCTGATGATGAACCGCACAAAGACGGTTTCACCTGAGTTGACGGCCTGAGCGCATTTTTTGACGAGCTCCTTGGCAACGGTGCCGATGACCCTGCAGTCGTAGAAGGTGTAGCTGTAATCGTCTTCAGGACCTTGCAGTGCCGCCACCTTGACCAGCAGATACGAATCGCCTTTTGGAGGCGTGATTGTGCGTACATTGTTCAGGTATCCAACACCGTAGATGTGCTGATTGAAGTACTTCTTTTCTTCGAAAGTGGTCTGAGTCATGTGCTTCTCCTTTTCAACATGAAAATGGGGAAGCACTGACCCCAAAGGGAAGTGACTTCCCCGATGGGTGGTGCAGTAGGCGTTCCCTCGTCAGCATTGGCTGAGGAGTGACCGCACTGCTGAACGCGACAGCGGCCTTGGGTTGATCAACGCGAATAACGCGTCGTAGCGTCCTAGATCGTGGCTACCTGGAAATGTTGCCGACAACGTCAGCAGAACACGCCTCAAGCATGGAAAAACAGCCGCTGCCAGTCCAGTCCTCTTCTCCGACCGCATGCGTAGGAAAACTCTCTTCGAAAGCCCCTCCAGAAGTCGACTGCAAAACACTCAGGGTGCAAACCTGTTTTCCGATTGCGGCCGCCGTCCCCAAAAGGTCATAAAGCAAAGGAGAAAAGGAAGGGCTGAAGGGAAGCAAAACGAAGGGTAAGAGGCCTACCCGAAAAGGCCGCTCAGGGCCCCGAAAGGAAAAGGGCCGTCTTTCCATGGATAGGGATGAAATCTGAATGTTTTGGCACTGGATACTGAAAAAAATTGCTGTAACCCCAACCACGAACAGAGGAGAGGCTCCAGCTGAGTACCTCACCCCTCAATCGGCTACGGAGCTCCTTTCAACCCCGCGCCGCCAAAAGCTCCTGGAGCAGATCTGGCAACGTACTTCACTGTCACGCAAACAGTTTGCCGACCTCTACCAGTGCCCCATTGAGCGCTATGCAGAGCTGGTTCAGCAATTACCTGCTTCGCACAACCATCACCATGCCTATCCCGGAGGCATGCTCGACCATGGCCTGGAAAGCATGGTCTATGCCTTGAAGCTGAGGCAGTCGCACTTGCTGCCGATAGGGGCGACCACCGAAGCCCAAGCTGCCCAGACGGAGGCCTGGACGATCGTGATTGCCTATGCGGCGCTGCTGCACGACATCGGAAAAATCGTCGTTGATGTGAAAGTGCAAATGTCGAATGGATGTTTATGGCACCCCTGGAACGGGCCCCTGAATAGGCCCTACCGATTCAGGTACGTCAAAGAGCGCCAATACAAACTTCATGGCGCTGCAGCAGGCTTGCTCTGTACTCAGATAGTGCCGCATTCGATACTCGATTGGTTGAGTTCATACCCCGAACCCTGGAACGCTCTGCTCTTCTTTCTGGCCGGGCAGTACGAACATGCCGGCACCCTGGGAGTACTGGTCATCCAGGCCGATCAGGCATCGGTAGCACAGGAGTTGGGAGGCAACCCCACCAAGGCGCTGGCCGCACCGAAGTCGTCACTGCAACGGCAACTGATCGAGGGCCTGCGTTACTTGGCCTTTGAGCAACTGAAGCTCAACCAGTCACGTGCTTCAGATGGCTGGCTGACCGAAGACGCCCTGTGGCTCGTCTGCAAAACGGTGGCTGACAAGCTCCGTGCCCACCTGTTGTCCCAGGGGACAGAAGGCATTCCATCCTCAAACGACACGCTGTTCAATCTCCTGCAGGACAACGCGATCATTCAGGTCAATACCGAAGGTAAGGCCATTTGGAACGCCACGATTCAGAGCGGCAAATGGAGAAGGACCCTGACCTTCCTCAAGGTCGCACCGGCATTGATCTGGGAAAGCGCAGAGCGACCACCGGCCTTTTCTGGCTCAGTTACAGTCCAAGTGAGCACCGGGAAGAGAGAGGAGGGCGAGAACACACCTGCTGCGCAAGAGGATCTTGCGCTAGAGACGCCTCCTCATTATGTGACCGACGTTCCGGAGCACGAACTTTATAGGCCACAGCAATGGATGGGTATGCCGGACGATCACCCGGAGCACGATTCTGATCTTTCGGCAGTGCCAACGCATAATGAGATAGAAGCGCCTCCCCGCATTGATCCCGGATTCGGGCCTGTCCCTTCATTCTTTGAACAACAACCCTCTCATACCCAAGCCCACCCACCACAACCTAACGTGAGCGCTGAGGAGTTGGGGCAGGCCTTCATGAAGTGGCTGCGCCAAGGCATCCTCACAAACAAGATTGCCATCAACGACGCCACAGCTAAGGTACACAGCGTGGCCGGCACGGCCTTCTTGATCTCCCCGGGGATTTTCAAGCGCTACACCGATGAACACCCTGAGACTGCCCGGCTTGCCAAGCTGCAAGGCACTAGCGATTGGCGCTGGCTTCAACGCTGTTTCGAGAAACTGGGGGTACATCACAACAGCGAAGATGGCTTGAGCATACGGACCTGTGAGATCCAAGGACCACGCAAGACCCGCGATATCAAAGGTTATCTGCTCAAGGACCCTTTGCTGATCTTCACCGAAAGACCCTACGACAATCCCTACTTGCGAGTGAAGGAGTGAATTTTCGACACAGGATGCGTGGAAACATGATCGGTCGAACCCCAGCGGTATCGACGATCCCAGACACAGGCTGATCGGACGGGGAAGCATGGGCATTACGGTCGCACATTTGCTCCAACGCCACACAACGGTCGAGGCGTTATTATCGTCTCTTCGAAATCAGCCAAGGAGGCACCCATGAGTGTTCGTGGTAAAGACCGACAGATCGACAACGTTGAATTCAACGTCGGCGACATCGCCCGTAGCAAAGCCTTCTACGGCGAGGCGTTTGGATGGACATTCGTTGATTACGGCCCAACCTATACAGAATTCAGTGATGGCCGCCTTACGGGTGGCTTCACTACGGGAGAGCCCGTTCGGCCCGGTGGCCCTTTGATCATTTTGTACTCGGATGATCTCGATGAGGCGCAACGTCGGCTCAAAGCCTTGGGGGCTATTATTTCCCGCGAAACATTTTCGCTCCCTGGTGGGAGCCGGTTCCACTTCATTGATCCAGATGGCTATGAGCTGGCCGTTTGGACAGCTCAGCCGTAGGTCCCGGCCTCTCTCGAAAGGGCAGGCGCTTCCCACCGTCATGTAGCAAGCAGTGCTGAAGGGCTACTTCCGGTCGATTGTTGCCCATGATGACAGGCAACAACCGGCCAAAAGCAGTCGTTCTGCCAAAGAGATTTTGTCGGCCAAACGTGGTCGGTGGACACGGTGATGGCAAATGAGTAGTGTCACGGATGCTGCTGGCGACTCTAGCGGGCAGCAGGGCTTGCCGTCATGAAGGATGTCTCCCTGAGCAATGTCGCGTTTGCCGCGACCACCTCTAGCGTTACACGACATGCCATCGCGACAAGAAACGCGACATCGCATGTCGCCTAATACCTAATAGTAGTTAGGCAGCACAAACATGATCACAGCCAATATTATTCAAAGAGTATTTCGCATCTCTCATAAGGGGAGAACGGCCTCTGCATATACAATTGAAAAAAATGAAAATCAGTATTTGATTTCAGCGTCTCATGTCTTTGAAGGTTCACCGGAAATCCCTAGCGTAGCAATATATCAGGACGGAAAATGGAAAGATATTCATATCCAGACTGTCTATAATTCGCGCGACGTTGGCGACACAATTGTTTTCAAGCTACCCTATGACATTTCACCTAGACATAAAATCTCCCTAGGCACCGAAAAGATAACATTGGGAACATGGGCCTATTTTTTAGGTTTTCCATTTGGAATAACCAATCCCGACAAAGGAATTAATAATAATTTCCCTATTCCATTCATTAAGGCAGGATTAATTTCGGGGCTAAATTTTGAGCGCGAAGGGCTAATTACGGTATTTCTAGACGGCCACAACAATAAAGGTTTCTCCGGAGGTCCAGTTGTCTGGATCAACCCTCAAAACAGAGAAGAAATTCAAATAATTGGAACCGTAAGCAGCTACTTGACTGAGAGCCCTATTCACACGCAGACGCTTGATGGTATTAAAGATTACGGTACCAATGCAGGAATTATCGAAACATTTTGGATAAAAAACATCCTGAACTTAATATAAATAGTAGCCTAACAAACTGTTCAGCAATGAAAAGTGGACAGTCTTATTTATCTGCCATCAGTCTCGACGCAATGAAAAATAAATCTGTTACCTTTTTCAAAAGGGTAATGCACCGCCCCATGAAGGAGAAGTAAATGGCGACTGCCAAACCAGACATGAAAATGCCAGAGTTACTGGTTTTCGCTAAACCCCTAGCTATAGGGTTTATCGGCGCAGAGGTCTGGCGGGCTGCGTACTACCTTGGCAAAAACTTTGCTCCAATCTTGCAGGACGCTGAGTTATGGATACAGATAAGCGGGATCATAGCCGGGGTGCTTCTTTGCCTGACGTATGCCTACAAACGGGGTGCACATATCGCGGCGTCCCGAATGGGCCGTAGCTTTCGGATCGATCTGCTGTTGGCACTTGGCATCGGCATCTGGGCAAATGAGCTGACATCACCCTTGCTAGCCACAGTCCACACTGCTTTACAAGCTGCGGATCCTTACTGGACGCCAGCAGTGTTGCTCCTGCTTTGCGCAATGCTGTTATCACCGCTAGTTCAGCAGTACCGGCCTAGAACTAAGAGACCGATTCAACAACTATATTTTATCGCAGACGAGGAAATCAGAGACAAGAAAGAAGACGTCCTCGCGAGCGAAGTGCAGGCTAAATCGTTCGCGGAAACCGTACTCGCAAGCGGCGCCCATCCTGGGCTTGTTTTTGGAGTCGATGGGCCTTGGGGAGTCGGAAAGACAAGCTTCATCAACCTCGCAGAACGTCATTGGGCAAGCGCAGAAGACAGGGCGATTGTTTGTCGTTTCGAACCCCTTCGTTACGCGTCAGAGCCCGACCTTGCCGACCGATTGATTAGAGACCTCTCCGCCGCTATTCAGCGTGAAGTTTTTGCTCCAGAGTTTCGGCCTGCTGCATCCCGGTACTCTCGATTGATAAAGGGAAAAGCAGACGTTTCTTTCCTTGGCTTCAAATTGTCTGTGGAACCGTCTCAGGAAACCGTGGATGAACTGCTGGATGATATTGATGAGGTCCTCCGACGCATCGGCCGTCGCGTAATCATTGTTATCGATGACCTTGATCGTCTGGACGCAAAAACTACGAACTCCGTCCTGTTCGCTACACGGCGAACGTTCAAGCTCTCCCGAGCCACCTACGTGCTTTGCTATGACACGGAGATCCTCGCTGGAAGCCAAGATGAGGGTTCGAGAGCAAGGGAATTCCTTGAAAAATTTGTGACCGTAAAGCTGAGTTTGTTCGTCGACAGCTCAGGTATCAGGGACTTCCTACAGAGGGATTGGCAACGCGAAGAAAACCAACTGGGCTCGATTCCTTCCGATACGATGGTGAATCTTGGTTCGGTGCTCAACGAGTTGGCGAGTATTCTCGACGGCAGTCTTGCGGCCAGCTACCTACCGCTTGTGGGCAATCTCCGCAAAGTGAAGCGCTTCGTTAACGCTATGCTGCTCATGCAACTCGAACGCAGTAATCTAGGTCGAACGGACTTCAATAGAAGCGACCTTATCAACCTGATCCTCCTACATTTGAACTACCCCGGGTTGTTCAGACTTATCTACGCGGAAGAAACTGAGGGACGATCCGGATCATTTTCGCTCCGGCGCGCCCACGGACAACCTGACTTCACTAACTCGGCTAAGTTTTCGAAGCTGCTAACTGAGCAACCAGAACCCGCAGCATTCTTATTGAGACAGCTTTTCGATGTGGCCACACTGGAGCTTCCTGCTCGAAGTGACGTAGAAGAGGCGGTCTTGGCAACACGCGCTTGCTTCAACGAAGAATCTTTCAGGAATCTTGAGAATTACCTAAAGCTTATTGTTCGATTCGCTACGCCCGAACCACAACAGACATTTGCTCTGTACCACAATGCAGTGGAGCAGGTTCGCAAAGGCGTTCCCATTGTTTCAATTCTGACGTCCGGGGACTTTCATCTGGAACGAGGCCAGCACGCACATGACCAGTTCTGGAGGGTGCTCCTGAACCAATCTTATGACCTCACCCAAGCCATTGCGGAAGACGCCATCAGCACTCTCGTGGACTACCTACCAAGGTATTCTGCGGTTGCTAACGATGATAGAGGTCTACGACAGAGGTCGATCTACTCACTGCTGCGACTCCTAGATCGTGCCGGATGGGGAAGAACAGCTAGTAAGCGGCTACCGAACTCAGCCGAAAATATCGTTGAGATCGCATGGCGAATTTTTGGCGAGCGCGGTTACGAAGGAAAGGGATTACTTGAGCGACTTGTCGGCAACGACCGCGGGGTTTTAGGCTGGAACGATTTGATGCTTTTTAGGCTCCAGTGTTCCGCTGATCGAAAGGGGCAATTGAACAACCTTCACTCGGCTCTCATCGTGCATGAAGACCTAGGTGCTGCTACAACCGGCGGGATAGATAAACTCACGTTGATGGCAATGAGAAGGCTATCGCAGAAGATTGTTGAATTGTTTAAGCATGACTATATTAATGCAGGACGAAACTTTTTCACGGAAGTCGACGATGCGCCTGCTAAAGCATTTCTCGGCGAAACTTCGTCTCAAACTGGTGAGAGAACTGCCACAGATGGCAATTCGCTTGCACGTAGTGTTTCGTCTGCGCGTTCTGCATTGAAGTCATTCGTAATCTATCAGCTGAGTAATTCTAATCCCCCGAATGGATCAGGCGTGGGTTGCGGGTATTACGACACGCACGGTGATAAAGATGGTGGTGGCATAGCACGGCTGATGGGAGAGTACGTATTTGACTTTTGCTTCAATCCAGATATTGACGAAGATAACGTTTTCCATTTCATCGATCACTGTTTGGCTAATCTGAGCAATTCTTTCTTCACGCACATGGACGATGAGGGGTATGTTGCATCTAGGGCAGGTCTCACAGGAGGTTTCGATCCGAAGGAGATGGGGCGATACTGGGTTCAGCATCGTGAGTTAATTCATGCAAAATTGAAACACGCCAAGGAACGGTATGTGTTTACATCGAACTATACTGCCTCGTACAGCGAAGATCTGGATGGCGTGTTTTCTGTATTAAATGAACTGGCAGACGAAGCAATAGGGGTGGCTACGGATGTTGAATCCACTCCAACGATTCCGGTCTGAAGCGTACGGATTGGATGTCGGCCAGACAATACGATCCGTCATGGCTTCAGGGTTGCCATGTGCTAGACCCCTCTTCTCCTGAGTATGCCCCTCCCTTTCCCCCGCTTCATCTGCCGGATGGCATTCGCAAGATTGCTGCCGGCAGCACAGCCTGACCGCTTTTGGCCGATTGTGTTGAAAAAGTCGACCCGGCTCGACCAGCCATGCATTGAGTAGTGAAAACGTCGTGTTTGCACGCCGCTACGTCAAATCTGAGCCTTGAACCTTCTGCTCAACGCGCGGTTTTCAATCTCAGACGCGTACTTTTCTACCGTGAAAATCGGAGCCGACTTTTTCAACAGAATCGGCCGATTGCTGCCTGCCGCGATGGGCAGTAACCGACCCTAGGCAGTCATCGAGACGTTGGCCAGTGATCCTGAACATACCAAGATGCCTTGGACGCCACTCTATCCATAGCTGCCGGTCGCGATGGTTCTGAATCAGGTTCGCACGTCACCCGCTCTGATGAATTCGATGAGTGCTTTCAAGGCCGGTGGCACATGGCGCCGGCTGGAGTAATAAAGAAAGAATCGGCTTGGCGGTGCTTTCCACTCCTGGAGTATTTCTCTGAGATTCCCGTTCCGGATCTCGTCGCGCGCAAGTTCTTCGTAGACATAGGCAATACCAGCGCCATCTTTCGCCGCTTGGATCATCAGCGCATCGTCTTCCAGAATGAGCGGGCCTGTGACGGACAAACGTATCGGTTGACCGTCTGCTTGATACTCCCAGGCGTAAAGTTTGCCACTGGGAAAACGCCTGGCAATGCAGGCATGGTCGAGCAAGTCGCGGGGTGCCTGCGCGATCCCCTTCGCGGCCAGATAGGCATCCGCAGCAACGGTCACGAACGATTGAGGTGCGCCGACAGGGACTGCGATCATGTCGCCGGCCAGGCTTTCACCAAAGCGGACTCCAGCGTCAAACCCGCCGCTCACGATATCGGTCAATCCATCATCGGTGATCAGGTCCAACTGAATACGTGAATACCTGGCCACGAAGGGCGCGAGCATTTGCGCAAACACGACGCGAGCCGCCGGACGCGCCACGTTGAGGCGAAGTTTGCCAGCGGGCACTTCCTGCATCGAGGTCAATTGTGCCAATGCACCGGCAACCTGGTGCAGGGTCGGGACCAGCGTCGCCAATAGTTGCTGGCCGGCCTCGGTCGGGGTCACGCTACGAGTGGTTCGGTTCAGCAGTCTGATGCCCAGGCGTGCCTCCAACGCTCGCATCGCGTGACTCAATGCCGAAGCCGAAACGCCACGCTCGTCGGCGGCCTTGCGAAAACTGCGATGGCGAGCGATGGCGGCAAAGGCATCGAGTTCAGAGAGATCAGGGTGATTACTCATGAATGCTATTCAGTAGTTCAAATTCGATTACCTATCTTATCGTCATGAGATATCTCCCGGATACTTCTCACATCATGTGTGGAGAGGTCGCTATGCAAAAGAATCGTCTTGGATCATCGGATTTTCTGATTTCGCCTATTGGCCTAGGGACATGGGCAATCGCCGGCACCGGTTGGGAGTACAGTTGGGGAGCGCAGGATGACAAGGACAGCCTGGGCGCACTTGAATATGCCGTCGAACGCGGCGTGAACTGGATTGATACCGCTGCGGTTTATGGCTTGGGCCATGCGGAGCAATTAGTGGGGCAATTGCTGTGTCGGGTGCCGGCCTCGCGGCGTCCTTTGGTGTTCACCAAAGGCAGTTTGGTCTGGGATCCGGTCACGAAGAAGATTTCGCACTCACTGGCCCCCCAATCCTTGCTCGCCGAGATCGACGCAAGCTTGCGCCGGCTTCAAGTCGAGACTATCGATCTTTATCAGATCCACTGGCCTGCTTTTCCTGCCGACGCAAGCAGTGAAGGTATTGAAATGGCGCTTTCGGTCTTGGCAGCCGCGCGCGATCAAGGAAAAATTCGCGCTATCGGTGTATCGAATTTCGATGTCGCTCAACTCAAGCGGGCGCAGGCAGTGACAGAGATCGTTTCGCTCCAGCCGCCGTACTCCGCCTTGATGCGGGACATCGAGAGGGACGTCCTGCCGTTCTGTGAGCAGGTCGGGATGGGTGTCCTTGCCTATTCCACGCTTCAATCGGGGCTACTTTCCGGCAGCATGACGCGCGAACGCATCTCGCAACTGCCCGAAGACGATTGGCGCAAGGGCCGAAGTGCTGACTTCCAGGAGCCCCGTTTGAGTGCGAACCTGGCATTGGTTGACGTCATGGCACGCATTGGAGAGCGGCACGGCGTGAGCGCTGCTGCGGTCGCCATCGCCTGGGTACTTCGCAAACCGGTAGTGACAGGCGCCATTGTCGGTGCCCGCCGTCCCGCACAAGTAGACGGGCTGATTGCCGCCTCGGAGTTGCGCCTTAGCGCCGCGGAAATCGACGAAATTCGACCGTTCCTGCCGTCGGGCATGGGAACAAATGTCCCTGGCGCCGCCGCCTGACACTATTGAGTTGGGGGTGAGCATTCAGGAACGCAGGCGCTCGATGGGTATTACACGCTTGCGGGAGAGTCTGGTTCCAACTGACTGTTGTGGTTCAACTGACCATTCAGGCGGTTTGCGTCAACGGCCTCCATTCAATTGCCAGCCTCCTGGTCGGCCTCGAGTATCGAGGTGGCGAGGAGGCTGCGTGCCTTGGCAAACCACCATAGGACCGCCGCGCCCAGTAGCGTGCTCAGCACGGCCAGGATCAGGATCACCCGTTGCGTGCCCAAAGGCGCGGCCAGCAGCGCCACCAGCAAGCCGGCCAGGGGTTGCGACAGGTTGTTGAGCAAGGTGATCACGCCCACTGTCTTGCCGAAGTCCTGAGGCGGAATCACCCGCTGGCGGATACTGCGCATGTAGACGTTGAACATCTTGTCGAAGCCGACGATCAGTAGGAAACCCAGCACATAGCCGGCCAGGTTTGGGCTCAGGGCGCTGATGAAGGCGCCTGCGGCGATCATCGCATAGGCGACGCCACCCAGTACCCGCAGGGGCAGCACCACCCGGGCGAGGAAGAACAGGATCACGATAGTAGTCACCGCGCCGGCCGCTTGCAGCACCGCGTAGTCGTCCTTGCCGGCGCTGTACTGGCCGATCACCATGGCCGCCGAGGTGGCCAGGGTGACCCCGACGATCAGGTTGACCCCAACGGCCAGGGAGATGATCTTTTTCAGCTCCACCCGCTCGCGGATATGCCCGAAGGCGATACGCAGGGGCTGCAGCCAGATGTCCTGATGCTGCTCGAACACCTCCAGGGGGATGCGGTTGAGGCGTTGCCACGCGAGCATGCTCAGGTCTGCCAGCAGGAACAGCCCGGCGATCCACAACACCACCCAGTGCCAGGCCCAGGCCTCCAGCAGCAGCGCTGCCACCAGCGGCCCGAGGACCAGCCCGGTCTGGTCGGCGATCTGCGAGTAGGACAGGGTCTTGGTGTAGCTGTAGTGTTGGAAGATATGCGGCATCAGCACCTCGCGGGCCATGATGCCTTGGGTGGTCAGCACCCCGCACAGCGCCGACAGCACTACGACCCAGGTGATGCCGCCGAAGATTGCGTAGAGCACCACCGCCAGCACGCAGAGCAGCGCCCGGTAGATCTGGCTGATGTGCAGGATTCTGATGGGCGAGAACTTGTCGCACAGGGCCCCGCACAACGGAAACGCGAGAAAGCGCGGCAGCGATTCGACGAAAAACGCAAGCCCTGCCCACGACGCGCTGTTGGTGGTCTGGAACACCACCAGCGGCACGATGAACAGCAGGATCTGATCCGCCAGCCGCGATAGAAACAGCGAGATGAAAAAAGCCAGGTAATCCTTACGCATAGTGATCTTCCGTGGGTGGGCATGCGGACCTGTGAGATCCAAGGGGCACGCAAGACCCGCGACATCAAAGACTATCTACTCAAGGATGTTGCGGTTCAACCGAGCCGGACACTACCTTGGGCTCAACCGTCGTGTTCGCGTCAGGTGACTATTTCACCAGAGATGAAAGTCTTTTTCAGCGTTTTACCGAGCGCTTGCGGCGCAGAAGTTCTACGCCGACCGTGCCGGACTTGCCTATGTCGACCTCCTACAACAGTTTTCTCAGGTTCATGCACACACCGTGGCCTTGGTTGAGGGGGAGACGTATGCCACCCTGTATGGCGCACCCTGGTATGAGAAATACACTCTGGGCCGGATGATCCAGTTCAATACTTCCTCTCCGTATGCCAATGCGCGTGCTCGGCTGCGCAAATGGAAGAAGGACCAAGGTATCGCGTGAGCGCGTGCTTGAATGGTTTGGCGCCACACGATACCGCCGAACCGGCTTGCGGCCGATCCACCTAACCAGCGCCTCGCCGTGTAAGCCTCTACTCGGGCGGATTGGCCGGGACTTGCTGCGGTAGTCACCGCCACGAGGAGTTTGTGGCGCAACAATGCCGTACTGATAACGAGAAGAGAATCAAATGGAAGTTATTGAAACCGAACGCCTTGTTCTGAGGCAATTTACCCAGCGGGATGCTGCGGATCTTTTCGAGTATCTGCACGAACCCGTGGCAAGCTGCTTTCTGTCGCTGGCGCTCTCAGACATCAAGGGCGCCGAGCGCGAAGCGCTGGAGCGGAGCACGCACAATAGGAGTATCGCCGTGTGTTTGCGCACATCCGGCAAGCTCATCGGCGATCTGTTCGCTGAATCGGAGGGCGATACCTTTTCGGTCGGCTGGAACTTCAATCCTGGCTTCGGTGGGAAGGGCTATGCCCATGAAGCCGCTGCCGCACTGTTCACTCATCTGTTCGCGCAGCGGGGGGCGCGTCGGCTGTATGCCTACGTGGAAGACACGAACTCCTCCTCCCAGCGTCTGTGCGAGAAGCTTGGAATGCGGAAGGAAGGAGTTTTCAAAGAGTTTGTCTCCTTCAGGAACGATGACGATGGGGCTCCGATTTATGAAAACACCATGCAGTACGCAATTCTTCGACGCGAGTGGTCATCTTGAATCGCCCTCGGTTTTCCAGACACAGCCACGGTCTGCAATTGGCCGAACGCAGCCTGTCACGAGACCGCTCTCGAGTCCAAACGGACAATCACAGAGCGTAATTGGGATGGTGTTAGATCTGTTCCTAGTCTGGCGCTCACTGAAAGTGACATCCCCGTAGCCCAATGGCCAGGCTACGGAGGAGGGCGCTTCAATCAGTCTTGCTCTTCCACGCGGCCCTTGAGCTTTTCGTTCTGGTAGGTGAAGGCAAGCTCGGCACCTTCGCGATGCATGGCTGCCGCAATACCCGAGGCGATGGACAACTTGCTGGCGACACCGACGATCAGGACGCGTTTGCCTGTGAGAAATCCCATGTGTTGCTCCTTTATGTCTAGCTTTCCATTGCCGTTGTTAGTCGCCTTCGAGAGGCTTTGAGCAACGGCATATTTTCAGACGCATGATGCACTCATGCCTCTGTTCGGCCGCTGGAGTGCCAAGAGGCAGCGTGCCGATTTTCGTGTTCTGCTTATGCCCGCCCGAGTGATGCGACCATGAAGCGAGAATGGGAGAAGTCGTAATACGACGAGGGGAATTGGCACTGAGTTACATGCCACGGTCCAACGGCCAGCGCTAAATACCTTGCAAGAGTGAGAGGCCGATTCTGACCGATTGATCCAGGTCACACGTGCCAAGGTGAAGCTTGCTCACTTGGTAGGTGACACAAGCCCTCTTGCAGAGGAAAGTACGCCGCACCGGATCGGAAGCTATTTCACAAAGCCTTGATCATAAGCGGTCGCTCCGAAAGGGGGCTTGGCCATCAGCGAGTAAGCCCTATGAGATTCTTGAGACGATGACTCTGCGTTTTAGCTACGTTTGGCTGCTGCCACTGCTTGAAAAACCGTACGAGTCCGTAAAGCTTGACCTTTCTGCGGCCCTATCTGCTCTGGAAATTAAAAGGCCATTGCCAGCAGAGATCTCGCTGCACAAGTTGCTTGTCACTGCGCTGGAGTCTGACTCTGAGTACTGGCCTCAGCTTGCGATCAAATGGTTGGATGAAGGGTTTCCTGTTGATCACAACCTGTCCGAACTATTGCTTCAGTGCTCATCTCGGAAAACGCTCTCGCAGTCCATACGACACAAAGCTTTCGGTTTCGCTCGACGCTGGAAAAAACTGAATGATCATGCCCGGCACCCAGGTTAAGCCGCTCGCTGAAAACAGCGTTCCTGCAGTTTTTGCCTCGGCTTTGAGTCGAGTCTGCCGGCTGCTCGGTAGGCGGTTTGGAGCAAGAGTGATCGCTCAAACCCCAGCGGTATCAACGATCCCAGACACAGTCTGATCGGGCGGGTAAGCTTGGGCATTACGGTCGCACATTTGCTCAAACGCCACACAACGGCCGATGCGTTATTATCGTCTCTTCGACATCAGCCAAGGAGGCACCCATGAGCGTTCGTGGTAAAGACCGACAGATCGACAACATTGAGTTCAATGTCGGTGACATCGCCCGTAGCAAGGCTTTCTACGGCGAGGCGTTCGGCTGGACATTCGTCGATTACGGTCCTGCCTATACAGAATTCAGTGATGGCCGCCTTACGGGGGGCTTCACTACGGGAGAGCCCGTTCGACCCGGTGGCCCTTTGATCATCTTGTACTCGGATGATCTCGATGAGGCGCAATGTCGGCTCAGAGCCTTGGGGGCTGTTATTTCCCGCGAAACATTTTCGTTCCCTGGTGGGAGCCGGTTCCACTTCATTGATCCAGATGGCTATGAACTGGCCGTTTGGACCGCTCAGCCGTAGATCCCTGCTTCTCTGCGTTTCGTGAGCAGGACATGCTAGTCATCGCACCAGAGCGTTTCACCTGACCGCTAGGCCTATCGAGACCGCGTAATTGAATACCCGCCGTAGAGAGCGCAGCAACGAACTGTCCCTGGACTGGCTTAACTTCTTCCTCGCCGATGTGCGCGATGGACTGGGGCCTTATCTGGCAATCTACCTGCTGGCCGTGCACAAATGGGAGCCAGCGAGCATCGGTCTGGTGATGACACTGGCCGGAGTCGCCGCGCTGCTCATGCAGACCCCAGCCGGTGCGTTGATCGACCGGACTTCGGCGAAACGGGCGGTAGTGGTAGTCGCCGCGCTGCTGGTAACGAGCAGCTGCCTGCTGCTGCCGTGGGTGACCTCGTTCAGCCTGGTGGCGCTGACGCAAACCGTCAGTGCCATTGCCGGCTCCGTGTTCGCCCCGGCCATCGCCGCGATTTCGCTGGGCATCGCCGGCCCCCGGGCCTTCACCCGCCGCACCGGACGCAACGAAACCTTCAACCATGCAGGCAATGCCTGCGCCGCACTGCTGGCCGGCGGCTTCGCCTATCTGTTCGGTCCAGTAGTGGTGTTCTACCTGATGGCGGTGATGGCGCTGGGCAGCGTGATCGCCGTCAGCCTGGTCTCGGCCAAGGCCATCGATCACGAGGTCGCGCGCGGTTTTGCCTCCACCCCGGCGGGCGGCCATGCGCATCCGTCCGGAGTGAGGGTGTTGCTGGCCAACCGGCCGCTTCTGCTGTTCGCCGTGTGCTGCTCGCTGTTCCATCTCGCGAACGCGGCCATGCTGCCACTGGTTAGCCAGAAGTTGTCCCAGGTCAATCTGCAGATGGCCACGCCGTTGACCTCCGCTTGCATTGTCGCCGCGCAGTTAGTGATGGTACCGATGGCCCTGCTGGTCGGCGTCAAGGCTGACCTGTGGGGGCGCAAGCCATTACTGCTGGCCGGCTTCCTGATCCTGCCACTGCGCGGCCTGCTTTACGTGGTGTCCGACGATCCGTACTGGTTGGTGGCTGTGCAGTTGCTCGACGGCATCGGCGCCGGAATCTTTGGCGCCTTGTTTCCCGTAGTGGTCAAAGACCTGACGCAGGGTACTGGGCGCTTCAATGTCAGCTTGGGCGCGCTGTCTACGGTATTTGGCCTGGGCGCGGCCCTCAGCCCTGGCGTCGCGGGGCTGGTGGTACAGGCAGCGGGCTACGATGCCGCGTTCGTGACCCTGGCGGCGATTGCTGGAGCGGCTTTCATCCTGCTGTGGCTGGCCATGCCGGAAACCCGTATTAGCTCGGGCGACAAGATTGATACCTCGCAGCCCGCTATCATCCCCACGGCCGTCACCTGATCAGGCCGCGCCGAGTCTTGCATTCACCTGAGTAAATTGCATGTCTGTATTTGATCCATCCTCGCTCATCTGGACCGTGGCCGCCGTTGCGACCGGCGGGGTCATCCTGCGCCCCTGGCGAGTGCCGGAGTATGTCTGGGCGGTCAGCGCCGCTGTCTTGCTGACCGCGTTTGGCCTGGTGCCGCTGCACACGGCACTCGCCGCCGTCGCCAAGGGTGGCGATGTGTACCTGTTTCTGATCGGCATGATGGTGCTGGCCGAACTGGCGCGCCAGGAAGGGCTGTTCGACTGGCTGGCCATGTACGCGGTGCAGCATGCCAGGGGCTCCGGCCAGCGCCTGTTCGACCTGGTGTTCCTGGTGGGGACACTGGTCACGGTGTTCCTCTCCAACGATGCCACGGCCGTGGTGCTGACTCCAGCAGTGTACGCCGCGTGCAAGGCGGCCAAGGCCGAGCCGCTGCCTTATCTGTTCGTCTGTGCCTTCATCGCCAATGCCGCCAGTTTTGCGCTGCCCATCTCCAATCCGGCCAACCTGGTGGTGTTTGGCAGCCAGATGCCGCCGTTGCTGGAGTGGCTGCGGCAATTCACCTTGCCGTCGCTGGCCGCCATCGGCCTGACCTACGTGGTGCTGCGTCTGGCTCAGCGCAAGCAGATCCGCCAGCCCCTGGCGACGGCCATCGACGTGCAACCGCTGTCCAGCGGTGCACGCCTGTGCGCGCTGGGTATCGTGCTGACAGGCGTGCTGTTGCTGGCGACCTCCGCCTTGGACCGGCAGCTCGGCCTACCTACCTTCTGCGCCGGCATCGCTACGGCCGGGCTGATTCATCTGCGTCAGCGGCGCAACCCGATGCCGGTGCTCAAGGGCGTGGCATGGGGCGTGTTGCCGTTGGTCGCGGGCCTGTTCGTGCTGGTGGAAGCGGCGGCACAGACGGGAGTGATTGACCACCTGGCCCATGGTTTGGCCGCGCTGGCGCGCAACTCCGAGGTCCAGGCGAGCTGGAGCGCCGGTGTGGTCTCTGCCATCGCGGGTAACCTGATGAACAATCTGCCGACCGGCCTGATCGCCGGTTCCGTTGGTCATATTGTCGATTTGCCAGCGCGAACTACGGCGGCGCTGCTGATTGGCGTCGACCTCGGGCCGAACCTGTCGATTACCGGCTCCCTGGCCACTTTGCTCTGGTTGGTTGCCATTCGCCGTGAAGGCGAACACGTCGGTGCCTTGGACTTCCTGTGCCTGGGGGGACTGGTAATGCCGCCCGCCCTGATCGGGGCGCTGTGGTTGCTTCATCTATGAAGCGGGTGTTCTACGTTGAACGTGACGTAGTGGTCAATTAATCCCGGACACGATGTTAAGTTTTTTCTCGGACTGAGCGGGCGCCAGCCCATCGTTGAATGGGTGTGGGCGGGCCCCTCTGATCCGAGCCATGAAGGCGTTGACGTCTTGCGCCAACGCCTCGTCAAGTCACAGCATGCGGCGCAGGACGTCGCGTTGAGGATCCTGGTCGTAAAACCGGTGCTTGAGGGCGCCTGCGACATGCAACAGGATCAGCCCGAGCAGGGTATAGGCGAGTACTTTGTGCAGCCATTGGAAGACGACGAACCAATTGTCATTTTTCGGCAGGAGCTCCGGGAGGTTGACCCCGAAAAAGAAAACCCCGTCGCTCATCGTGTAGGTGCTCGACATTGAGTAACCCATCAACGGCACGACCACGAGCAGCGCATACATGGCACGCTGCGCAAGTCTTGATAAAAATCGCTCATACCTCTCCAGCGTTTCCAGCGGCTGTGGAAGCGTCGGGGTCCGCAAACGCAGGGTGATCTGAGTCAGGATCACCAGGAACGCCAGCACCCCAAAGGATTTGTGCCATGGGTAATAGAGCTCGTACTTGCTCGCCACTTCGTCATTCAGACCGGTCATGTGCCAGCCTGCCCAGAGGAGGCCTGCGATGAGCACGGCGCGCACCCAGTGCAACATTCGCAGGGACGTCGGATACCGATCGGTTGTCTGTTGATTTGTCGGGTTCATCGTAGTCTCTCCATTGATTATCAAAGGCATCAGGGATGCGCCTTTGAACGCCCACCCTCTACGACACGAGTCTTGGAGGGTGGTTCGGTCAGGGCTGGGATTGTTCTCAGGTGGGCAGCAGCACCGTGATCACCTTCTCCTCGGTGTAGGCCATCGCGCCGCCAAACCCGCCTTCACGTCCAATGCCGCTGGTCTTGACTCCGCCCCAGGGCAGGTTGGCGTCCAGCGGGCTCCAGCAGTTGACGCCCACGGCACCGGCTTTCACCGCAGCAGCTACACGGTGAGCTCGCACCAGGTCGGTTGTCCAGACCGTGGCCGCCAGGCCGTATTTGGAGTCGTTGGCCAGTGCGACAGCCTCATCTTCGCTGTCGAAAGTGATCACCGTGCCGACGGGGCCGAAGATCTCGTCTCGGGCGATCGCCATGTCGTTATTGGCGTTGGCGAAGATAGTCGGTCGGACAAACCAGCCCCGCTCAGGCGTTGATACACCGCCGGCCAGTAGGGAGGCGCCTTGTTCGATGCCCAGTTGGATGTAACGGTTGACGCGATCGAATTGCGCTTTCTTGGCCACCGGTCCCATCTGTACATCGGACTCCCGAGGGTCGCCCACCTTGACTGCGCGCGCGGCATCGGCAAGCGCCGCGGCGAAGCGATCGGCGATGCCGCGTTGTACCAGGATGCGCGAGCCGGCTGCACAGACCTGGCCCTGGTTGACGAACAGGCCGAGTGCGCAGCCGCGCAGCGCGTCGTCGAAGGGGGCATCGTCGAAGACAATCTGTGGGCTCTTCCCGCCCAACTCCAGTGCAACGTGCTTGAAAAGCACCCCGGCGGTGCGCTGGATCTCGCGTCCAGCCTCGGGGCTGCCGGTGAAGCTGACCTTGGCGACGTGCGGGTGTTCGCACAAGGCGCGACCCACCTCGTTGCCGTAGCCGGTGACCACGTTGATCACGCCGTCAGGGAAGCCCGCTTCCTGAGCCAGCGCCGCGAGGTGCAGGGCAGACTGCGGCGTCTCTTCCGAAGGCTTGATGACCACGGTGCAGCCTGCTGCCAGCAAAGCGGCAAGCTTCCAGACGGTGATCATCAGCGGCGAGTTCCAGGGAACGATCGCAGCGACCACGCCCACCGGCTCTCGAACCGTGTACGAGAGGGTCTTGGTGCCGAAGTAGCCGCCGGTGGGAATGGTCCGCCCCTCGAGCTGGTTGGCCCAGCCGGCGGCGGCGCGCAGGTTGGCGACCGCATTGGGTAGGTCCATCCGGCGCGGTTCGACCGGTGAGCGACCGATGGCGTTGGCGTCCAGATCGGCCAGCAGTTCGGTGTCGCGTTCTACCAGGTCAGCCAGTTTCAACAGCAGTCGACCGCGCTGGGCGCCGTCAAGCTGGCTCCAGGCGCCATGCTCAAGTTGGCGGTGCGCAGCCCCCACGGCACGGTCCACGTCCTCAACCGTGCCGCGCGCGGAGCTGCCGTACACCTGTTCTGTCACGGGGTTGACGAGGGGTATGCGACGGCCGTCGGAGGCTTCGAAGGAAGCGCCTTCGATGAAGTGATTCAAGTGCTCAGTCATTTCGAGGTCCATGAGTGATATGAAGTGGGCGGGTATGCACACCTCAAGCCTCGAGGGAGGCCAGGGCGTCGCCGAAGATGTCCAGTGCCTTGAAGAACAGCGAGCGTGAGATCGTCAGCGAGGGCATGACACGCATCACGTTGCTGTAGCGACCGCAGGGAATCATCAGCACGCCGTGGTTCAGCAGGTAGCCCATGAGCTGGCCGATCTTGTGGGGTTCCAGGGGGGCCTTGCTGGTCGGGTTTTCGATCAGTTCGATACCGATCATCAGGCCGCGACCGCGTACTTCACCGACGAATGGGCTGTTGAAACCACGGATACGTTCCTGCGCCTCCTGCCCCAGCGTGTGGGCGCGGTTGAGCAGGTCGAGCTCCGGGTCCTGCAGGATGCTGATGTTGGTCAGCGCCACTGCCGCGGACAACGAGTTGGCGGCGAAGGTATTGGGCATCGATCCGTCAGGAATCGCGGCCGCCAGGTCCGAACGCATGATCAGGCCCGCCATCGGCAGGTCGCTGCCGATACCCTTGCCGAAGGTGAGCATGTCTGGCTTTACACCCGAGTGCTCGACCGCCCACATCTTGCCGGTACGCCCTGCACCGGACTGCACTTCATCGACGATCAGCAGCGTGCCGCTGCGGTCGCAAGCCTTGCGCAACAACTGCAGGAACTCCGGCGAGGGGGGCACGTAGCCACCTTCGCCCTGCACCGGTTCCACGATCACGGCGGCCACGTCATCGGCGGCGGTGTAGGGGGTGTTCAACAGGTAGTCCACGTACTCGCCGGCGATCTGCTCGGCACTTTTGTGAGTGGTGTCGAAGGGGAAACGGTAGGCGTAAGGGTAGGGGGCGTGAATGACGCCACCCATCTGGGCACCGTAACCCTTGCGGTAGGCCGTGCCTGTGGTCAGGGAACCGGAGGCGTTCCACACGCCGTGGTAGCCACCATGGAAGGCGATGATCTGGTGCCGCCCGGTGATGCGCTTGGCGAACTTGATGGCTGCCTCCAGCGCATCACTGCCGCTTTGCGTGAAGAAGGTGATGCAGTCGCCACGCAAGCCGTCGGGCGCGATCTCGGAGAGCTTGGCTGCCAGCTCTGTGCGCCGGGTGCTGTTGACCTCCAGGGCATGCATCAGCACTTCGGACTGTTCGCGGATCGCTTGCACCACCTTCGGATGGCAGCGGCCTACGCTACTGACGCCCACGCCAGCGGACAGGTCGATGTAGGTGTTGCCATCGGGGTCCTTGAAGGTCGCGCCGAAGGCACGGTCCATGGCCACCGGCATGCGTCCGCCGCCGCGCGCCATCGACTCGGTACGCGCCGACAACGCCAGGGCCTCGCGGGTCATGGGGCCGGGAAGTGCGCTGGAGGTAATCCGCGGGGCATCCGCGAAGTGCAGGGATTCAAGTTTGGCTTCAGTCATGATGGTCTCTCTGGGATGTCGGTTTACGTGTGCCGATCATCTCCGTGGCGCGTCCGTGGCCGGTAGCCCGAATTGGCACATGGATGGACCGCCCTGAGCGCACCTTCCAGAGAATTGACAGTTCCACAGGAAATTCTGCAGGATTTCTCCTATGTGGTGCGGATATCGCATGGGAAGGCGATCTGAAAACAAGAATATTGGCAGAGGCTTTCGACATCATGAGAAATCAGAAGATCAGCCATTTTCAAGACGTCCATGTCCATGCGGCCACCGTCCAGGAGTGGAGCCAGGACTACAGTCAGTTAACCGCGGGCTCGGCGGAGAGTTCGCTCATGCAGCTGTCGACTGCGGGTTGCCACGTCTTTCGCGAACAGATCAACCAGCGTGTCGTTCAGCACGGCGTGGCACCCCGGGGCAAGATGTGCTTTGCAGTGCCGATTACCGTCCCGGGTTCGATTCGGATGCAGGGGCGGGAGGTGGACGATAGCAGCCTGTTCTTTCTTCGCGGTGGCGAGGAGTTCATGTTCCATATGCCGATGGGCATGGAGTTGCTGTCCATCACCTTCGAACGTGAATTGTTCGAGCAGGCGTTGGCGCAAACGGCTTCGGCGAAGGAGGTCGGCTTGTTGCTGCGTCAGCCGGTGATCCGGGTTTCCACGCAGCGCTTCGCAGACGCTCGTCGCCGATTGCTGGCGATGTTCTCCCAGGCCCTGGAGTACGAAGAACTCGACAGCACGCGAGATCGGGAACGGGAACTGGCGCTGGAACAGGCCATGCTTGGCGAGCTGCTGCAACTCATGACCGATCCGGCCTGCGACAAGCAACAACGTAGCGCAAGCTCCGTGCGCAGCTTCATTGTCGAGAAATGCCACCGTCTGGCGACCGCGGAGATGATCAACGCGCCCAGCGTGATCGAGTTGTGCCAGCGACTCCAGGTGAGCCGGCGTACCTTGCAGAACAGTTTTCGCTCGGTTGCCGAGACGACGCCGCTGAACTACTTGCGTTCCGTGAGGCTCAACGGTGTACGTCGGACCTTGATGTCCACCCGCGCGTCGCATCTCTCGATCGGCGATGCTGCTGCCCAATGGGGCTTCTATCACCTCAGCCATTTTGCAGCGGAGTACCAGGAGCTGTTCGCGGAGTTGCCGTCCCAAACCGCCCGCGCTGCCATTACCGATTGCGCTCGTGCCTGAGCACCCGCCCGCGGCACTCGGCGGCGGGGTGACTTGCACAAGGATGTCCGGCGCGGCGTCGGAACTGACGGCGCGTCTCGCCTTGCAGTGAGGTCAGGGGGCCGGACTTGGCGCGCGCGCCCCAAAAAAATACGCAACGATCACCTCAGCTCAACCCCGGAAATGGCCGGTCCGTTGCTGCTGGTGGTTCGCCATGGCCGCGAGTTGACTTGACGGGTTTGGGGCGAGGTCTCGGACGTTACCGATTTGGGATAACGGGGCGTTCAGGGGCAGGCATAGGATCAAGTCCAGCGTGCGACAAGAACAATCAGCCATTCGGCGACAGTGAGCGGTTCACTGCACCGATCCTACCGCGACTGCCTCATACAATAAGGTCAAGAACATGAGCGTATCTATCCCGATCAACAGCTCGACGGAGTTGAAGCGTGGTGCCCTGGGTGTCGGTTTCATCATCTTCTTCGTGGTTTCGGCGGCGAGCCCGTTAAGTGTCATCGCCGGTGGTTTTCCCATTGGCATCATGCTGGGCAATGGCGCCGGCACACCGGCGTTGCTGATCCTGGCGTTGCTGGTGTTGCTGGCGTTTTCAGTGGGCTACACCGCCATGTCCCGGCACCTGACCAATGCCGGCGGCTTTTATGCGTTCACCTCCCGTGGTTTGGGGGGCCTGGCAGGCGGCGCGGCCGGGGTGTTGGCGATGTTCGCCTACAACATTCTTCAGGTCGGGCTGTATGGCATGTTCGGCGGGGTCGTCAGCGGCACCATGGCAAGCATGTTCGGGCTGATTCTGCCATGGTGGTCCTACTCGCTGATGGCGATGGTCAGCGTTGCGATTCTGGGGTATCGCAAGATAGACCTGTCGGCGCGGGTACTGTCGGTGGTGGTGATTGCCGAGTACCTGGCGATCCTGATCCTGGATTTTGCCATCCTCAGATCCGGCGGCGACAGCGGCATCAATCTTGATGCGTTCGACCGCAGCCATGTGTTCAGCGGCACACCGTCCATCGGCCTGCTGTTCTGCTTCGCGGCATTCATCGGCTTCGAGGCCACGACCATCTACGGCGAAGAGGCCAAGAACCCGCAACGTACCATCCCGATTGCTACCTACTGCTCGGTGCTGCTGATCGGCGGGTTCTACGCGCTGTCGGTGTGGTCGATGGTGGTGGGCGTGGGCGCGGACAAGATCGTGCCGATGCTGCAGGCCTTGCAGGATCCCACGACGTTTATCTACGGCATGTCCGATCACTTTGTCGGGCCGCACCTGACCCAGGTCATTCGCGTGCTGTTCATGGTCAGTATCTATGCCGGCCTGTTGGCCTTTCATAACGCCGCAGCCCGTTACTTCTACGCCATTGGCCGTGACGGCCTGTTGCCGCGCCAGTTGGGCACTACCCATCGCGTCCACCAGAGTCCCCATATGGGTTCGGCGTTGCAGAGCCTTATCTCCGCCGTGGTCGTGCTGGTGTTCGCCGCCATGGATGCCGATCCGATCTTGCAGCTGTTTGCCTGGCTGTCCAACTTGGCCACGCTTTGCGTGATTTTGCTGATGGCGCTCACTTCCGCAGCGGTATTCGTCTTTTTCCGGAGCCACCCCGAGCTCAAGCTTGGGATCTGGCGTGGGCGGATTTTCCCCGGTTTCTCTTGCGTTGCCCTGTTGGCAGTCCTGGTACTCGCGGTGGTGCATTTCGATGTACTGACGGGCGCCAGCATGGCCTTGTCATACAGCCTCTGCGCTATCGTTCCCGCGGCCCTGCTGGGTGGCGTGTTCCTGGCGGCTCGACTTCGCAAGGCGTCGCCGGAGCGGTACCTGGCATTGGGCAGCCACAAGCTTTAAGGCAGCACTCATTTTAAAAGCGCACCAGGAGGAGCTTGAGTCATGCGGTATCCATCATGTCGTCCAGTTTTCGGTAGCACGCTTGTGCGCACATTGGTGCTCTGCGCCATGAATCAGGCCCAGGCCTATGAGTTGTACAGTGATGAGAACCGTCACTTCAAGGCAGACATGACGGCCGTGTTCGGCCAGTTCAACAGTCGCAAGAACTACGATGGCACACCCGGGGGCTCTACCTGGCGCGAAGGTTTCATCAAGTACGGATTGAGTGGCGACCAGGCCTTGGCAGGCAATGGAACCGCGTATGGGGGATTCGCCCTGGTCAGTTCCGCCACCTGGGGCGACGGCGACCCGGCCGGCAATACCCTGGGTACCGAGCGCAAAACGACGATAGAAGACGCCTACCTGGGCTGGCGCTCCGGCAACCTGTTCCCTGCGTTGGGCAAGGACGGCGTCGATATTTCCGGAGGGCGCCAGGTGGTCAAACTGGGCCGAGGGTTCCTGATCAACGATGACGGACCGAACCTGGGCAAGGGGCCGGCCAATGGCACCATGAACCGTGGTGGGGCCTATTACCTGGCGGCACGGCATGCGTTCGACCAAACCGCCTTTTTGCGCCTGGGTGGCCAGGATGGCCTGCACGGTAGCCTGCTGTGGCTCAAGTCCGACAACCGCGCCCAGGCTGAAACCGAACTGGCCGCCGGCACGCTGGATTACACCACCCAGCCGGGTACGCTGGGGTTGACCTGGATACACGGCATCGATGTGAACGATCGATGGGCCAGCGACTTTCAACGCCAGCGCAAAGGCATGAACGTCTACAGTGTGCGCGGTGAAGGGGATGCTGGCATCAGGAACGTCAGCCTGGCGTTCGAATACGCCTGGCAGGAAAAGGGCACCGGGCCGGAGAACGCCTGGTACGGCGAAGCGGGCTACACCTTCGCCGATACCGCCTGGGCGCCCAAGGTGACCTATCGCTATACCCGCTATTCACAGAAATGGGATTCGCTGTTCACCGGCTTGAGCACGGGCTACGGCACCTGGCTACAGGGCGAAGTCGCCGGCAACTTCGCCGGACCGTTCAATAGCAACACTCGCATTCAGCACGTCGGACTGAAGGCCGTCCCACTGGAAAACCTGACCTTGGGCGCGCTGTACTTCGATTTCGACACGGTGCGCAGCAGCAATGCGCTGAACCTCAATGCCCGTGAGCTGGATGTCTACGCCGAGTGGGCAGTCAACCCGCACTTGATCCTTACCCCGCTGATTGGCCTCTACAAACCCAAGCAGGACTCGACCACGGGCGGCAATCAAGTCGGCGGCAATGGTACCAACCTGTACAGCCAATTGACGGTGGCTGTTCCGTTCTGACCGCACATCCGCCGCGTCCAGGGTAAAGGACCGGCGGCTTATCCATGCTCGGCGAGTTTTCGTACAGACCCTAGGGCGCGCTGGTGTTCGACTGATTGCGCATGTTCTCGGCGATGCGCCGAGTGGTATCGATGACCATTTCGATCACTGTTTCCTGGCGCAGCAGCTTGAAACTCTGGGTGCTGCCGACGGCGGACAGGCTGCCGACCACTTCATCGATGTCCGCCTGGATGATGGGCGCGGCGATGCCGGTCAGGCCCAGGTTGAGTTCATCATGGGTGAGGCAGTAACCGTCCTTGCGAATCTTCTTCGCGGCCTTGGAGAACTCTGACCAGTCATAGGGGCAGTCTGGGTCGTTGGCCATATGTTCGTCGAACAAGCGCTGCAAACGGCGGCCTTTCTGGAAGGCGATCAATACCTTGGATTGCGCGCCGCGAAAAAACGGCAGCGGTTGCCCGCGTCCGAACGCAAAGTGGTAGGTGTCGGTGGGTTCGGCGATGTAGGTGTTGATGATGCGACCGTCATAAAAAACGCTGGCAAACACGGCCAGTCCCGTTTGCGCGGACAGCTCGTGCATCAACTCGCGCCCGGCAAGGAGGATAGGGTCGTACTGACGCATCATCCAGTCCAGTTCGATGACACGCGGCCCCAGGCCATAACTGCCTGCGTCCACACGGGTCAGCAGGCCGGCGTCACACAAGTCCTTGACGTAACGGTACACGGTTGCACGTGACAGACCCATGCGCTCGGCAATGGTGTCGGGGTCGATCTTCAACGTCTGTGGACCGAACAGGTCCAGGACACTCAGTAATTTGCTCAGACTGCTCATTTCGTTCCTAAAGAAGGGTGCGGCACGTGTTTCGTTTTGGCGTTGACCAGGCAGCCTGCAGGATCGCCAAGCGCTGTCGCAACACTACCTCAGTGAAAGAAAAACGCAATCTGGACTGCATTTTCAAACGAGATAAAAATGCATAAATCTCAATATGAGAGATAGTTGTAGATAAAAAGCTTGTTTGAAGCGTATTTGTATGTGATAAATCTCATCACTGGAATGCTCAAGCAAGAGGGCTGAAAATGAATGGTGCGCAACTGATAGTGAATGCGGCAGCGGCAAGCGGTATCGAATACTGCTTCGCCAACCCCGGAACCACCGAAATTCCATTGGTGGCGGCCATGGCCAGCGCACCTGCACTCAAGCCGGTGTTGTCATTGTTCGAAGGCGTGTGCACGGGGGCGGCGGATGGGTATGGCCGGATTGCCGGCAAGCCTGCGATGACCCTGACGCATCTGGGGCCGGGGTTTGCCAATGGCATCGCCAACCTGCACAACGCGCGTCGTGCCAATACCCCCATCGTCAATGTGATCGGCGATCACGCGTCATGGCATGTCAACTACGATCCGCCGCTGGCCAGTGATATCCAGGCCTTGGCCGGGGCTGTCTCCGGCTGGGTGCGCACCTCGCGTACGGCGTCGGGTATCGGCGAAGATCTGCAGGAAGCGGTGCGGGCGGCCTGGCAGGCCAAAGGGCAGATCGCCAGCCTGATTCTACCCATGGACCTGCAAGCCAACGCGGTGACGCACAACGGTGTGTTCGCCCCGATGCGGGCGCCGGTTCGCCGGTTTGCCGGTGACCGGGTCGAGACCGTGGCGCAGGCACTGCGTGACGGGCAACGCCTGGTGTTTATCGTCGGGGATGAGGGGCTGTCGGTCGCCGGACTGGAAGCAGCGGGGCGCCTGGCGCAATTGCCTGGGGTGCGCTTGTTTGCCGAGACCTTTCCACGGCTCAGCTACCGTGGCGGTGGTTTACCGGACCTGGATCGCCTGCCGTATTTCCCGGAAGTGGCCATTGAAATCCTCGAGCAGTACGACCAGGTCGTGTGTGCCGGGGTGCCAGAGCCCATCAGTTATTTTGGCTACGAAGGCATACCGTCGCGCCTCGCGGAGCGTGAACGTCTGCTGGCGTTGGCCGATGTCGGTGACGATGTAGCCGGTGCGCTGACGGCGCTGGCCGATGCCCTCGAGGCGCCAGCCTACGTACCGACGCCATTGGGCATCGAACTGCCGCCCGGCCATGCCGAGCTGACACCCCAGTCCGTCGGCCAGGTGTTGGCCGCATCGCTCCCGGACGACAGCATTGTCTCCGTGGAAGGCGGCACCTGCGGCTATCCGTTTTTCACCGCCTCCGCCCGCGCCGCGCGGCATCGGGTGTTGACCAATACCGGTGGCGCGATTGGCCAGGGTATTCCGGTGGGGTTCGGCGCGGCCTTGGCGGAGCGGGGTAATCGCGTGTTCTGCCTGCAATCCGACGGCAGTGCCCAGTACACCATTCAAACCCTGTGGAGCATCGCTCGCGAGCAGTTGCCGGTGGTGATCCTGATTGCCGCCAACCATCGCTACGCCATTTTGCAGAACGAACTGCGCCGCTTCGGCATGACCGAAATGGGGCCGCAAGCCCTGCGCCTGACGGTGCTCGACAGCCCGCGGATTGACTGGAAAGCCCTGGCCAAGGGCTACGGCGTGCCGGCCTGCACGGTGCTGACCAATGCTGAGCTGCAACGGGCGCTGGCCAATGCCAATGCCGACGGTGGTCCTTGCCTGATCGAAATGGCGCTGTGAAGGAGTCGATGATGAAACAGTTCGAAGTGCTACCCGCTGTGCAACAGTTTCTGTCTCAACCCGGACGCCTGTTTATCGGTGGCAGTTGGCAGGAGGCCGCCGCTGGCCGGCGGTTTGCCGTGGAGAACCCGGCTACTGAAGAAACCCTGGTGGAAGTGGCCCAGGGCGACGCCCGCGATGTGGATGCGGCCGTTGCGGCAGCCCGCGCGGCGTTCAACGGCGCCTGGGCACTGCAGTCTCCCGCCCAGCGCGGTCTGCTGCTGTTTCGGCTGGCGGACCTGCTGGACCAGCACCGCGAGGAGCTGGCGCAGTTGATCACGCTGGAGAACGGCAAGCCCCTATCAGCCGCGCGGGGTGAAGCGGCCAGCGCGGCGACCATCATTCGCTACTTCGCCGGCTGGCCGACCAAGATCGAAGGCAGCACGTTGCCCGTATCGCCGGCCAGCGGCGCCCCCATGCTCAACTACACCTTGCGTGAGGCGGTGGGCGTGTGCGCGCTGATCGTTCCGTGGAACTTTCCGTTGAACATGTGCGTGTGGAAGCTTGGCCCAGCGTTGGCGACAGGTTGTGTCGCGGTGCTCAAGCCCGCCGAGCAAACGCCGCTGGTCGCGATTCGACTGGTGCAGTTGATCGAGGCCGCCGGGTTTCCGCCGGGGGTGGTCAACCTGATCACCGGCCTTGGCGCTGAAACGGGCGCGCCGCTGGCGCAGCATCCCGACGTGGACAAGATCGCCTTTACCGGCTCGACCCAGGTCGGCCGGCTGATCGCTCAGGCGGCCACCCGCAACATGAAAAAGGTCTCGCTGGAACTGGGGGGCAAGTCGCCGAACATCATCTTGCCGGACGCCGATATCGTGCGCGCCGCCAAAGGCGCGGCCGATGGCATCTTCTACAACCAGGGCCAGGTGTGCACGGCTGCCTCGCGGCTATACGTACACGCCAGTGTGCTTGATCAGGTACTGGAAGAGCTTGAGCGTCATGCCGCCGCCCACGTGCTCGGTAACGGCTTGGACCCGACCAGCAGCATGGGTCCACTGGTGTCGGGCCGCCAATTGAGTACGGTCAAAGGCTACCTGCAACGAGGCCAGGAGGAGGGCGCCGAACTGATCTGCGGTGGCGACCGTCCCGCCCACCTGGAGCGCGGCCACTTCATTGCGCCCAGCGTGTTTCTTGATCGCGCCGAGCGTGCCTGTGTCGCCCGCGAAGAGATCTTCGGTCCGGTGCTGACCGTCATGAGCTGGACAGAAATCGATGACCTGGTGCTGCGCGCCAACGACTCGCCCTATGGCCTCGCGGCAGGCCTGTGGACCCGCGACCTGCGCTCGGCGCACCGCGTGGCGGCGCAGCTCAAGGCGGGCTCGGTCTGGATCAACTGCTGGAACGTGGTCGACGCGGCTTCGCCGTTCGGCGGCTACAAGCAGTCCGGCTGGGGCCGGGAAATGGGTAAAAACGTGATCGATGCCTACACCGAGACCAAGAGCGTCTTCGTCGATCTGGCCTGAACCGAACAATCACAAGAGGAAGTGCTATGGATCTGGAATTGAAAGGCCGCGTGGCCATCGTCACCGGCGGCGGTATGGGTATCGGCAAGGAAGTCGCACGTTTTCTCTCCGAGGAAGGCTGCAAGGTGGTGATCTGCGCACGCCGCATGGAGTTTCTCCAGCAGGCTGCCGAAGAGATCAGCGCACAGACCGGCAACGAAGTACTGCCGCTGTACTGTGATACCAATCAGATGTCGGCCGTGTCTGACATGGTCGAAGCTGCGCACAAACACTTCGGCCGCATCGACATCCTGGTCAACGGTGCCGCAGCGCCGTCCGGCGTGGTGCGCAATGACATCGAGCAGGCCGGCGACGATGAACTGCTGTCGGATCTCGACACCAAGGTGATCGGCTACTTCCGTTGCGCCAAGGCCGTTACCCCGCACATGAAGGCCCTCGGCTTCGGTCGCATCATCAACATCGGCGGCCTCACCGGGCGTAGCAGCAAAGTCCTCTCGGGGATGCGCAACCTGGCGATCGCCCACATGACCAAAACCCTCTCCGACCAGCTGGGCCCTTCGGGCATCACGGTCAACCTGATTCACCCCGGCGTGGTGGACACCCCGCACATCCAGGAGCTGTACGAGCGCGAAGGGGTCAAGCAAGGCAAGACCGCGGGGCAGATCGAGCAGGGCTACATCGACGCAACGCCGATTCGCCGCACCCTGGCACCGATCGAGATGGGCTGGCTGATTGGTTTCCTGGCGTCGCCAAAGGCCGGCGCGGTGACCGGAGAATCCATCGGCATCGACGGCGGTTTGACCCGTGGCATCTTCATCTGAGGAGCAACAGCGATGAGTAACGGAACCCTTTTGGTTGCCACCGTGGGGCAGGCGGTGATCCGCAGCGCCGACGCTGGCCGTACCTGGCATCGCCTGGGCCTGGGGCAGGATCTCGAGTTCGACGCGATCACCCGATCCTTGAGTGTGCACCCCGACGAGCCTGAGGTGATCTACGCCGGCACGGATGTGGGTTTGTGTGTCAGCCGCGACACCGGTGGCCATTGGCAGCGGGTCGATTCGCCGTTCAACGGGCAGACGGTCTGGAAAGTCGCCGTCGATCCGCAGGACGCACAACGGATTTTCGTCGGCACCGGTGCACCTTCGCGCGCCGTACTGTGGCGGACTCTGGATGGTGGTATCAGTTGGGATCGCGCGCCGGTGGAGATTCCGGAGTTCTGCGAGGGGGTCAGCCGCCCACGGCTGCTGGCCTTTGCCTATGACCCGACCGACCGCAACCAGCTATGGTTCGGCCTTGAAGAGGGTGGGTTATTCCATTCCCGCGACGGTGGCGACAGTTGGACGCGCGTCGATGACCGGCTGCTGTGGGACTACAACTCGGACGTCCACAACATTCTGGTACTGCCCAATCATGGCCGCAAAGTCATCGTGGTGGTCTGTGTCAACGCCGTCTACCGCAGCCTGGATGAAGGGCTGACCTGGACCGGCATTATCGGTCGAGAAGCGTTCGGCCTGTACTACATGCGCGCCATGAGCGCGCCGTTGGGTACGCAAAGCGACCTGTACCTGAGTATTTCCGATGGCACGCCCGGTACCACCAGCAAGATCCTGGTTTCCCGTGATGCCGCGCTCAGCTGGGAAGTGCTGCCCCTGCCGCAACAGCCCAATTCCTGCGTCTGGGCCATTGCCTTCAACCCGGCAAACCCGCGACAGGTGGTTGCGGGAACCAAGTATGGGCATTTGTTCACCTCCGAGAATGGCGGTGAAGGCTGGCAGAAACAGTGGCGGGAACTCAGTGAGATCGCTGATGTGCTCTGGACCCCCGCAGTGGCGCAGATCAAGGCAGGGCATCAATCCGTCGTCAAACAGAGCTGAGGTATCACGCGATGAAAGTCGAGATCCTGCGTACTCACTTGTCGCTCTGGGTCAGTGATCCTGATGTGTCGGCACGCTGGTACGCCGACATCCTGGGCATGCATGAAAGTGCCCGAGGCGAACGTTGGGTCATGATGGCGTTTGGCACCAAACATCACGACATCGCCTTGATTCGTGCAGAGCCTGGCGCCCATCAGGGCGGGCTGGGGTTGCAACACTATGGATTGGAAATCGCCGGGGACATGACCACCTTGCGCCAGCTCTACGGCATGTTGCTGGGCAAGGGCGTCGAGGTGGTGAAGATCACCGATCACGAAATCGGCCATGGTGTGTATTTCAACGACCCAGACGGCAATCGCATGGAATTTTTCCTTGAGACCGAACACGACGATGCGCGCGGTAAGTCTCGGTTCAAGGCCGCTGGCGCGCCAAGCCGACATTTCAATCTGGATCCACTAGACCCGCTTTGAGGCAACCCTTATGAAAACTGCGAATTTTGCTACGTACCACATTCGCAAGTGGTACAGCTTTGTCGAAGAAACCCTGGCCAACGAAACTGGCCAGTTGGCCGATGGCGAACCGCTGTTCAAATATGCCGTCGCCGCCGTGATCGCCAACCCCTATGCCGGTCGCTACAGCGAGTCGCTGACAGAGCTGGTGGAACCGTCGCCGCGGTTGGGCGAAGAGTTCGGTCGGCGCATTCAGGCGCTGGCCGGCTCGCGGAGTATTGTCAGCTACGGCAAGGCTTGCCTGGTGGGCAGCCAGGGTGAGTACGAACACGGCAATGCGTTCCTGACCAACCCGGCTGCTGACCCGGTGCGCCTGGCGCTGGGCGGCGGCAAATCCTGGGTGCCGTCCACCGGCAAACGGGGCGGCCCGGGTTCAACCATTGATGTGCCGTTGGCCCACAAGGATGCGCTGTATGTACGCTCCCATTACGACAGCATGTCCCTGATGTTTGGTGACGGCCCCGCGCCGGATGAGGTGATCGTGATCTGGGCCTTCGCCACGCGCGGGCGCTTGCATGCGCGGCTGGGTGGTCTGCAGGCGGCGGATGTTAAAGGTATGGATGGGCTGCACTGATTTCAGGCGTATGGCTTTGGCGGCGTCGGATTAAAACCACAACAAGAAAGCGGTGAATGGCGATGAAGCAGGAGAAGACCCCGGTTGTCATTGTTGGCGGCGGCCCTAACGGGATCACGGCTGCGCACTATTTGGGGATGTACGGTATCGACTGCGTCGTCCTTGAGCTTGCCGACGGCGTACTGCCTTACCCGCGCGCGGTGGGTATGGATGATGAAGCACTGCGCGTGTTGCAGGGGATCGGCATCGCCGAACTCGCCGTGCGCGACATGATCTGCGATGTACCGCTGCGGTATTACAACGCTCGCGGTGTCTGTTTCGCCGAGGTCAAGCCGAGCACCGCCCATTACGGCTGGCCCATGCGCAATATTTTCATGCAGCAGTTGCTGGAAGGCACGTTGCGCGAAACCCTGGGGCAGCGTGCCAGCGTTGTGTTGCGCCAAGGCCATGAAATGCTCGAACTTGAGCAGGACGGGCAGGGCGTGACATTGCAGGTGCGCGATGCTCAGGGCGAGGTTTATCAATTGCGGGCTGACTATGTGATCGGCGCCGATGGCGGACGCTCCACTGTGCGTAAAAAGCTCGGTATCGAGTTGTCGGGGCTGACACATCCGCGCAAATGGGTGGTGGTCGATACGGCCAATGACACCCTCGATGCACCCTACACGGCACTGCATGCCGACCCGCAACGGCCCTTCGTGTGCATCTATCTGCCGTACCAGCAACGTCGCTGGGAATTCATGCTTCTGGAGGGCGAAGATGAGGCGAGGATGTGCGAGGAGAGCACCATTCGCGACTTGATCCGTGGGCATATCGGCAACGCGGTTGATCAGTTGAACATCATCCGCATCCGTGCCTATACCCACCACTCCCGAGTCGCGGTGCGGTTCGTCGAAGGGCGTGTGGCGCTGGTGGGCGATGCCGCGCATATTTCTCCTCCCTGGGCCGGGCAGGGCCTCAATTCCGGACTGAGGGACGTGGCCAACGTGGCCTGGAAGCTCGCGGCGATCATCCAGGGCCGCGCCTCGCCCTCAATCCTCGCCAGCTACGATCAGGAACGTCGTGGGCACGCCACCGAACTGGTGGCCCTGGCCGACAATATGGGCGCCGTGCTGGGGTTGACCAACCCGCTGATGGCCGGCGTGCGCGACTGGTTGTTCCAGGCGGTGAACAGTGTCGACGACCTGCGCTCGCACCTGCTGGAGTTCAAATTCAAACCCAAGGCCACCATCACCAAGGGGTTGGTCCATCACGAGCGTGCCGAGTTGCGCGAGGACGATCTGGTCGGCCAGCTGTTTGTACAGCCGTATGTCGAAGACGCCCAGGGACAGCGTCGACGCCTGGATGAAGTGCTTGGCAATTCCTATGCGGTGCTGGGGTATCGGGTGAACCCGCGCGAGCCACTCAGTGAGGAAATGGCCACTTATTGGGAGAGCTGGGACATGCGTTTTATTCAGGTCAATCGTTCGCGCAGTGGCCTCGGACGTCACCAGCCGTTGACGGCCGCGGACGCCATCAGCGTGGAGGACGTGGATAATCGCCTGGGTGAATGGTTCTCCAAGGTACGTGACTGCATCGTAGTGGTGCGTCCGGACCGGTTTGTCGCCGCCATTACCACACCAGAGAGGCTTGATGGTGTGCTGCGCAAGCTGGCGGAGCAACTGTCATGAACAGCGGCAACGCAGTACTGAGCCAGTTGCATCAGGCGACGCGCGCGGTGCAAGCCATTGCGCCACTGGCCCCCGAGGCGATAGATCGGCTGGCGGGGTATGCGCTGCAGCGCCAGGCGTTGCAGCGCCGCCAGGCCGCAGGCGAGCAACTGAGCGGGTGGAAGGTCGCCTTTGCCGGCAGCGCCGCGCAAAAACGCTTTGGCCTTGACGAACCGGTGTATGGCGGCCTGACGGATAGCATGATCGTCGAGCCGGATACTGCAGTGGCGTTCTCGCGGTTGATCCAGCCCAAGCTGGAGATCGAATTGGCGTTTGTGCTGGGGCGTGCCCTGGTGCCGGGGGACTACCGTGACGAGGATATTCTGGCAGCCATCGGCGAGGTTGCACCGGCGTTCGAGATCGCCGACAGCCGTTGGCAGGGCTGGGATTTCGGAGTGGGCGCCTTTCTTGCCGATAACGCGGCGGCGGGGCTCTATTGCCTCGGACCGCGCATCCCTTTCGATCCTGTACAGCACCTCAGCGTAGCGTATCGCCTGGAGTCCGAAGGCGCGCTCTGCGGTAGCGGTGATACGCGCGATCGGGAGGACAGCCCGCTGGCCAATCTTTGCTGGCTGATTCGGCGCCTGCTGGCCGACGGTGAACGGGTGGAGGCTGGGCAGGTCGTGCTGTCTGGGGCGCTGTTGCCGCCGATGAATATCCAGCCCACCCAGTACCGCCTGCATATGTTTGGCGCGGAACTGGCTCTGGCTTTCACGGCGGGCACCGCCCCTGCGGGAATGATAGCGGTCGTCACGGATGACTGAGTCCCTTTCAGGCCGATAGAAACAACGGGGCCACCGAGGAACGACAACCATGCTCGCTGAAGTTCGAACCTTCCATGACGCTCAACAACATGCCGGCTCCATCCAGGGCTGGCGGCAAGTGTATGACCAACTCGGCCGTGGCTGCCTGACCAGTGAGCTGCGGCAGTTGTCCGCCGACCGCTTTCAAATTTTCCAGGAGGTCCTGGACAAACGTGTGCTGCAGCGCGGCTATGCGCCGAAAGGTCGGCTGTGTGCGGCCATGTCTTTAGGCTGCGCGCCGGTGGTGCAGGGGCAACAGGTGGGCACTCACAGCGTGGTGCTGTTGCGCGACGGCGAGGAGTTTGTGTTGCACGCACCTGAAGGCACGCACTTCTTCGCGTTCAACGTCGACACTGTACGCTTTGCCAAACTGGCGGCCTTCGAATTGTCCAGCGATCAGCTCAAGCGCCTGAAGACCACGTCCCAACTCAGCGTAGATGAGGCGTTGCTGCTGCGAATGCGTCAGCGTATTCACCCCCTGTTTAGCCATCTTCTGGAACAGACGGACGCTATCAACTCAACCGCTGAGAAAATGCTGGAGGAAGAACTGCTCGGCGTGTTCCTCGATCTGTTCAGCCACGCCACCGATGAGGTCCGTTGTCGTCGCGGTAATTTCGCCGTGAGTGCTTACCTGGTCAAGCGCTGTCAGGAGTTGATCGATGCCAGTGGTGATACACCACTGAGCATTCTCGACCTGTGCGAACACCTGCGGGTGAGTCGCCGGACACTGCAAAACAGTTTTCAGGCGGTGACCGGAATGCGTCCGGTCGAATACCTGCGCAATCTGCGCCTCAACGCGGTGCGACGGCGCTTGATCACAACCTCTGCCTGCACCCACAACATCGGTGAGATTGCGGTGGCGATGGGCTTTTTTCATCTGAGCCACTTTGCTGCGCATTACCGGCAATTGTTTGGCGAGTCACCGTCCGAAACGCCCAGGGCGATGGCGATCGTTTCACGGTCCGATAGCCGAGCGGCCTGGCCGGTCTTTGAGCAGGCGGCAGGCCACCTCGCGGCGGATCTCGTCAGCGGTCATACGCCGACCATTGATCCAACCCCTCATCGCTTCGATCGTTTCTAGATCGATTGGCGCCATGCACTAAGGAAAAACCGATGCCTTCTGACAGCTGTTTCTTCACCAACCGCTCAGGTTTGCGCCTGCACTTTCTGCGCTGGGGCGAATCGACCGGCGTGCCCCTGGTGCTGTTGCATGGCTTGCGGGCCTATGCACAAACCTGGGAGTCGCTGGTGCAATCTCTGGGTACGGGCTATTGCATCTATGCCCTGGACCAGCGCGGTCGAGGACTGAGTGACTGGGCCTCGCCCGGCAGTTACCACACGCAGTCGTATGTCGATGACCTCGAGGACTTCGTCGCCCATGTGGGCTTGTCGCGTTTTGTGTTGCTGGGGCACTCATTAGGGGGCGCCAACGCCCTTGAATATGCGCGGCAGAACCCGGGACGGCTGATTGGCTTGATGATCGAGGACATCGGTCCTGGCTCGTCAAGCCAGGGCGATGGCGCTGCGCGCATTCGTCGCGAGATGAGCCAGACGCCCTTGCAGTTCGAAAGCTGGGAGGCGGCCCGCGCATTCTGGCGGGCTTCGCGTCCGGGGTTGTCGGAGCAGGGCCTGGCGTCAAGGCTCGCTCATTCGATGAAGGAGGGCGAGGGCGTGATCACCTGGCGGCATGATCAGCAGGGGATTGCCCAAGCGCGCCTGAGTATCGAGCCGACAGATCTGTGGCCGGCGGTGCGCGCGTTGGATTGCCCGACCCTGTTCATTCGTGGCGGGCGCTCGGACTTCCTGCCGCCAGCGATGCTGCAGGCCATGAGCGCCAGCAACCCGCACGTTCGGACGGCGGAGGTCGCAGGTGCGAGTCACTATGTGCACGATGATCAAGGCGATGTGTTCAACGCGCTGGTCTCAGGCTTTCTCAAAAGCCTGGCGCTCCCGGGCCAATGAAACCACACAGTCTGGGGCGATTGCTGCCCATCGCCAAAGGCTGCAACCGACCGCTCATCCAATCACTTGGCAGCAGTGTCCTTTTGCGTGCTACTGCTGCCATACAGCGACAGATGATTGGCAATACACATATCGATCGCCTCCACTAGGAACAGGTGGGGCTTGGATGCCACAGGCGGAACCAGGCAGCGGGTGGCCACACGTTGCCCAAGCATTTCCGTATCGATATAGATGAGATTCACCGGCGCCTTTTTCGGATTTTCCTCTTCACTGAAATACGCACGGGTGTATTCCTCATCTCCCGCGGTTTTTTCCAGCAGCGTGCTGTCGATGCGGCTGGTCAGGACGTCTCCGGCAGGAAACGTCTTATCCGCCATCAGCGCAACACCGATCGGGCCGGTGAGCCCGGCAAGCAGCGAGTTCTTGCGCAGTTGCGACTGCAGGTTGGCGTAGGTCACGAAGTGCAGCACCTTGATCGTCGGTTGGCTGCTCAGTTCCGGAAACTTCTCATAGGCGCGGTGGGCCAGCAGCCGCATGCCTGTTGGTTTGGTCGAGCCGTCCGCCACACGATAAATGCCATAGGCACCACTGGTGATCAGAAGGCTGAAGATTTCCTTTTCGCTCTCGCTATGTGGGCGCAAGTCCTGGAGGGTGATTTTGTCGGACTTCTCGATTCCCGGAAATACCGGCGGAGGCAGCGAAGGCTGGCTGGCGCAACCCGCAATGACGAGCGCGCAGGTCACGAGAAGGGTTTTCAAAGCGTGCATAAGACGTCCTGTTGTCAGGGGAAATGGAAGAGCTGTGGATCCAATGGAGGCATTATGCCATCAATTGGACGGGCAGGGCGACCCGTCGCACTCCTCCAAGCCCCCGACAAACCTTTGCTGGCGGGACGTCACTGTCGCCATTGAGACGCTGCAGTGTTGAAAAGCGTTAAGGCTTCTTCTTCAGCGTATAAGTCAGCGTGCCGTAACCCAGCTGATCATATCCGCCGCTATTGGGCCCGTAGTTGCCGCCACCGCCTTCCGGTCGAACCTTTTGAGCGAACGCGCTGACATACGGCGCCTTGAGCCCCTTCAGCACAACATAGTGGTTATAGAAAAGCTCCCAGACAGGCCGCGTATTGCCACGCGCGTTGTCCGAGATAACGCTCTGGGTGACGTCGCTGTTGCTATAGGGCGTATAGGGCACATCCTGCCCCAGGTTGTACTTCGCAATGTATTCCAGGCCTTTCAGGACGCGGTTGTCTTCGTAGCCGAAAAGATCATCGCCCTGGCTCCAGGCCATCTGGCAGAACGCGCCCAGCTCGGCGGCATTGAGGGTGTTGTGACCCTGGTCGCGCCCGCTCTCTTGAGTCTGCCCGAGGCCCTCTGGATAGAGTTTCCACACAACATGATCGATGGAGCCGTTGCCCTTGCCGTGCTTGAAGTATTCGATGGCCTCTTCATAGAGATCGCGACGGTCCGTCAGGATGCCGATGGCGATGAGCGAATCCATGTTGGCCAGATCCCAGTTGGCCCAGTAGTGATCAACCTTGGCGCCGTTGTGGTTGACCAGGAAGTCGTGGTTCATCGGATAGAACACCGTGAGCATCATGTTCTTGAACCGGTTGAAATCCTGGGCGGGCCAGTGCGGATAGGTGCGCAGGATCTCCGCGGCATTGGCCAACTGATAGCCGTAAATGCCGGCGGCCAGGAATTTGTCGGATGTACCGTCGATACGGGTCAGCGTCCTGGCCCAGTCATTCAGGATGGTGATGGCCGCATCGGCGTAGGCCGTATCGCCACTTATTTTCCAGCGCAGAGCGAGTGCGTAGGCCGCCGCGGCGTCGTTGAACAGAAGTGCGTAGTTCTCTTTGTCGGTGCCGTTATAACCCCGATAAATCACGCTCTGGGCGCGCGGTTTCCAATTCAATGACGCATGGGGGTTCTTGATCAGCAGGTTCCATCCATCGGTCCAGGGCTGCGCCTGTTGGGTGACCTGAGTCTTCATGCGGTCGAAGTCCGCCTGGGTATGAAGGGCGCCCGGATGAACGAAAGCACTGGCCAGGGCACAAGGTGCAAACAAGGCGAGCTCAACCGAGATGCCTATGAAACAACTCACGTTCTTGAATAAAGAGGTCAAGGTCTTCGACTCTGGGTGGAGGGGCTGTGTGTACAGACCGTACACCATCAGCCTATGTAATGAGCTGAACGAGTATTGAACGAGCCGCCGATACCCAGCCCCAAAGGCCGATCTTCATCCGTTCACCCGGGCATAACGCTCGATTGGCGGTTGCTCACGATGTTCTGCCTGCCACAGATCGTAGTCCGCCTGGATGCTCAGCCAGAGACGTGCCGTGCTGATTCCGGCGCGCTCCAACCTCACAGCAAGGTCTGGGCTTACAGGTGCATGACCCTGCAGGATTCTTGAGAGCGTTTCTCGAGCAAAACCCAGATGGCGAGCAAAGCTGTCGCCGCGAGGCAACAGCGTAGAGGCTGATTGCGCTCAGAGCCTGAAACGCACTACCAGGTTCTGCAAGCCGGCCGCCAGTTGCGACAACTCCTGGCTGGTGGCGCTGGTCCGGGTCGACGCATCGGCGCTTTCCAGCGACAGGTCGCGGATGTTCAACAGGTTGCGATCGACTTCGCGGGCCACCTGGGCCTGTTCTTCCGAGGCGCTGGCGATCACCAGGTTGCGTTCGAGGATCTGCTCCATGGCACGGGTGATTTCCGCCAGCGCCAGGCCCGCCTGTTCGGCAATCGACAAGGTCTGCGCCACCCGCTGGCTGTTGCCGTGCATCGACCGCACCACGTTGTCGGTGTCGCCCTGAACCCGGCCGATCATCTGCTCGATTTCCTGGGTCGACTGCTGGGTGCGATGGGCCAGGGCCCGCACTTCATCGGCGACCACGGCAAAGCCGCGTCCGGCTTCCCCGGCTCGCGCGGCTTCGATGGCCGCGTTGAGCGCCAGCAGGTTGGTCTGTTCGGCGATGGCGCGGATCACGTCCAGTACCTTGCCGATTTCCCGCGACTGCTCGGCCAGGGTCTGCACCTGTTGCAGCGCAGTGCCGACATCGGCGCTCATCGCCTGGATCGAGTCCAGGGTCTCGATCACCCGCGCCTGTCCCTGCGTGGCCTCGTCGGTCGATTGACGTGTGGTGTCGGAGGTCGAGACCGCATTGCGCGCGACCTCTTCGACGGCCACGGTCATTTCGTTGACCGCCGTGGAGGCCTGCTCGATTTCATGGTGTTGCTGCTGCAGGCGGCTGGAGTCCTGAGCGGTGCTCTGGCTCATCTGTTGTGCGGCGGCGGCCAGTTGGGTCGAAGTGCTGCTGATCGACTGCAGGGTGTCGCGCAGGCTGGCTTGCATGCTGGCCAGCGCCTTGAGCAGGCGCGCGGTTTCGTCGCTGCCCTGACTCTGGATCGGCGAACTCAGGTCCCCGATAGCCACCTGTTCGGCCACCCGCACAGCCTGGCGGATCGGTATGACGATGCTGCGGATCAGCAACCAGGCCATGCACAAGGTCAGCAGCGCGACGGCGATCAGGGCACTGATCACAGTGATTTTCACCTGGCGATAGAGCGCGTCGGCATGGTTCGCCGACTGGTTGACTTCGTTGGCGGTCAGGTTCATCAGTTCGGCGAACTGGTCACCGGTCTGGGTCGAGTAGTCCTGGATGCTGCCATTGAGCAAGGCGCTCATGTCCGCGCTGCGGTTCTGCCGGGATAGGGCCTCGTACTGGTCCAGCGCCTGTCGGTAACGCTTCACGGTATCGACGAACTTGTCGTATTGCGCGCGGTTGTAGTCGCCGACCAGGGGCGTGAATTTCTCCAGCGTCTGATCCAGCCAGCCTTCCACCTGGTGCAGGCGGTCGATGGTGGGGGCGAGCACCTTGGGTTCGCGATTGAGCGCCATGCGCAGGCTGAGTACGCGAATGCTCAGGATGTAGTCGCGGACTTCCCCCAGATAGCGGGTGCTGGGCAGGGACACGTTTTCGGTGTGCTGGCCGGTGGCGCGTACTTCGGTGACCTGTTTGAGGGCAAACAGTCCCTGCAGCAGGACCAGCAGGGCGATGACGCCGAAGCTGATCATGGCGCGTTTGGCGATGCTCAGGTGAGCCAGTGGCATGGCGTGATCTCCGTGGTCGGAAGATAAGGGCAAGAGGAGGGCAGATAAAAAAAACGCAGGTCTGGAACCAGTCCTGCGAGAGGAAAGCGTCGATTGATCGGCTGAGTGCTTTGGTCCGCCCGAGGGTTAATCGAGCGTCGCGAAGACGGTGTATTTAGCGTACGGCACGGTTCAGCCCAGGGACTGTTCTCTGTCCGGATCGTGTGGCGCCAGGCAGGGCGCGGGGAGAAAAAGGGAAACAGTAAGGACGGCCTTGATCGCAAGCATGGTGGTGTACCCGGTTTTTTTAAATTTTTAGGGTGTGTTCAGGGTGTTGGGTGGTTGAAACCGGTGGTTTGGGCGCCGGCTCAATGTGGTGTTGATGGTGCGCAGTGGGTGAAATATCGTCAATTCGCCAACAGCCATTGTGTTCGATAATCGAACTGAAACTAACTGGTTCGTATAGGTTGAGTGGCTGCTTGGACTGGCCAGCTCAATTCAGTCTGACTTGTGGTAGAAGTCGCTAAGCGTACTTGTGCGTTGGCAAGCTGGAGGCGGCTGACATCTAGTCATGTTTTTGCAATGAAAGCGTGCAAGCTTTGTCTGCCGAAAATATGGCGTAACAGGGTATCCAGGCACGCTAATACGCTGTTTTAATTATGGAAAATGGATTTTAAGGAAGCCCGATGTCGACGTTTTGTCAGATCATGGATAAATCTGAGAGTGGTGGGTGCGGATGCAATGCTGCCCACGTGTCATGAGGGTGGTGACCTCCGGCTCGGCGTACCTGGACATCGACGCGTACGCCTGTTGCATTGCGTACGCCGAGCTGTTGAATCGCCAAGGCGTCGAGGCTCGGGCCGTCAGTAGCGCACCGCTCAATGCCAGCATCTCCGGGACCGTGCTTGGATGGCAGTCATCTCTGGACGATTATCTGCCGAGACCGGGTGATGAGTTCGTGTTGGTGGATGTCTCCGACTATCACCATTTCGACCCGCTGGTGGTGCTCGATCAGGTGGTGGAAGTCATTGACCATCACCCCGGTTTTGAAAGCTATTGGGCGCAGAAACTCGGATCTCGCGCAGACATCCTGCCGATCGGTGCAGCGGCGACTCAGATTTTTCAGCGTTGGGAGGCGGCAGATCTGTTGCCGCTGATCAGCGAGCAAAGTGCCGCGTTGCTGGCTACGGCGATTCTGGACAATACCCTGAATTTCACCGGGCAGTTGACCACCCAGTCGGATATCCGGGCTTATGAAGTCCTCGCGCGGCGGGCGAAACTGGCAGCGGATTGGCCCGAGCGGTATTTCTCCGAGTGCCAAGCCACAATCGAGTCAGACCTGATGGGCGCGTTGGCGTTTGATATGAAGCGGCTGAAAGCCGATAGCAACCTGCCGCAGGTTTTCGCGCAGATGACGGTGTGGGATGCCGGCGCGCTGATCCGAACGCATCGCTCAATGATCGGGCGCTGGCTGGCGGCGCAGGGTGGAGACTGGCTGTTGAACGTCATCAGCATCCGCGAGTGCAAAAGCTACCTTCTGGCTGAACCCTTGGTCAGCCAACAAAAGTTGAGCCATTTGCTGCCGATCGAATGGCAGGCCGGGATGGCTGTGCTTGAGCGCTCGCTGCTGCGTAAGGACCTGTTGAAGTTGGGGTTGGCCCGCATCTCCGTCGCAGACACTATGCCGGAGAGAGTGTCCCGTCCTGAATAAGGTTTACACCTGTTTCGGGACTCGACACGCCCACTCCTGGGAATGTGCGTGTTCACCCGCGATAAACAACTCACGCGTTGGTCTGGCAGGCCTTTGCTAGACGGCTCTGTAGCCGCCTCGCACCCATTCCAGGATCGCCGCGGCATACTCTTGCGCGCGGTCTTCCCAGACGAAGTGACCACTGTCGAGCAGCAAGGAGCGAGTTCTCGGTAACGACCGATTCAGTACGTCGGCGTTTTCAGGAACTACGAGCGGGTCGTGTGCACCCCATACGCTCAGGACCGGAGTTTGAATGCTGGGGAGTACCGAGTGCAGGATTGGAAGGTCGGTAGGGTAGGCGCGCACATAGGCCATCGCTTCGATATAGCGCCGACCCGCTGAGCCGGCCTGATAGTCCTTGAGGACCTGCGGCTCCGGCTTGGACGTCATCATCGAGTCAATCGCGCCAGCGACGAACGTCTCACCACCGATTTCTTCGAAGGCGACGGTCGATGGCGCGTTGATGATGTCCTTCAACGCACTTGCCGTGAGTGCCGCATCGATAGCGCCGCTGCCCACCACCAAACTCTCGAACAACTCCGGTTGGGCCTGGGCCGCAAATAGAAAAGCAGAGGTGCCTACGTCAGGCCCGACGGCATGGACACGGTCAAGGCCGAGCGCAGCAAGAATCTTGGGAATGAAATTCCCCATGGCTCGGGGCGACATCAATTGCTGCTGGCTATCCGAGAGCCCAAAGCCAGGAAGATCGAATGCAAGGAGGGGCGCCTCCGCGCTGAGAGTCGGCCAAATTCGCTGGAAGGCGTATAGGCTTTCTGGCCAGGGGCTGGTGAGCACGATAGGAATTCGTCCTTCACCTCCGTGACGTTGAAAGCGGATTTTCAAGCCATCGACTTCGATGAACTTCATACTGTCTGGGTTTATCAGGTTCGTCATGATGCGTTCCTTGGGTCGTATGCCATACCCTTGTGACGGGACTTTTCAGAACATCGTGTTCGTGTTGTTGGCCGTTTCCGGTACCGGTTGCAGTACGTCCCAGTGCTCGACAATCTTGCCATCGGCATCGAAGCGAAAGATGTCCACGCCTGCGGTTTCCTTGCCGCCCCAATCCAGGTAGCGCACATGGATGAAAGCCAGGTCGCCGTCTATCGCAACGCGCTTAACTTCGCACGGCACTTTACCCACCTGCTTGATGTAGCCGCCGATGGAAGCGGTGCCATCTGGAAACAGCGGGTTGTGCTGGATATACGGACCCGCAATCAGACCTGGCAGCAATTCAGACTCGCCCTGGTTGAAGACGCGCGCGTAGATGGTGTCGATTGCGGCTTGGATGCGATCTCTGTTCATGGTTTCACCTTTGGGTTGTGATGAGCTGTATTGCATCAGTCGTGAAGGAGATGAACCATGTCTAAAACTCGCTAACACATATCAATTCGTCTCACTCTGCTAATATGAGGCGATGAACGCATTGAATGGTTGGTTGAAAGCGGTTCGGGCCGACGGCTTGGTGCTGGCGCGCACACGCGTGGCAGGGCCATGGGGGTTTGCGGTGCAAGCTCGCGATGCCGTTGTGTTTCATTTCGTCGCGGAGGGACGAGCCTTCGTCCGCCAGGCCGATGCAGCAACCATCGAGCTGCAGGCGGGTGAAATGGTCATGTTCCCGCGTGGCCATGCGCATGAAGTTGCGTATTCGAAGCGCGGTCGGGTCATGCCGCTCGAATCCTTCCTCGCCCTGCGCGATGGTGTCTTCGACAGCCAACCAAAGGCCACCACGTTGATTTGCGGTGAGTTCAACGTGGATCAGCATCTGGCGCTTCCTGCGCTGCGGGCATTACCGCAGTCGGTGTCGTTGCGCGCCGGAATGGAACCTGGCAGTTCATCACTGAGCGATACGCTGCGTATGCTACGTCATGAAGTGGAGACGCCGAACTTCGGCAACCAGATCGTGGTGCGCAACCTGCTCTCGTCCCTGTTCGTTTACTTCATACGCGGTTGGGCCGATGCGGCGTCTCCAGCGGCAAACGACTGGTTTTCAGCGTTGCGCTCGCCGCAGATGACCCGGGTTCTCGCGCGCATACACGAAGCGCCTGACCGTGCCTGGACACTGGTGGAACTCGCCAAGGAGGCTCGCTTGTCGCGTGCTGCTTTTGCCCGCAACTTCTGCGCCTTGGTGGGCGAGCCACCGCACCAATACCTGACGCGCTGGCGCATGGGAATTGCCGCGCAACTGTTGGAGGAGACCGAGCTGCGACTTGGCGAGATCGCCTTGCAAGTTGGCTATAGGTCGGAATTTTCGTTCAGTCGGGCCTTCAAGCTGGCGCGGGGGATTTCACCTATCCAGTACCGCCGCGCACAACGCAATCACGCACCGGCAGGTCAACGCGAGCCTGGGTCGGTTGCGACGTAGTAATTAGGGGGGGCTCTGAACGTATCACCAAAAGGACAATACGTTCGAAGCTTTCTATCGGGCGAGGAAACTTCAGCGAGACAGCTTCCCGGCGATTTCGGCTACGCGCTGGCCAAGGATTTCGGCGGTACGCAGGTCGCCGCTGGAAGGAGCCTCTTCGGGTGAAGCATCCGAAGGCGAGATCGCGAACGCACCCGCAAAGCCACCTGCATAGTTGATATCGTCTCGAGTATTGTCCTTCTTGTTGGATGGCATCAGACCCAGGCCTACCCAGATCTGCCCCAGTTGCTGGGACAAAGTGAACAGGTATTGCACGGTTGAATGCTTATCGCCGTTGGTCGAGGCGGAGTTCGTGAAACCCGCGGCCACCTTGTTTTTTAGTGCTTCCGTGAACCACAGCTTGGACGTGGCGTCGGCGAACTTTTTAAATTGCCAAGCCGGGCCCCCCATGTAAGTGGGGGTTCCGTAGATGATCGCGTGCTGATCGGCCAGGCTTTCAAGCGCCCCATTGGGTAAGTTGCCCTGTTCGTCGATGCGCAGTACGGTCACTTCTGCACCGGGCACAGAGGCAGCACCTCGCTGCACCGCTTCGGCCTGCTTGGCGGTGTGCCCGTAACCACTGAAATAGACGATAGTTATCTTGGTCATAAAATAAATTCCCCGAAAAAGGCTGATGTAGAAAAGGAGGTGCATGCCAGAAACACGAAGTCTGCCGGTTCGCCATAAATTGCTGCGTTTTTGATGGCTTGGGAGAAGGACTTTTCGGTAACGCGTGCTTTCTTGAGAAGTGACTGGATTGACAGGTTGCAGAGCATTTCTGCCCCGCAACGCCGTGTAATCAGCTTTCGAAGGGGGCGTCTTCGATCAGATCGCACACATTCGGACAATGGAAACCATGTACGTGTCGACGCGCAATGTCACCGATCCCTGAGCCAATTGCCGTAAACGGTTTTTTCCTGCCGACTTCAGCCAATGCTGCAGTGAAGGCAGCTTTCATTCCGATACGGGGGTAAAGCTGAAGTGTATCGTCGACCAACGAAGGTGTGATCTCCTCCAAACTCATTCCCATGACGTCGACATGGGCGCCCATGTAGACGAGAGCGATTTCTGGCTGTTTGCGGACCGCAATTCCAGCGCTGGAGTGCAGTGCGATTGCATCCCAGACCAGCTCTGCTTTCGACTCCGCGTAACCGTTAGCCACAAGAAAACGGCTGGCGGCATCCGCGCCATCCACTTCAAAGCGTTGCTCGGCAGCAAACTCGTCCGTCAGCCCGAGGTCGTGCAGAAGCGACGCGAGGTAGACCGTTTCACGGTCATATTTGAAGCCGCGTGTCTTACCGAGGAATTCGGCAAACCACCATGTCCGGTGCACATGGTGCAAGAGCGCTTTCGAGTGGACGCGTTCGACGAGAGAAGCGGCTTTGCGGGCGAGTTCGGAGTCGGGAGCGCTGAAGCCGCCAATGGTAACTGGTGTGTTCATGTTTGCTTCCTGAGAGTTAAGTTGACTCGCAGCTCAGTCTAAATATTTCCTCGTGGCACAGTTGACTATTTTCGGTCGATTTGTGCCAATATTGAAGTGTGAATGCGCGGGAGGTAGCTGTGAGCAAAACGACGAAAGCAAGCGATCTGCTTATCTGTGGGACGCAAAAACGAGTGGTTATTTTGGGGGTGCCACCTGTGGACTCTCTCGACGTCATTGGGCCGGCGGAGGTGTTTGCCTTTGCCAACAAGATGCACCGAGGTGAGGCTGCGCCCTACAACCTTGAGCTGGTCAGTGCAGGGGCCAATGAGCGCCTGGAGAGCAGCACGGGCATTGCGCTGATGGCGCACAAAACGCTTGAACAGGAGCGTCGTGAGAACAAGCCAATCGACACGTTGATTGTGGCTTCGGGTTGGCATGCCAAGGATAAAAAAATAGACGAGACGATGATCGATTGGATCAGAGAACAGTCGACAATTGTTCGGCGTGTGTGCTCGATATGCGTGGGCGCGTTTGCCTTGGCTGATGCGGGGCTTTTGGATGGTCGGCGGGCAACGACTCATTGGCGTATGGCGAGAAGCCTGGCAGAACTTTATCCCAAGGTACGGGTTGATCCGAATCCAATCTGGGTCAAGGACGGTAACGTTTATACTTCGGCTGGGATATCGACGGGTATCGATCTTGCGCTCGGGTTGGTCAGCGAAGACTTGGGGGATGAGGTCGCCATGGAAATCGCAAAAAATCTTGTTTTGTTTTTACGGCGTCCTGGTGGACAAGCACAGTTCAGTATGACTCTCCAATCGCAGCACGCAGCCGGTTCGAATCTGGATGAACTATGCCTTTGGATCCATGAGCACTTGAACTCGGAGCTCACGGTCGAAGTATTGGCAGACAAGCTCTCCACAAGTGTCAGGACGTTAATACGCTTGTTCCAGCGAGAGTTGCAAACCACGCCTGCGAAGTACGTCGAAGACGTCCGGATAGAAGCAGCCTGCCAGTCGATTGAGCTAGGGGGGCGGTCAATGGAGGAGGTCGCGCGTCGAAGTGGCTACCACAGCGTGGACGTACTGAGGAAAGCCTTCGTAAGGCGAATTGGGGTGAGCCCAAAAGAGTACGCCCTACGGTTCTCGCCAAATAGTAATTTAGAATAAGCCCACTTTGTAATTGGCGCAGATTTTCACCCACGCCGTGATGCGTTCAATTTAAAAATAGCCAGACAGTATGGGGGGTGTTAATTCGACGCCTCATCACTATTGATGATGTCACGAAATAAAAGCCACTGACCTTCCACGCGTTTCCACATCACGAAATAGCGACCTTTTTCAGCCGTGCCTCTGACCCCGGGAGATGTTTCCACGAAAAGCTCAAAACTACCGATCTCGGACGCTTCATCGCCTGTGCCTTCAACCTCGAGCGTCGTAAATTTTCCGCCTACGATCCCCCTATTGAATGCGTGCTCAAAAAAACCTTGTATCGCCGTTCTGCCACTGAGTGTTGGAACACCATGAGGCATTAGTCGAGCATCTACAGCATATAAGTCCGCAATGTCTGCACTGTTTTTTTTAGATATAGCAGCGGCTAGCGCATTTTCTACAGCTTGAATCTGTTCTTTGAGTGTCATTTTTGATCATTTCTCTACTTAGGAGGGGTGAAGCTATCATTGACATCCAGTGGCATAAATGACATTAAAGCCTTAAAAACAGACACTCATGCTTCCAAAGCTGTTCGCCCTCAAGAAAATCTAATCTGGAGTAACGCCATGTCGCGAAAGGTGTCATTTCTAGTCACCCGCGGTTTCGAGCTCCTCGACCTGAGCGGACCGCTCTGTGCGTTCAGCATCGCTCGTGACGTCTATGGCGTCTCTTATGAAACCAGCATCGTATCGGCCGACGCAGGGTTGGTGGCGGGTTGCGCGGGGGTTTCAGTAGAGACGAGTGATCGATCGCAGGCTAAACACGGTGACACCCTCATCGTCATCGGCGGACCCAGGGCCCCTGTTGAGGGCAGCAGCCCCGAGATGGTGGACATGTTACGGTCGCTCGCACCCTCGACGCGCCGAATGGCGAGTGTGTGCACGGGCGCTTTCTACCTCGCGGAGGCTGGTGTGCTGGAAGGGCACCGCGTTACAACGCATTGGCGGCATGCGCCTTTGCTGAAGTCACGTTTTCCGTCACTTGACGTTGATGCCGACCGGATCTACGTAAATGATCGCGAAATCTGGACCTCGGCAGGTATATCCGCTGGAATCGATCTCGCGCTTGCCATGATTGAAGCGGACTTCGGTTCCTCGATCTCTAAATCGGTGGCGCGGGAGCTGGTCGTTTACCATCGGCGCCCCGGCGGCCAATCGCAGTTTTCGGCAATCCTGGAACTTGAACCCGACTCCGATCGAATTCGCGACGCGCTAGATTTTGCACGGAGCCATCTGCACGAAAACCTCTCGGTCGAGCGGCTGGCTCACGTTGCGTGTATCAGTGAACGCCAGTTCGCCCGTCTTTTTTTGAAGGAAACAGGTGAGACGCCGGCGCGCGCGATCGAACGCCTGCGGGCAGAAGCGGCAAGACCACGACTGGAGGAAGGTATCGCGCCGATCGAGGCGATTGCACGCGAGGTCGGGTTCGGGGACGTGGAACGGATGCGCCGCAGTTTCGTCAAGATTTACGGCTACTCGCCGCAGGTCATCCGCCGTTTTGCTCGGACCGGCGGGCCAGCAGGTTCGGCACCCTTGCCGCACTGATGGGAGGGTCTGTTTGTCTCTCTCAATGCGTGTCTGTTTTTGAGGCTATTATGTCATTTATGACATCGTGAAGACGTGGGAAGGTGGGTGCGACTGAAAGTCCCCACACCCACGATCAGCGAGCGTAAAGATGACTAATGAATCCCTGAAGACGGACATTCCCTCTCTCAACAGGCTTCGAGAATCGACCGCGAAAAAGGGCCCTCCGTTTCGGGTCGGCATTGTGATAGGTCCCGGTTACTTTCCGCTGGACATGGTGGGTGTCCAGGCCGTCCTTGGCACGTTGCCTGGGGCCGAAATCTACTTGGTCTGGAAGTCGCGCGAGCCGGTCGAAGGTTTCCAGGGATTTTGGACGCTCCCCACAGCAACCTTTTCCGATTGCCCTGACCTTGATGTCATCGCAGTGCCGATGATGCCTCCGGAATTGCAAACCGATCGCGAAGTCGTGGACTTCGTTGCGACCCGTGGAAAAAAGGCGCGCTATCTCATCGGTGTTTGCAACGGCGTACTGACGCTGGGTGCCGCTGGGTTCCTGCGCGGCAAGCGCGCAACGATCAGCCATAACTCCCACTCGATTCTGCCTCTCTACGGCGTGACGGAGGTGGTCACGAGTGGAGTTGTCGCCGATGGGAATGTCTTTACTGCCGGCCCGAGCGTCGGCAGCTTCGAAGCGGCCCTTCTCGTGGCGGAACAGGCATTTGGGCGACAGGTCGCGCAATTGTCCGAATTTATTGTCGAGTATGACCCGCATCCGCCATTCGGCACTGGAACCGCTGCAGGCGCAGGACCCGTGACGGTGGGCAAGTTCGAGGGAATGATGGCCGACATGATTTCCCTCTATCGCGCCGAAGCTTTGAAATTCGCCGGGAAATGACTATGTCTTTGAAAGAAAAACTTGATGCCTTCAGGGCAGACGTCGAATCGGGTATAGGTACATGTATGTCTAGCAATCAGAGCACCCTCCGCGTCAACAACGTCGACATCAATGTCGTCGAGGCTGGGCAAGGCAATCTCGCTCTCGTTTTCCTCCATTACTGGGGCGGCTCAAGCCGCACATGGGCTCCAGTGATCGCGCAGCTGTCGCAGACGCACCGTTGCGTGGCCATCGATTTCAGGGGCTGGGGCCAGTCCGACAAGGATGCCGAGGTCTATGACCTGGAAACGCTCGCGGATGACGTGGCCCAGGTCATCGCTAAGCTTGGGTTGACGGAATACGTGATCGTGGGGCATTCGATGGGTGGCAAGGTCGCCCAGCTTCTGGCGTCGGAGCGGCCCGCGGGGCTGAACGGCCTGGTCCTCGTGGCCCCGGCTCCGCCCACGGCACTGTCTGTCCCACAGGAGCAGCGGCAGGGCATGATCGCGGCTTATCAGGTTCGGGAAGGTGCCGAGGCGGTTATCGGAATCCTGGCATCGCAGCCGCTGTCGGATGCACTCCGCGAGCAGGTGATCGAGGACACGCTATGCGGTGCCGTCGGCGCCAAGCAGGCTTGGCCGGAAGTGGGGATGGTACAGGACATCACCGGGCAGGCGTCGAAGATTGCCGTTCCGGTCCACGTCATCGTCGGCGGTGCTGACAACATCGAGTCCGAGGCATCTCTTCGCCAGGCTTTCGCAAACGTGGTTCCGCAGGCCGAATTCGTCGTCCTGGAGGGCGTGGGGCACCTTGCACCGCTCGAAGCCACCGCGGAGCTGGTCGCTGCGATCCGTTCAGCCCCCTCAATTTGATCGGTTCATGCTGAAAAGTTGAGTCGGCGTCCTTGTCGTTGCCCGTCTCGCAGGATGGTCTGTCCGTCCGGCGACAGGCGTTGCATCGCGGCGCTATACGACGTTGCGATTGAGCTATCCAAGGTTGATAGCGCCGGATCGGCGCAGACTGTTTTTTCCAAAGGTGAATGGGCTTTGTCGCAATCGAAACTCGCGGCAGATGCAATCGTGGGTATCAGGCACGCCATGACCAGAGCACGCTAAATCATTCAACAGTCCTTGTATTCAGGGAAAACCGAGTGCTGCGCAGGCGCTCATCATGCCATTCCAAAAGGTGTAGGTGGCCTGTCTGATCGCCGCTCGGCAAGTTTTCTGACCGACTCCAGTAACGGGTGCTAGGGTTAACTTTCATGCAGGCGGTTCGATTCAAGACTCTTCGAGTCCACCGAGTGACTCCCAACCCCAGGAGGAATCATGGCTAAAGTACTTGTTCTCTATTACTCAATGTACGGTCACATCGAAACGATGGCTGAGGCAGTCGCCGAGGGCGCCCGATCAGTGCCTGGCGTTGACGTGACGATCAAGCGGGTCGCTGAAACGATCCCCGCCGAGCAAGCTGCGGCTTACGGTGCAAAGCTCGACCAGAAGGCGCCAGTGGCGACACCTGACGAGTTGGCCAACTACGACGCGATCATCTTCGGCACACCGACGCGCTTTGGCAATATGGCCGGGCAGATGCGCACGTTCCTCGACCAGACTGGCGGACTGTGGATGAAGGGCGCTCTCGTTGGGAAGATTGGCAGCGTTTTCGCGTCGACCGGCACCCAGCACGGCGGCCAGGAAACGACCATTACCTCGTTCCACACCACGCTACTGCACCAGGGCATGGTGATCGTGGGTGTGCCTTACACCTGTCAGGGATTGACCAATATGAGCGAGATCACTGGCGGTACACCCTACGGAGCCACAACCCTGGCAGGCGCCGATGGAAGTCGGCAACCGTCACAGAATGAGTTGGATGTTGCGCGTTTCCAAGGCAAGCACGTCGCTGAGATTGCAATAAAGATCGCCGGTTAATCCAAGGGCCTTGAGTCGACTCTCTTGCAGCCACTCTCCTCATGTCAGGTTCTACGCTGAACCTGGCATGAGTCTCCTAGACACCTGACGGACCCACAACCCGCTTACCTTGTTACCGCATAGTATGAGTCTGGGAGTCAGAGAATGCCGGGGCTTGGCAACTGGCTACACTGGGCACGCCCTCCACGTCTCAAAAGCAAAAAACACGTTCGTCTCGCCTCCAGGGTTCACTGGTATCCGCATTAGGAATCGTGTTCGCAGAATGCGCCGCTGGCTCGCCGAACCGAAAGGCAAGCGCCTGTGCAGTCGTGGGTGTGCGGTGTTGTTGTCGGGGGCGGCCTCGGTGTTGTTGATGGCGCGGAGGGCGTGAGCGGTATCAAGGGGCAATCTGCCCCCGATTGGCGTGGGGGCACTCACTGCGACGGATAGACGACCAGTTCAAGCGGCTTGGTTTTCGTGTCGAACGTGAATCGCTCGATCCGTACCGAGTCCGGGCCGGTACTGCTGCGCCAGACGTCGTGCCAGCCAGCCTTGACCTGCCCGTCAGTCCAATCAGGCTGGACCGTGCGCAGCAAGGCGTAGGTCATGCACAACATCAATCGGTATTGCGGTTCAGGGCTATTGACGCCCCACGCTGGCGTCCACTGAACCTTGACGACGTTGCCGTCCTCGTCCGTCAACAACTTCATGTCCACGGCCCCACCTGTTACCCGGATGGACTGCTGCGCGGTGCTTCCCGAGAGTGAATACGGCCCCCAGCTCAGATCCCTGCACATGGAGTGCTCGGTGACTCGTTGCTCCAGCGCTTGTGCCAGGGTTTGAGCGGTTAGTTTGAACGAAGGCGGTTTGGTGAAACCACAGCTGTAGAGGTATTCGATCTGATCCGGCCAACCCAACCCCACCTCATGGACCCGCCGGATGGCGGTCTCCAAGTAGCGTTTGCCGTCAGGGTCGCCGCAGGTGCGACGGGCCTGGATTTTCATGCTCACGGCACCGTTGAGATCGATACTGACGTTGTAACTCAGGCTGGTGTTTTCGCCGAATTCGTCTTTCAGAAGTTGCTCGGCGCGCAGTAGCGATTCCTTGTTTTGCAACAGCGCTTGGACATGCCGATAGTTGCGATACAAGGTGACCGGTTTCGACCAGTCGACATTGAGCCAGAGGAACAGGCTAGACGACAGCAGCAGGATGACTAGCAAGATGCGTGTTCTTGGGGACATAAAAGGAGTACTCGGAACGGCATGCCGGTTGTATCGGCCGGTTGAATCCACAGCCAAAAGTGGTCATTCAGATGTGTCTATGAGGCCAGGGTCGTTTCAAAACTCCCCTGAGACATACATCATGGTGTCCCGTTTCTTCCGTACAGGCGGTAGCCTGGTCGACGACTCAAACGTTCGTAATAGTCGCTCACGGCAGGAAAGTGCGGATGAGCAAGGGGTGTTTCAAACCACCGATTAACCGACAGGCCGATCGGTATGTCTGCCAGGGAAAACTCGTCGCCGCTGACGTAGGCCCCGGTTGAGGCGAGCTGTCGATCGAGGATCTCCATATGCCTCGACCAGTTGCTGCACGCGGCTGCCAACGCCTGGCTGTCCTGATGCTCAGGCGAATGCCTGACCAGCGACATGAAGGCATAACTCCACGACTTGTTGAGATCTGACGCTTGCCAATCGATCCATTGATCCACCCGCGCTTTGGCTCTCGCCTCAGTCGGGTAAAGGTGAGCGCCGTTGTAGCGAGACGCCAGGTAGCGAATGATCGAGTTTGACTCCCAAAGAATGAAGTCATCGTCCTGGATGACCGGCACCATGGCATTGGGATTCAGCGCCAGGAATTCAGGTGTGTGTGTCGTCCTGAAACCAGCCCCCCAATCCTCTCGCTCAAAGGGGATGCCAATCTCGACGCAGGCCCAGAGTACCTTTCGCACGTTGATCGACGATGCCTTACCCAATATGCGCAACATTCCATGTCCTTATCGTTCAGGGGTCTTCAATTCAGAGCTTGTAGCCGATCTGCCGCAACAAGTTCTTGCGCCACAGGATATCTGCGTCGTCTTCAACGTCATAGGCACAGAAGCCATCCACCACGCCCAGAATCGCTCGCCCTTGTTCCGTCTCAGCGAGAATCACTTCAGTTGGATTGGCAGTTGCACAAAAAACACGGCACACCTCTGGAACCATCTTGAGGGTGTTCAACACGTTCAGCGGATAGAAACCGTCACCCAGGAAAATGATGAAGCTATGGCCTGCGCCGATGGCTTTCGCATTCCGCTGGGCAAGTTCGATCATTGAGGTATCGGTGCCAGACCAGCGCACCAGGCATTTGCCGGAGGCTTCACAAAAGGCCACGCCAAACTGGATACCCGGCACGGTATTGACCAACGCTTCGTGGATATCCTCGACGGATTTGATGAAGTGCGTCTGACCCAAAATGAAGTTCGTCACATCCGGCTTTTCGATTTTCAACGTGATGAGTTGCATCTCAAACGCCTCCTTTCACGATGTTGCTAGCAGAGACTGGCAACAGATCAAGCATAGCTACTCATTGGCTATGGCTCCGTCCACTGACCGCCTTTGGCCGATAGACGTGGAATCAGCGGTCTTGGCACAATGCGTACCTGAAAGGAACTCACCCAAGGAACACCATGGCCCGCCCCGTACAGCCCCTGCGTTCAATCTTGTTGCTTGCCGGATTGCTATCAAGTGTGGGCACACCCGCAGTGGCGGCATCCTTCGACTGTCAGAAAGCGTCGACAAGCGTGGAGCGGGCCATCTGTGCCAGTCCCGAATTGAGCGAGCTGGACACCACGCTCGGTGCCCACTACAGCGGGGCAATGGCCAAGCTGGCGCCCGATCAGCGCGATGCCTTGCGCAGTGGCCAACGTGCCTGGTTGCAGACTCGTAACGCCTGCACCGCTGAACCGGACAAACTGGCTGCTTGCCTGCAACCGCTGCTGAGCCAGCGGGTGGTCGAGGTGGGCAAGCTTACCCAGCCGGACACTGCGGCCCTTGACGCGATTATCGCCAGCATTCCCTTCCATCCGGCCGAGGCGGCAGAAGGGCTGAGGCGTTATCCGAAGAGTGAGTTGGCGGCGGCTTGGCTGGTTTATCTGCATCGTTTCGAGCCAGCCAGTGGGGTGACGAAAGAGGAGGCCGAAAAAAGTCGTCAACAGGTGCTCAAGGTACTGGCTGACGATGACTTCCCGCGCTCGCTGTTCAGCGACCTGGAGAGTAATCAGTCGGTGAGTCGCGACCAGGTTGAACTGACGCTGCTGCGCATGATGATCGAGCGGGCAGACTACGCGTTTTTCGCTGACCAGCGCGCCTATGTTCACTGCTTTGTTTTCTCGCGCCAGGGCGAGGCCGCCTACGGCGCCTTTGGCTCGCTCTACGGTTCTACTCGCGACAGCTTTGCGCCGATCTGCGCGCCCCAGGGCAACCTGTTTGAACAACGCTCCTGGAAGCAACTGAGCAGCAGCGTTGACGAAGCGTTGTCTGCAGCCAGCGGGAGTGCCGGTACCATCCGCTTTGCCAGCTATGCCGACTGGCACTTGATGGCGCTGCGGGCTACGGCGTCTCCCCGGGACTTTCTCAAGGCGCCGGCTGCACAGGCGGATGATCTCGAACAGACCATGCGCGATTGGACCGACGACAAGTCCTGGCCGAAAAAGCAGCGTCAGCAGGCCTTGGCTGCGGTCGAGCCCGCCCGACAGGCGACCAGCACCTGGTTGCAGCACGAGCGCGGTTTATCGGCGGGGGAGGCGCAACAGGCAGCGCGGGAGATCGTTCGACAGTGGGTGAAGCAGCGCCTGGACTTCATCAGCGAAAACAGCGGGGCCGAGTAAGCCCCTGCCGTTTGTCATACCGAGATGCCTTGATGATCGACGACTCAGCGCTTATAGCGCAGTGCGTCAACCACTACGCCAAACGCTGACGAATGCTCACGGCGGTTAGGGTAGTAGAGATGGTAGCCAGGAAAGGGTTGGCACCAATCCTCCAGTACCCGCACCAGGCTACCGTCGGCAAGCTCCTTCGAGACCATGTCTTCTGGCAAGAAACCCAACCCGCATCCCGCGACAGCAGCGCGAAGGATCGGCACGCTGCTGTTGAATGTCCATTGTCCTTCGACGCGCGCTTTCAGCTCGTGACCGTCCTTCTCAAAATCCCATTGCAGGAGGTTCCCATAGGTCGGTAGACGCAGATTAATGCAGCTATGTTCCGCGAGATCGCCTGGAACTATCGGTGCAAGACGCCGCTTGAAGTACTCAGGGGAGCCCACTACCGCCATGCGTAACTGAGGGCCGACCGGAACGGCAATCATGTCCTTGGCGACTTGATCGCCCAGACGCACGCCGGCGTCGTAGCGCTGCGCGACAATGTCGGAGAGAGCATAGTCGACGGTGATTTCGACCTTGATGTCCGGGTAGTCGGGAAGAACCTTCAACAACTTGGGCCATAGAATGTTGTTCGCCGCGTGTTCCGAGGCTGAAATCCGTACATTGCCTGCCGGGGTGTCCCGAAACTCGCTGACAGCCGCCAATTCAAGTTCAATTTCTTCGAACCGTGGCGCCATGGAGAGATACAACCGCTGGCCTGCCTCGGTGGGGGATACGCTGCGTGTGGTTCGGGTCAGCAGTCGAACGCCGAGCCGTGCCTCAAGAGCGCGCATCGTGTGGCTCAGGGCGGACTGCGAGACGCCCAACTGTGCAGCGGCGCGGGTAAAGCTGCCCTCGCGGGTGATGACCACGAAGGCTTGCAGGTCGTTGAGATTGGCTCGGAACATTGATGAGAACCTCTCATGAGGAGCACGGGATTATCCCATGTAATCATGTCCCGATTGGGATGCGCACATTGAATTTCACTCCATTTGTGTCAAATGAAGCGAGTCCTGCCGCACACGCATCACCAGAATAGGCAGGCGTTCTCGATTACAGCGTTCGCGTGTAGAACGCATTCAGCTTGTTCACGGCCGCTTCGACATACCGGGGAACCCAGTAGGTCTCGATATGTGTTGCGCCGTTGATCATGAATAACTCCTTGTCCTTGGTCCCGGTGGCCTTGGGAAACGCATCTTGGGTCATGTACAGGCTGTCGGCCTTGCTGCCCGCGATCATCAGCAACGGCTGATTAATCAGTTCGATCTGGTGGGTGGCGTCGAAACGCATCAGATCCAACAGGCTGCTCGTGGTGTATTTGAAGGTCGAGTTAGGGTGCGCATGCGTCTTCCAGTAGTACTCGTAACCTTGGCGATACAAGTCGAACGGCAGTTTGGCGATCTGCTCATCGGTGAGGTTGGCATCACCCGAGTAGAGCACTTCACCGCCGGCCGCTTCTTGGGCGCGAGCCGAAGAAGCTTGTTGCAGGCGCTGTTGGATAGTGTCCAGTTGAGAGTCGTTGTAGCCATTGCGACGAACCCGTCCAGAGTTGAACATGCTCACCGTCGCCACCGACTTGAATCGCTTGTCGGTTTGCGCCGCGGCCAACGAATATCCACCGCCGCCGCAGATGCCGAGCAGGCCCAGGCGGTTCCCATCGACTCCCGCATACTGAGTGATGAAGTCCGCCATACCGTGGATATCCTCGATGCGGTAGGCAGGCTTGTCGATATTGCGTGGTTGTCCACCACTTGCGCCCTGATACGCAGCATCTGCGGTAATCGTGATATAGCCTTGTTCAGCCAGGCGCTGTGCATACAAACCGGCTACCTGCTCTTTCACCCCACCGTTCGGGTGTGCCACCACCACTGTTGGATAGACCTTCTTTGCATCGTAGTTGGCAGGGGTGTAGACGTTGGCAGCAATGTCCAGGCCATTGAGCTTGTAGGTGACCGGATGGATATTGACCTTGCCGGGCTCATTCCTGGTAATTGCGCCGTCGTAAGCCAACGTGAACGGGTTCTTTTTATAGTCCGCGGCTCCGGCCTCGCCAGCAGAGAGGCCGACCATGGCGGCCATGAGTGTGGCTTTCAAAATTGTGTTTCTCATGTGAGTCTCCTGAGCGGTAAAAGAGTGCGCTTCAATAAATGTTCTGTAGCCATCGCGAGCGTTGGCCATTGGCTTTGGGCGACCGCATTTCGGTGATGCAGTGGCGTGTCTTCTCGTCAATCCAGGTGCTTTTCTGTCAAGAACCTGGACACCAGGTCTGCGATCTGTACGTTGTTCAAGTCCGACATGGGGAAGTGGGTATTGCCCTTGATGCCGATCTCCGGCAAGTGGATCAGCCTCACGTCACCGCCATGCTGGTTGACGGTATCGCGCCATAACCGCGCCATCGTGAGTCGGGCGCGCCAACTGTCCTGGGCGGGCAGGTCGACGGCCTGCTCCGGGATGTTGTCGCCGTAAAGGACAAGGATCGGAATTCGCGTGAGCGCCTTGAACTGCGCCATCGGCACCGCCGCCCCCTGTACCGTGTCGAACGCGCTGGGAATCGGCGCTGGTACTTCACCCTCCGGGAAGACGAAGCTGCTGCCCGGCTCGAAGGCCACAATGGCTTTGACCTTATTGTTCTTGATTGCCGTCAACCAACCAGGCCCGCCACCCTGCGAGTGAGTGAACAAGATGCCAGGGCCGATTCTGTCGAAGACCGCCGATACGCCATCGGAAACCACGCCCATGTCGAACGCTCCGGTGTTCGGCGTCATCGCGCGGAAGAACTGGTCGCGCGTCTGCGCATCGCGGGCGACCTGCACACCTTCGAAATAGTTGGGCCACAGGCCGATACGGAACTGGTTGAACCAGAGCTGTTCGTCCGGCGTAGGCCTGACCGTCGCCTCGACCATGCTGCGTCCGGCATTGCCACGACGCGGCTGGTCGATCAGATACACGCCGAACTGGCGGCGCAGGAAGATGTTCTGGAAACCTTCCCGGCCATCAGCGGTGGTCTCCCAGGTCTTGGAGAACTGACCTGCGCCGTGCCACATGACGATGGGCAGCTTTCGGGCATCGACCGGGATTTGGTAGAAGGTGTAAGCATGGTCGCCGTGATAGGTCTGGCCATCAGGAGTCATGGGTTTACGTGGGTCGAACGTGCCCGGTGCTGTGCTCATAGTCCCGCCAGCGGAGAAGCTGCCTTGCTCCTGAATCATCAAGGGGGCGAGGGCGCTGCTTGAGTCACTGGGATGGGGCGCACAGGCGGCAAGCAAGCTCAGCAGGGCGATGCTCAGCAGATTTTTTCTAGGCTTCATGTCAATCTCCCGAAGCAGCAAGTGCCTGTGTCAGGGCTGTACTTGCATGCCCTGCGCGGGCGATTCACCTTGGTACTGTGCATCTGAGACCTTCTCCTCCCAAGTGACGGATTTCCCGTCCTCGGCTTCGGCAATTGCGATGTGGGTCATGCCGGTGGTAGCCGTCGCCCCATGCCAATGACGTACGTGCGGCGGGATCCAGACGATGTCACCCGGCCGGATTTCCTGGCGAAGGCCGCCTTCTTGCTGCACGTAGCCGACACCGGCAGTGACAATGAGCGTCTGCCCGAGCGGATGGGTATGCCAGGCCGTGCGCGCGCCGGGTTCGAAGGTCACCGTGCCACCGCCGATGCGAGCAGGGGGAGCGCCCTTGAACAGGCCATCGACACGCACCGTGCCCGTGAAGTTTTCTACAGCGCCCTGAACCGAAGGCTGAGAACCTGCGCTGGTGATCCGGATCTCGTTGGAGGCCTGGGCGCAGGTTTCCGCAGCCAAGAGCGACAAGGCAACAAGTGGGGCGATCAGGGGGTTCATCGAACGAGCTCCTGGAGGGCGGTGAACAAGGCTGCTTCGCACGCGGAGCAGCTGTAAGGGGGGGTCAGAGCCCCGTCATCTTCAGCGCCGACTCGGGCAGGCGATCACCTTGCACCTGGATCTGGGAAGTCTGGGCATTGATCAAGCGCAGATCCTCGCCGGTCAGCTCCAGCTCGACAGAACCCAGGTTCTCCTCCAGCCGGTGTTGCTTCGTCGTGCCAGGTATCGGGACAATCCAAGGCTTTTGCGCCATCAGCCAGGCCAACGCCACCTGCGCGGGAGTAGCGTCTTTGCGCTGTGCGACGGCCTTGACCACTTCGACCAGCGCCAGGTTGGCCTTACGCGCCTCAGGAGAGAAACGGGGGACGAAGTTTCGGAAGTCGGAAGCGTCGAACTGTGTGTGCTCGTCGATCTTGCCGGTGAGGAAACCGGCGCCCAGTGGACTGAACGGCACGAAGCCGATGCCCAACTCTTCCAGCACAGTCAGAAGTTCCTGCTCCGGACCACGCCAGAACAGCGAGTATTCGCTCTGTACCGCCGTCACCGGCTGAACCGCGTGGGCACGCCGAATGGTTTGCACGGCTGCCTCGGACAAGCCGAAGTGCTTCACCTTGCCCTCGGCGATCAAATCCTTGACGGTGCCGGCGACATCCTCGATCGGCACCTCGGGATCAACGCGATGCTGGTAGAACAGATCGATGCAGTCCGTTCGCAAGCGCTTCAACGAGGCCTCTGCCACCGCCCGGATATGCTCTGGCCGGCTATTGGTGCCGCTGCCTCGCTCGCCGGTGATCAGGTCGATGTTGAAGCCGAACTTGGTGGCCACGACCACCTGATCGCGAATCGGCTGCAGGGCCTCACCCAGTAGTACTTCGTTGCCGAAGGGGCCATACGCCTCTGCGGTGTCGAAGAAAGTGATCCCTTGATCATGAGCGGTACGAATCAGCTTGATCATGTCCTGCTTGTCGGCGGCCGGCCCGTAAGCCGCAGTCATGCTCATGCACCCAAGGCCCAGTGCGGATACTTCCAGGCCGTTACCCAGCTTGCGAGTTTTCATTGGTTTACTCCAATTCAGAAATCGAGACGCGTACAGTTCAACGAGCTGCACCGCGCATCAGCTTGTGAGATGGCTGTTGCTCAGCCACTCGCTCACGCGCTCCATGGTTTTGCGCTCCTGCTCACCCTCCATCACGAAGCCATCCATCACCTTGGCCTTGGGCGCATGGCTTTCGAGAATGCTGCGGCTATTGCCTAACCCGTACCCTCCATGGGTGTTGAAGGGGATGATGGTTTTACCGGTCAGGTCGTGGGCCGACAGGAACGAGCGCACGATGGGGGGCGTGGTCTCACCCCAGATCGGAAAGCCGAGGAACACAATGTCGTAGTCGGCCATTTCCCGAACCTTGCTTTCCAAGGCCGGCTCGAAGCCGCTATCGCGTTCCTGGCGCGCCTGTTCCACCGTCTGTAGGTAATCCTCGGGATAGGGCTTCGCCGGGCGGATCTCGAAGAGGTTCGCACGAAGACTGCGCTGAAGGAGTCCGGCGACGACGCGGGTATTCCCGGAGCGTGAAAAGTACGCCACAAGGGTGCGAGACCCCGAACGAGGCAGTTCGCTGCTGGTTTGCGTGTTGGCTAGCGCCAGAAGCGGTGCGCTCGCAAGCGCGGCGATTACCGTGCGGCGAAGCGGATCGTGATCGTTCAAGAGGGCTGTTTCCGCTTTTGCATTTCAATCGGCTTGATGCCATTGCGCTGTGAAAACAGTAAGCGAGCCAGCGGGTAGGGACTAGACCGGTAAATCGGCAAGGGCTCATGAGGACCATTCATCAGTCTGGTCGTGGCGCGTGAGTCCGCGGGAACCGGGATGTCCGTCCCCTAGGTAGATTCATGAGCTCAGCTCATTTCCCCTAGCTGAATTATGGGATTTATTGATAGGCCAGCGGTATCTACGATGCTGATTTCGCCACGATCAGGCACCGTATCCATGTCTTCACTTCAACGCTCGGCAAAGGTGGACACCCTCTCTGTCGGCAGCATTGAGTCGCCCCGTAGAACGGCCGATCTGCGGTTGCTGCTTAATCTCAGCGCGCTTATGTCGTTCGCATCAATCTCCACCGACATGTATCTGCCGGCACTGCCGACTATCAGTCGGGCGCTGCACGCCGACACGGCCAGCATCGAGCTGACATTCTCCGCCTTCCTGATGGGATTCAGCTCCGGACAGTTGATATGGGGGCCGATCAGCGACCGTTACGGGCGCAAGCTACCCATTGCCATTGGCATGATTCTGTTCATCATCGGCTCGGTCGGATGCGCGATTTCGAGCAATGTCACTCAAATGATGGTGTGGCGGGTGATTCAGGCATTGGGCGCATGTGTAGGCCCGGTGCTATCGCGCGCCATGGTGCGCGACCTTTACGGACGAGAGCAGTCTGCGAAAATGCTCTCGACGCTGATTCTGATCATGGGAGTGGCGCCCCTGGCAGGGCCACTGATTGGGGGGCAGGTTCTGCGTTTATGGTCGTGGCAAGGCATCTTCTGGTCGCTGGCCTTCGTAGGACTGGTGACGCTCTTTTCATTCCGAAAGCTGCCGGAGAGTTTGCCTCCCGACCAGCGAACGTCCGAGCCGCTCCTGCAGACCTTCATCAGCTACCTGCAACTCGTGCGTGATCCACGGTTGATCAGGTACGCGTTGTCGGGTGGTTTCTTCTACGCAGGTGCCTACGCCTTTATCGTGGGAACGCCCTTCGCCTACATCGACTACTACCACGTGTCACCGCAGGCCTACGGCTGGCTCTTCGGGATCAACATCCTCGGGATGATGATCGCCAACTTCGCCAATGGTCGATTATTGAGCCGCATGGGCAGCGAGCGACTCTTCCGTCGAGGCACTTGGGCTTTAGCGTTCTTTGGCCTGATCCTCTGCCTATGCGCAGGGTTCGGTTGGGGCGGGATCTGGGGCCTGGTTGTTCCGGTGTTCTTCTATATGTCCATGAACGGATTCATTGTCGCCAACTCCGTGGCCGGCGCTCTGGCCTTTTTCCCCCAACGCGCAGGCTCTGCATCCTCGCTGGTGGGAGCGATGCACTATGGCAGCGGTATCTTCAGTGCCGCACTCGTCAGTTGGCTATCCGATGGAACCCCGAAGGGCATGGCGTTGGTGATGGGATTGGCGGGTGTTGGCAGTTTGGCAACAGCACTGATTCCTACCGCCACAGGCCGTCCTCGTTAGGTGCTGCGCAGGGCGTGACTTGCGGGGTCCGCGCGGTCATTGCCCGATGGGTTGACTGTACCGATCCTGGATGCGCTTCAGCTCGCCCGAGTGGCGCAGTTGTTCCAGGGCGCCGGCCCAGGCGGCTACCAGCTTGTCGTCACAGTCGCGGCTGAAGGCGATGTACAGCGATGAGCGATAGATCTCGACGGGAATCTGCCGCAGCGTGCCGGGGGCGATGTTCAACTGGCGGCTGTAATAAGCCACCCCGGCAGCGGTGTCGCCTATGACGATGCCGGTGCGCCCGGCTAGCAACATGCGATAGAGCTGCCGGCTCTCGATTGCAGTTTTTGCGAGGTTGTTGAAGCCCCGCGACTGCAGAATCGTGGGTATCAGGCCTTCCTGTCTCGTCATGATCTGTGGGGCGTGCAGTAGCTGCTCCAGGGAGTTCACCGGCTGCGACGCACTGGCTAACTGATAGGGGTAAATGGACTCTTCCACGATCGGTCCGACCCACTTGTATAACGGTTCGCGCTCTGCCGTGCGGAATAGGGAATACATGATGGTCTTGGGCCGGGTGTTCAAGGCGTGGGTGCTTCGCATACTGGGCAGCAGCACCACCTCGAAGTCATCCCCGGTCAGCGCCATTATGGCCCGAACGATCTCCGTGGACATGCCGGTGAGCTGATTGTTCTCCTGGTAGTTGTACGGCGCCCAGTCTTCAGTCACGACCTGATACTGCTCGGCCTTGACGGGAGTGCCGAGCAATAGACAGAGCAGCATTGCAGTAAGTGTCGAAAGTTTCACGTGTCCTGCCTGGTGGGGCGTGCGGTGATCAAGGGCGAAGTCATTATAGACCCTGACGCACGTCGAACGCCTGATGCAGCAGGCCCAATCCAGACGAACGCTCTCAGTCAGAGGCGGGCCAAGAAGAAGGTAAGCTCTGGCACCTGGCAACTTTCAGTGATGAAGCCGCTCCAAGGAGCGATACTTGCATCTTGTCAGCCATCCCTTTCACCTCGAGCGACTTTTCTTTCGACTGCCTGGCCCATGCACCACTGGCCAGTGGGTCTTCGATAGCGTATGACGGATTTTTAAATGAGCACCCCCGCAACTGAAAACACCGACAACTGGCAACCGGTCATTGCGCTGGCGTTGGCCGCCTTTGTCTTCAACACCACCGAGTTCGTGCCGGTCGGCCTGTTGAGTGCCATCGGCGACAGCTTCGACCTGTCGAGCGCGCAGGTCGGGCTGATGCTGACGATCTATGCCTGGGTGGTGTCCCTGACGTCGCTGCCGGTGATGCTGCTCACCCGAAACGTCGAGCGGCGCATGCTGTTGATGGTGCTGTTCGGCCTGTTCATTGTCAGCCATGTGCTGTCCAGCCTGGCCGCAAGCTTTGGCGTCCTGCTGGTGAGTCGGATCGGGATCGCCTTGTCCCATGCGCTGTTCTGGTCCATCACCGCCTCCCTTGCGGTGCGGGTGGCGCCTGCGGGCAAGCAGGTGCAGGCGTTGGGGCTGCTGGCGACGGGGACGTCGATGGCGTTGGTGCTGGGGATTCCGCTGGGCCGAATGCTCGGCGAAGCCATGGGCTGGCGCATCACCTTTCTCGTGATCGCGTTGATGGCGGGCGCCCTGGTGCTTTGGCTGGGCAGAAGCCTGCCGCTGCTGCCGAGCCAGAATTCGGGCTCCCTGAAAAGCCTGCCCGTGCTGTTCAAGCGCCCCGCACTGGTGGCGGTCTATGGCCTGACGGCGGCGGTGATCACGGCTCAGTTCACGGCCTATAGCTATATCGAGCCGTTCATCAAAAACGTCGCCGGCATGAGCGGCGAGGTGGTGACCCTTATCCTGCTGCTGTTCGGTGGTGCGGGGATTTTCGGATCGCTGCTGTTCAGTCGATTCAATCGGCAACACCCGCGGCGCTTTCTGCTGGCTGCCACGTCGTTGCTGGTAGTGTGCCTGGCTTTGCTGTTGCCGTTGAGCGGCGAGGTGTCGACGCTGGGGGCGCTCAGCGTGTTCTGGGGGATGGCGATCATGTGCTTCGGGCTGTCGCTGCAGTCGAAGGTGCTGGTGCTGGCGCCGGACGCAACCGATGTGGCAATGGCGCTGTTCTCGGGGATCTACAACATCGGTATCGGTGGTGGGGCGCTGGTGGGCAGTTGGGTAGGGCGGCAACTCGGGTTTGCCTATGTCGGCGTGGTGGGGGGCGTGCTGGCGGGGTTGGCGCTGGCGTTCTACTGCCTCTCGGTGTATCGCGCGGGCCGGGGCGGGGCGGGGAACTGAGTCCTGTTGTCGGTGTGCGAATAGAGGGCCGATTTATTTTCTGTTGTGCATCTGTGGCTTCTTAATGGAGCGTCACAACCCTGCGATGCTCGCCGATTCGGATCCTGTCCAGCGCCCGGTTTAACGCGTCCAGGGCATCGAGGAGTGCTTTTGCCTCGGTCTCCCTACCATCCCCCCAAAGGCGTTCAGCCATTTTGTTCAGGGCCTGGATTGATCTTTCGATATCAGCAGCCGTTGCTGTCGAGGTAGCCGCGGGCTTTGTCTTTGGCATTTTTAGAGCTTCAACTGTCAGGGTGCAGATTTGCTGATCATGGCAGGTTTTCTCCCTGACTGCTGGAAGGGCGCGGTTTATACCCTAACCCCATCTATCAGGAGAACCTCTGGAACGATCCGGATAGGTGTTGAATTCAACAAATAATTGATAATTCAACTTTGTGTTGATATGTTTGCCGTCTTCAATAAATCGCTTGAAGGCACCCATGAAGGTTTCTGACGTATCACCCGCCGAGCGGCAGCTGATTCTTAATGTGCTTCACAGCACCCTCAAAATGCTCAGCAATGCGGTGGGTTTTCATACGGAGATCGTGTTGCATGACCTGATCCATCCAGAGCGATCCATCCTCGCCATTGCCAATGGTCATGTCACTGGACGAAAAGTGGGTGGGTCAGTGTTGGGCGGCCCACAGCAGGACTTAGGGTTCATCGCCGTCAGGCGCGCCATGGAAGATCACTCAAGCTCTGATCCGGTCGTGGTGGAGAACTATCCGACACTCGCGCCTGACGGCCGCCCGCTCCGCAGTTCCACGGTGGTGTATCGCGACAGTAGAGGGCAGCCTTTCGCAAGTCTGTGTATCAATGCCGACTTGAGCGGCATTGCCGCCGCCCACACTGTTCTCGGAGGACTTCTGGGGCTCGAAGGCGTGCCTGAGTCACGCGTCGGTGAGCCGAGAGACATGGAGCAGTTGATGGCAGAAATCATTCAGGTAGCGTGTCCCGGCGGTGTCATCGGGATGAAAAAATCTCAAAAGCTTGAAGCTGTACGGCAAATGCAGGATCGCGGGCTATTCATCGTTAAAGGCGGGATTGAAAAAGCCGCTGCCGCGCTCGGCGTGACTCGATACACCATCTACAACTACCTGGAGCAGATCCGGGCTACAGAAAACGCTAGTGGGCAGGAGTGATCAGAATGCAGCTCGATATTTTCCAGGTGGACGCTTTTTCCTCTGAGGCTTTTGGCGGCAACCCGGCGGCGGTTTGTCCGCTGGAAGCTTGGTTGCCTGATGCGACGCTGCAACAAATCGCCGCAGAGAACAACCTATCCGAGACTGCCTATGTCGTGCAAAACGGTGAGGTGTTCGAGTTGCGCTGGTTTACTCCCACGGTGGAAGTCGACTTGTGTGGCCACGCCACCCTGGCAGCCGCCTGGGTGCTGTTCGAGCAGCTTGGGGAAAGCCGCGAGATGCTGCGTTTTTCCACTCGCAGCGGTGAGTTGCGGGTGCGCCGCGAAAGCGGGCGCCTGGCCATGGACTTTCCGGCCAAGCAGCCAGAAGCCGTCGCTGTCCCGCCAGGCCTTTTGCAAGCCTTGGGCCTGGAACGGATCGATGCGCTTTATCGCACAGATGATTACGTGGTAGTGGTCGAGGATGAAGCCATCATTGCCGGCCTCAATCCCGACTTCGTTGCACTGGCCGCGTTCGACGTGCGCGGTGTCGCGGTCACCGCGCCGAGTCGTCACGTCGATTTTGTCTCTCGCTGGTTCGGACCTCGGGTCGGGGTGAATGAGGACCCGGTCACCGGCTCGGCCCACACCTCCCTGGCGCCATACTGGGCCAGGCGCTTAGGCAAGCGCGACCTGAGTGCCGAGCAAGGTGGGGCGCGCAAGGGCCAGCTGCACTGCGAAGTACTGGACAACGACCGAGTCATTATCAGCGGCCACGGCGCACTGTACTTGCGCGGCACTATCTTTATCTGAGGCCGGTTCCTGCATGAAAGTTGGAGTGATTTCCGATACTCACGGCCTTCTCCGTCCTGAGGCACTTGCTGCCCTGAAGGGCTGCGAAAGAATCATTCACGCCGGCGACATCGGTAAGCCAGAGGTTCTTGAGCAACTGGCAGCTATCGCTCCACTGTCCGTCGTGCGTGGAAATAACGACCAGAGCGCGCCCTGGGCAGGCCATTTGCCTGACCTTCTGCGGCTCGACCTGAACGGATGGCGGACCTTGCTCGTGCATGACATGGCTGATGTTCCAAGCGTGCTTGATGAGGACATAAAGCTGGTGATCACCGGCCATTCGCACAAGCCTCTCATACAATGGCGTGGTGAAACCTTGTATCTCAACCCTGGGAGCGCGGGCCCACGGCGTTTCAAGCTTCCGGTGACGCTGGCGCTGTTGGAGGTGCTTGAGACCTCCATCGAGCCTCGCCTGGTTTCGCTTCTGGAATGACCTGGTATGCCGATCCAGCAAGCTGTCGACCGGCTCATGCCCATGATCGCCGGGGCCCGATTTCCGCTGCACGGTCCCGCGGCGACATGGCTTGCACAATCGCTATACCAAGGTGCTAGGCGCAATCCCCAGGAGCCCTGTCAGGGTGTTCATGATGGCTTGCTGCCTTGCGCGGTCTACCTGGTGTTCCGCTTCTGCGGCAGCCACATCCGCTTTGCAGTGTGGGCAGGTGACCTCGTGGGGAAAGATGTATTGCAGGCAGCTACGGCACAGGGCCAGTTGCACGGGAATACGCCCTTCATCCGGCGATTTCTGCCCTTGATTGGCCCACGCCAGTTTGATCACCTGGCCGCTATCGCTGACGCTGCTGACTTTTTCGCCGGTGTCGATGCGCTCGGTAATCAGGTCGAAACGCCCGACCGCGAAGGAGGCCTGGGCGGCGTCCTCGACTTTCACGATTCGCTCGCGCAATCCTTGTTTTTCCAGGTCCAGCGCACGGTAATGGCAGTACGGATTGTTGCCGGGTTTGCCAAGCAGGGAGTGTGATGTCCAGGTGCAGCCGCCCCGGCAGACATCGTTGTAGTAACAGCTTCGGCAATAGCCCCACAGGTCATCGACAGAGCGCAGGCGCCCGAAGTGCATGCCTTCACTGTAATGCCAGATGTCGTGCAAATTCATGTCGCGCACGTTCCCGCCCGAAAAGCCGACGGTGGCCAAAGAGGGGCAGCCTTTCACCGTACCATCGGCCTCGAGTGCCAGGACCGTCTGGCCGGCAGCGCAGCCACTCCAATGCACGCGCTCATCACCAAAGCCGCGCCAGATATGTTCGTAAGGGCCGTAGTAACCAATATTGTTGCCCACGTTCATCAGCAGGCCGCGATCGACGCCTTCCCGGTAAAGCCGCGCCAGCAACGGCATCACTTCAAGCAACTGGCTGGGCTGTAGCAGCAGCTCCGGGTGATCGACGGCATTGCCCATGGCGACCGTGAGCTGGATCTGCCAGTGCGTGGCACCCAGGTCGATAATGGTGTCCATGAGCGCCGGCAAATCAGGCAGCGTGGCCGCACCGATCTGCGTGTTGACGCTTACCGCGAGCCCGGATTGTTTGGCGCGTCGCAAGGTGTCCACGGCCTTGTCGAACGAGCCCGGCACATTGCGTACCGCGTCATGCAGCGGGGCAAGACCGTCGAGTGAAACGCCGACACCGTTGAGGCCCGCCTCGACCGCGGCCTGCATCTTGGCCGGCGTCAGGTTGCGTCCACCGGTTTGTATGGCGCAGTACATGCCATGATCGTGGATCGCGCGGATCAGTTGCGTCCAATCCTTGCGCAAATAGGCTTCACCGCCGATCAGCGTGATCTCTCGGGTGCCGAGAGCTGCCAGCGAGTCGATCACCTCCAGGCATTCCCGCGTGTTCAGTTCATCGGGTCGTCGATGACCCGCGCGTGAGCCGCAATGCAGGCATTTGAGGTCGCAGGCCAGGGTGATTTCCCAGACCACATGAACCGGCACGTAGCGTTTGAGGTCGGTCTCGCTGAGGTAGCGGGCAGGGCGGCTGTCTGACATGGAACATCCTTGTGCACGGGCACGATACGAGTCCATCGAAGTGTTCGCGCCTTCCCTAGCGTCGGTGGCGCGACCGGATTTATCTCGGGTTGGAAAGCCCCGGGCGAGGCCTGAATCGCCTCGCCCGGGTAAAGCGGATCAGCGCGCTTCCAAGCGTGCGATTTCCGCGTTCAATTGCTCAAGGGCACTTTGCAGTACACCGTGCTGGGCCAGTTGCTGATCTCCCTGGCGCACCACGGCTTTCAGCTGCGCCAGATCACCAGTGGCTTGTGCTTGTTGCAGCGCTACGGCGTAGAGCGGCAGTACGGGGTGCGCCACAGGTTCGTGCGGCGAGACGGTGGTCTGGCTGACCGCGGCGTGTCTGACGTAATGCTGTTGACCATTGTCGACGTAGCTATAGTCGACAAACCCGCTGGTCCAATCGGCGCCGAGGATACCCTTGAGATGAAAGGTCTCCGCGATCTGGCTGAGCGGGCCGCTTGGGCTGCCGGCCAAGGTGAGCACAATGTGGTTCTCGACCGAGGCGGTCAGTTTGGCCTCGGAGTAATTGCCCCAAACCCGGGCGCGGAAATTAACCGGTGGGTAGGTGCTCGCAAAAACACTGGCAATCCCGCTGACGCTCTTGTGAACCGTATCAACCAGCAGGTCGAGGGTGAGTACGGGTGCGCCCAGCAATGAGCTGTGTGCGCTGAGGCGGGTATGAAAAAGTCCAATCGACATGGTGCAACTCCCTTGATTGTATGCGGACAGTTCAGTCTGATCGAGCCGCCAGTCAGCGACGTTCCAGCCTGCTGATTTCGCTCTTCGCGGCTTCCAGTGCGCTCTGCAGCTGGGGTTGCTGGTCCAGTTGCTGTTTGGCGAGGCCGGCCAGGTGTTTCATCTGGGCCAGGTCACCGCTGGCAATGGCGCTCTGAATAGGTGCTGCGTACAGGGGCATGATGGGTGGGTAGGGCCGGATGACCGGGCCAGGGCCCGTCGGCACAACAAGGGCGTTGGATTGCACCGGTTGCTCGAGGTGCGCGGGGGCGTTGACCTGAATCCAGCGCTGGCCATCGAAGTACTGGTAGTTGGCCACGCCTTCTTTCCAGTCACTGCCCACCACCAGGTGCAACTTGAAGTTCACGGCGGAGTTCGAACTCGGGCCGCCGTGGTTGCCTTGAGCGGTAATCAGGATTTTGCTGACGGCCGGTGACATGACCGTCATGTAGGTGTACTCACCCCAGACATCCGACTGCAGCTCGAGCGGCGGATTGACCGCCTGGGTGATGACGGCAGTACCACTGACACTCTGCTCGGGCGTAAAGACCAGCAGATTGAGCGACAGGCTTTGTGCCCCCGGGGCCGAGGTGCCAATTCGATAGCTAAGGGGGAACAAGCCGACAAATTGCTCAGTAGAACCAGACATAGTTATTGCCTCCATTGCATTGAGAGAAAGACCCTAAAGCTTCTCCATACGGGAAACTTCCTTGGCCAGCTTTTCGTACGCGGTTTGCAGGTCTTTGGGTTGCGGCTTCGTTGAGTCACGTTGCTTGAGCAACGCTTTCATCTGCTGCAGATTGCCTTCCTCGATCGCGTCGTGGATGGCGTTCCCGTAGGGAGGGAGTGAGTGAGACGTTGAACGGTTCATAACGATGGATCCTTCCGTGGTGTTGCCAATACCGCCCTTCCGGGAAGGAGGGCACCCTCATCTTTCATTTCTTGAGAGAAAACAACGAAGAAACGCAGGGATTGACTCGTCACTCAGGGCGAGCGAATAGAGGATCGCAAGCACAAACCATCCCTGATTTTCTTTGGCATTGCTGTTGTGTAGCAGTGGCCTTTCTGGCACTCGCAGACTGGCATTTCGCCAGTGACGTAACCCTAGATATGATTTTTTAATCTCGCCAGAAAAAGCGCCGAACGGTCATGTCCATTCGTTCTTCAGGAAGGGGCGTGCTGTGAATGGTTGATGCAAGACTTCCGGCTTTATCCCCCCTGTTTCCGACGGAAAAAAGCTCTAAGGTAATGACTAAAGATTATTTTTTTAATTTCTAAACGGAATATATCGTCAGCCCCAGGAACGGTGATTTTCTCTTGAGGGCTTCACGATGCGGCGTCTTACGACTTTGGCTATGGCTATGGCAATCAGCGGTTCGGCATGGGCAGCGACTGCGCCGGACACGCTGGTGGTGGCGCGTTCGATTGACGATATCGTCAGTCTTGATCCCGCCGAGAGTTTCGAAATTACCGCGACCAACACCTTGGTCAATATCTATCAGCGTTTGCTTGAGCCTGATCGCCACGAGCCGTCCAAGCTGGTCCCGGCATTGGCGGCGGGGTGGCAGGCCGGTAGTGACGACAAAAGCCTGACTTTCGAACTCCGCCCCGGAGCCACTTTTTCCTCGGGGGATCCGGTACGTCCCGAAGACGTGATCTACTCGTTGAACCGTGTCGTCAAGCTGAACAAAACACCTGCGTTCATCCTCGGTGAGCTGGGCTGGACGGCGGACAATATCGACGGTTTCCTGACCAAGGTGGATGAGCATCACGTCCGAATCGCCTGGCCGGCAGCGGTGGGCAGTGCCTTCGCCTTGAATATCCTGTCGGCCACGCCCGTCGGTTTCATTGTCGATGCCGCGCAAGTCGAAAAGCATGCCCAGGGCGGCGACTTGGGCAATGGCTGGTTGAAAAATCACTCGGCCGGTACCGGGGCTTATGCGTTGCGCACCTATACGCCGCATGAGGCCTTGGTGCTGCAGGCCAACCCGCATGCCCTCAGCGCGCCGAAACTGAAGAACGTGGTGATCAAGAACGTGACCGACCCGGCGGCTCGCCGGCTGCTGGTGGTGCAGGGTGACGCGGACCTCGCCTATGATTTGGGCGCCGATCAGTTCAGTGCCCTGGAGCAGCAAAAAGGCCTGAAGGTCGAGCGTTTCCCCTCGTCGATGATCTATTACCTGGGTATCAACAGCGGCAACACTCAGGTACCCGCCTTGAAGAATCCGGCCTTCTGGGAAGCCGCACGCTGGCTGGTGGATTACCAGAGCATTTCCAAGGATCTGCTCAAGGGCCAGTACAGCGTGCACCAGGCGTTTCTGCCCACGGGACTGGCCGGATCACTGAGCGATAAGCCGTTCAAGCTGGATGTGGACAAAGCCAGGTCCATCCTGAAAAAAGCCGGTATTGCCGAAGGAACGCGGGTCGAGCTGAGTGTGTTCAACCAACCGCCTTACACCGATATCGCCCAGGCCCTGCAGGCCAGTTTCGCCAAAGCCGGTATCGACGTTGCGGTACGTCCGCTGGTGGAAAGCGAGCTGTGGGCGAAAATGCGCAGCCGTGACTATCAACTGATCTTTACCTATTGGGGCTCCGATTACCTGGACCCGAATTCCAATGCCAGCACCTTCACTTACAACGTTGCCAATGGACCGAAAACCCTGGCCTGGCGCACCCAGTGGGACATCCCGCAACTGAGCGCAGAGACCCGCGCCGCAGCGGCCGAACGTGATCCGCAGAAACGCAGTGCCTTGTATGGCGATTTGCAACAGGCGGTGCAAAAGAGCTCGCCGTTTGTGGTGGCGTTGCAAGGCCAGAACCAGGTTGCGGTGCGCGACGGGGTCCAGGGCGTGCTGCAAAACATCGCCGTCTCGCTGCCGTATTTCGACCAGGTGAGCAAGGTCAAGTGAGGGTGGGCGTCTCACGCCGGGTGCAAGTCGCAGGCACGGGATTGTTGACCTTGTTGGTCACGCTGATCGGCCTGCTGTTCTTCACGTTTATGTTGACCACGCTGTCGCCGGTCGATCCGGCGTTACACATTGCCGGAGATCGTGCCAGCGAATCGTCGCTGGCCCAGGTGCGCACCGGGCTTGGGCTCGACCAGCCCTGGCCGGTGCGTTTCGGCCGTTACCTCAATGGCTTGGCACAGGGTGACCTGGGTACTTCCACTACCTCCAGCCAGCCGGTGCTTGAAGATCTATATCGGGCGTTGCCGGCCACTCTGGAACTCGCCACCCTGGCGATTTTGCTGGGGGCCGGTCTCGGTTTGTCGTTGGGCCTGTTCGCTGCCTGGCGACCGGGCGGCTGGGGCGATGCCGCTGTGCGCTTGTTCTCGCTGATCGGCTATTCGGTGCCGGTGTTCTGGCTCGGCCTGCTGATGTTGTTGCTGTTCTACGCGAAATTGCAGTGGGCGGGCGGCCCTGGTCGCCTGGACGATTCGTTGCTCTACAGCATCGAGCTGCCCAGTGGCTGGATGCTGTGGGACACCTGGCGCTCCGGCGAGGCGGGGGCTTTGGCCAATGCCTTCGCGCACCTGGTCTTGCCGGTGCTGGTATTGGCGTTTTATGCCATGGCCGGGATCTGCCGGCTCACCCGTTCGGCCTTGCTCGGCGAAATGGGCAAGGAGTATGTGGTGACCGCGCTGGCCAAAGGTGCCGGGCGTGGTCGCGTGCTGTTGCGGCATGTGTTGCCGAACGTCGCGGGCACCCTGGTGGTCGTGGTCGCCCTGGCTTACGCCAGCTTGCTGGAAGGCTCGATCCTCACCGAAACCGTTTTCGCCTGGCCGGGCATCGGCCGCTATCTGACCACGGCTTTGTTCGCTGGCGATGTTCCGGCGATTCTCGGTAGCACGTTGCTGATCGGCCTTTGTTTCGTGGTGATCAATGGTGTCGCCGATGTGCTCGCCGGCATGATTGATCCGCGTACCCGGGAGTTGTTATGAGTCTTTCCGTGACCTTCGCCAGTGTGTCTACGCGACGATTGTGGCGTCGCTCGCCGGCATTGACGCTGGGCGTGTCACTGATCGTATTGTTGGTGTTGGTGGCGGTGTTCGCGCCTTGGTTGAGCGGTTTCGATCCGAACCAGCAGAACATTCCCCTGCGCCTGTTGCCACCGTCGGCCAGTCATTGGCTGGGCACCGACGGCTTTGGTCGTGATCTGTTCACACGGCTGCTCTATGGCGCGCGCCCGACCTTGCTGCTGGTGTTGCTGGTATTGCTGCTGACCTTGCCCATCGGTGTGTTGGTCGGTGTCACCGCCGGCTTCTACGGCGGTTGGCTCGAGCGGATCCTGATGCGTATGACCGACGTGGTCATGGCGTTCCCGCAATTGGTGCTGGCACTGGCGTTTGTCGCCATTCTCGGCCCCGGCCTGCTCAATGGCGCGCTGGCGCTTTCGCTCACCGCCTGGCCGGCCTATGCGCGCCAGGCGCGGGCCGAGACCCGTGTCCTGCGTGACAGCGACTATCTCGCCGCCGCTCATCTGCAAGGTATACGCGGCGCGCGCCTGTTGCTCGGTCATGTGTTGCCGCTGTGCCTGCCGTCGGTGATTGTGCGGGTGGCGTTGAATCTGGGCGGCATCATTCTGGCGGCTGCCGGGCTCGGCTTCCTCGGGCTTGGCGTGCAACCGCCCATGGCCGAATGGGGCTCGATGGTCGCCGATGGCAGCCGTGTCATCTTCGATCAATGGTGGGTCGCTGCTGCACCGGGTATTGCCATTCTGCTGGCGAGCCTGTCCTTCAACCTGCTGGGCGACGGCCTGCGCGATGTTCTGGATCCCCGTCATGGCACTTGATGACTCCCTCTTGGATGTGCGCGGCCTGCGGGTGCGGTTTCCGGGGCAAGACGGTGAGCCTGTCGAGGTGGTCAAGGGGATCGACTTCACTGTCGGCACCGAAAAGGTTGCCCTGGTGGGGGAGTCCGGCTCGGGCAAGTCCCTGACTGCGCGGGCGTTGTTGGGTCTTGTTCCGGGTCCCGGTCAGGTCACGGCCGAACGTCTGCGCCTGGGTGACAGCGAGTTGCTCGGGTTGAGTACCAGGCAGTGGCAGGCCTTGCGCGGGACGCGGCTGTCGCTGGTGCTGCAAGATCCCAAATACTCCCTCAATCCGGTACTCAAGGTGGGCACCCAGATCGAGGAGGTGCTGGTGTTGCACACGCGGCTGTCTCGTCGAGAGCGCCGAGAGAAGGTATTGGAGATGCTCGATGCCGTGGGCTTGCCGAATCCGACGGCACTCTATGACAGCTACCCCCACGAACTGTCCGGTGGCATGGGGCAGCGGGTCATGCTGGCGGCGATGCTGATCAACGATCCTCGCGTGTTGATCGCTGACGAACCCACCTCGGCGCTGGACAGTGGCCTGCGCGAACAAATGCTTGAACTGATCATGGGGTTGGTGGAACAGCGGGGCATGGGGCTGCTGTTGATCAGCCATGACCTGCCCTTGGTTGCGAAATATTGCGACCGGGTGCTGGTGATGTACCGCGGGCAAATTGTCGATCGATGCCGGGCTGCTGAACTGGCGGCTGCCAGCCACCCCTACACGCGCACCTTGTGGAATTGTCGGCCCTCGGCACTGACTTATGGTCACTCGTTGCCGAGCCTGAACAGAAGCTTGCTTGAGGAGTGGTCATGAGCCTGGTGGACATCAGCACGTTGACCGTGAGTTTCAAGCGCGGCCTGAGTCATTTCACCGCGTTACAGGTAGAAGCGTTACAGATCGAGCCCGGTGAATGCTTTGGCCTGATTGGCGGCTCCGGCTCCGGTAAATCGACGCTGTTGCGGGTGCTCGCTGGACTGCACCGCGATTGGCAGGGTGGGGTTCGGTTACTTGGGCGGTCCCTTGAAGCGCAACGAGCCTTCACTGGCCGTTTGCGGCGCGAGGTTCAGATGGTGTTCCAGGACCCTTACGCTTCATTGCACCCCTTGCACCGAATCCGCCGCAGCTTGCGCGAGCCGCGGCAGATCAATGGCCTGCCTTTCGATGAGGCCAGCCTGGTGGCGTCATTGGCGCAAGTGGGGCTGCCTGCTGAGGTGTTGGAGCGTTACCCGCACCAATTGTCCGGCGGCCAGCGCCAACGTGTCGCCATTGTCCGCGCATTGCAATTGCAGCCCAAGCTGCTGTTGCTCGACGAGCCAACCTCGGCGCTGGATATGACCGTCCAGGCGGAAATACTCAATCTTCTCCAGACGCTGCGCCGCGATACCGGCATGAGCATGATTCTGGTCAGCCACGACATCGACACCGTCGCCCACCTCTGCGACAGGGCGTTGCTGATCAAGCAGGGATGTATTGAACAACGCCTGGATCGCGCCGGATTGATTGAGCGGGCACGGACTTCAGCTACAGCTGGCAGAAACGGGGTCTCTGGGTAAGCGTATCGCTCGATACACCTTGCGTTAAGCGGGCTCCGCCACCAACAGCAACGACTGCGGCACCGCACTTTGCGGATGCTGCGGCTCCTGCAGACCCGCCAGCCGAAAACCGGCCATGTCCAGTGCATTGAGCCAACTGGACAAGGTACGCAAGTACCATGGCATGGGTTGCCACTGCCCCTTGAACCCGTCGAAGGTCTCTGTCCGCCAACCATCCTGATAGTTGCCCGCCGCCGCGGTCCACGGATGCAGCGTCTGGATCACCAGCGCGCCGCCAGGGGAGAGCAGGGCGTTCATGGCAGCGAGCAGAGGGATGATGTCCTGGTGCAGCAGGGCAAAGTTGGCGCAGATCAGGTTGTAGTCGCGGCCGATGTCCACCTTCGCCTCCACCAACTCTGCATAGCTCGCCAAATGCACCGGCGAAGAACCTGCGGCCCGCGCCGCCTCGACCAGCGTCACATCGCCATCCACCCCGACCGCGTTGATGCCCCGTTTATCCAGCTCACGCAACAGCCAACCCTCACCGCAACCCAGGTCGAGCATGCGCTCGGGCTGGCGGCCCAGCACCGCCAGCAGGATGGCCTGGTCGGTGACCTGGCGACGGCTTTCGATGGCGCCGTTACGGACGGCTTCGATCCAGGACCGGGCGTTGTGGTGCCAGCTTTGCAGGAGGGTGGATTCGGCGGCGGGCATTTCGATATCCGGAGTGGAGGGAAGGATGCATCGTAAACCGCAGTGGCGGTACTTTCGAGGTGGCGTTCAGCCGAGCGTTATAGTTGTTTTTACAGAGCGCTAACCTTGATGATGCACAGAAAATATTAACTCGAAAGTCAACAAAGGAGCCCATCTCATGAAAGTCAGTGCGCGCAACGTCTTCAAAGGCCAAGTCAGCCAGGTACAGGAAGGCGCGGTCAACGCCGAAGTGGTTTTGACGCTGCCGGGTGGTGAACACCTGGTTGCCGTGGTGACCATGGAAAGCCTCCGCAACCTCGGTATTGCGGTAGGCAAAGAGGCCATCGCGCTGATCAAGGCGCCTTGGGTGATGCTGATGACCGAGTCCAGCGATATTCGCCTTTCTGCTCGCAACTGCCTGGAGGGCAAGGTGCTGAGCGTCAATGATGGCGCGGTCAACGCCGAAGTGGTGATCGAGTTGGCCGGCGGTTCGAAGGTGTATTCGATCGTGACCCGTGATGCCGTTGCGGAGCTGGGCCTGGTACCGGGTGTCAGCGCCACTGCGGTCATCAAGGCTTCCCACATCATTCTGGGTGTTCCGAACTGAGTCTTAGGCAACTGAGGGGACTAGCGCTGGCGCCGGTAGTCGCTGGGTGAAAAACCGGTGTCCTTGCGAAAAATACGGGAGAAGTGGCTGGGGTTGGAGTATCCGACTTCGTTCGCGATCGTCACGACGGTCATATCCGTCTCCCGTAGCAGACGTCGTGCCGCGTCAATTCGCAGTTTGATCTGGTACTGCGACGGTGGAATACCCACAGCCCGTTTGAACAGGCGATTGAAGTGGTACTCGCTCATACCCGCCTGTTCGGCCAGCAGCGCCAGGCTGAACTCCTGGCTCATATGTTCGGCCATCCAGGCGGTGATGCGGCGCAGCTTGAAGGCTGGTAGCGAGGAGGCTTCCCTGCTCGAACCAGTGTCGAGTTCTACATAGTGGCGGGCGAGATGGATGCATAACGCCTGGGCGATGCCGCGAGTGAACAGTTTACTGGCCTCGGGGCGGTCAGCTTCTTCACGCAGGCATTGCAGCAAGGTGACCAGTTGTGGGTCCTCGAACCCCGAGACATCCCGAAGTCTGGCATGGGGCGCATTGGCACTGTAGATGTCTTGCAAGGCCTCGTCGAACAGGGCCAGGCCCAGCAGCACCATGACCACCTCGAAGGGTTCGGTGCTCAACCGTTTCCAGCGAAATTCATAAGGCGCACCGGCGGCGGTCACAAACAGCGACCCTCGTTTTATCCGGCTGATCATCCACGGGCCATCTTGCTCGCGCTCCTGGGTTTCTGCTTCTCCCGAGGTCACCCAGACGATAAGGGGTTCGGCCACTGCCGGCATGTTGAAAACCTCGGAGGTTGACGGCAGTGAGAACACGGAAAGACGGACGTCTCGCCAAGCCGGGCCACTGGTGCTGCTGATTCTCTGGCCGGCGGGGTAGGCATCAAGGCTCTCTGCCGAGGTCATCTGCGGGACGGATGTGAAGCTCATGGTGCTCTCCGATATGACGACAGGTTTGCCCAGCCGAGGGGCTGCGAACAGGTGGCCGGGTCAGCGCACCACCCAGTCCTGAATATATAAGCAAAATCACGACAGGTCGGGCAAAAGTGCGGTGGAGCAGCATTTCTGACGGGCACAAACTGGCGGCATCCAATCCTACCGTTAACGCAAAAGGTGAAGAAATGAAGACTCGCACATTAGGCACCAGCGGCCTTGAAGTGTCTGCCTTGGGCATGGGCGTGATGAACCTGAGCTTCGGCACCGGCAAAGCCGTAGAGCAAAGCCAGGGCGTCAAGGTGATCCGCGGTGCTGTGGAGCGGGGTATCAATTTCTTCGACACGGCGCAGGCTTACGGCCCTTACACCAACGAAATGCTGCTGGGTGAAGCCCTCGTTCCGTTCCGTGATCAAGTCATTATCGCGACCAAGTTCGGCTTCAAGCTGGAGAACGGTGGCATTGTCGGCGCCGACAGCCGGCCAGAAACCATTCGAGCGGTGGCTGAAGCTTCGCTGAAAAGCTTGAAGACGGATTACATCGACCTATTCTATCAGCACCGCGTTGACCCCAATGTGCCCATCGAGGACGTGGCGGGAACGTTGAAGGATCTGATCAACGAGGGGAAAGTGTTGCATTACGGCTTGTCCGAAGCTGGCGCCTCGACCATCCGCAGGGCGCATGCCGTGCATCCGGTTGCGGCGGTGCAGAACCAGTACTCCATCTGGACACGCGAGCCGGAAGTTGAAGTGATCCCTGTGTGCGAAGAACTCGGCATTGGTTTTGTGCCCTGGGGCCCGCTGGGGACTGGATTTCTGACCGGCACCATCGACGCCAATACGAAATTCGACAGCGCCACCGACCTGCGAGCGAATTTCCCGCGTTTCACTCAGGCTGCGATGCAGGCAAACATGCCGGTGGTGGACATGCTCCGCGCCATGGCCGCGAAAAAGAACGCGACCCCGGTTCAAATTGCGCTGGCCTGGTTACTGGCCCAGAAGCCGTGGATTGTGCCGATTCCAGGCATGGACAAGATCGAATACCTCGACGACAACATCAAATCGATCGAGCTTGAGTTGACTGCCACGGACCTGCGTGAGATCGATGAACAGCTATCGGCCATAAACATCCAGGGCGGGCGACTGGATGAAGGTTTGCTGTCGATGTCCGAGGACTGATCATGCCCAGCAAACTTTCGTTCTCCAGGGAGACTGAAATCCTTGGTCTTTCCATGGAGAAGTTTCGATGGAAAATCGCAGGGGATTTCGAGCTCATCGAGGGCTTGTTTGATGACGATCTGGTATTTGTGCACATCACCGTAGAGCGGTTTGGGTGAGCGTTCAGTCTGAATTGAAAAGGGGACGTATTCAATGCGTCCCCTTTCTGTCCCGTCCTGAATAAGGTTTACACCTTCTGGTCTATTTTCAGGCCTACGCAGCCTCCGCCACCGCCGCCCGACGCACCTCCGGCTGTTTCCAGGAGTCCGCCGCGCCTTCCTCGATGGCCTGCTGGATGGCTTTCTTGCGGCGCTCTTCGGCTTGGCGACCGAAGTACCAGACCAGGAAGGTCATCAGCGACACCGCCAACAGAATCAGGCTGGCCACCGCGTTGATCTCCGGCTTCACGCCCAGGCGCACCGCCGAGAACACTTCCATCGGCAAGGTCGTCGAACCCGGCCCCGAGACGAAGCTGGCCAATACCAGGTCATCCAGGGACAACGCGAAGGACATCATGCCCCCCGCCGCCAGCGACGGCGCGATCATCGGGATGGTGATCAGGAAGAACACCTT
>JACXTT010000195.1_pt1 | contig 97536 bp, 98 predicted proteins | sample 9270951 | NCBI WGS metagenome assembly JACXTT01 (sample SAMN15532306, study PRJNA645909) | rock metagenome | isolation source: weathered quartz diorite | place: Puerto Rico | collected 2017-06-21 | reverse complement strand
GCGACTAAGAGGCCCCTCATCCGCCTTCGGCACCTTCTCCCCCGTGCGGGGGAGAAGGGACTAGTCGGCTCAAACCCGCATAAACACTGGAAGTTTCTTGGAAGCGAAGTCGAGGGACCCGGGTGGGCGGGTGGTACGAAGATCATGTCGCGCGCCTCCCACACGCGAGGTCCCTCGACTTCGCTCGGGATGACGGAGGATCGCTGAATAGTCGCAAGGTCCGGATTTAGAATGAAGAACTGAGGTCGCGCTTCGCGCGCGTTGCCCTTCTCAACTATTCATTCTGCGTTCTGCATTTCGCAGATGCGTCATCGAGTGGACGAAGTGTTGCTGCTCGCTTGAGTCTTCGCCGTGAATAGCTCGGATTTCGTCACGTAGAAGCCTGCAACTCCGGACTTCGATGCGAACACCACGTAGACCGCGCTCACCGGATGCTTGTAGTGCGAGACCACGAACGAGCCGATCGCGTCGGCGCGTTGCTGCTTCTCGTCCCTGCTCTTCGCGTTGAACGGCGAGTTCATGAACTTCACGGTCACCCGCGTGCCGTTCATGACCTTGATGTCGACAGCGCGCTCGTCGAACTGTTTCGCGATCTGCTCACGAAGCGCGATCAGCTCGCGGAACATCTGCTTCCCCTCGACGAACTTCTGGCAGCCGGAGAGCAGTGAAACGAGAGCCACCAGGGCGAACAGCTTCTTATGCATGACGAGAGTGTACAAAAGAAAAGGCGGCCCGCAGGCCGCCTTTTCGGTTCGATGCAATGAACTGTTAGTGCGTCGTGGTGCGGAAACGGCCGCCCGTGGCCGGTGCCGGCGTCCACGAGAAGAACGACATCGTCTTCAACGCTTCCGGCGAGAACGTCGGAAGGGTCGTCAGGCTGAGGCCGAGCGCGTGGGACGTGTCCGGGTCGTTGTTCTGGAGGAACCGCGCGGTCGGAGCCAGCGGGATGTGCGTTCCGTAGCCGGAGTTGATGGCCTTGATGAACTCGTTCGCCATCAGCGTGTAGCCGAGGTCCGTGAGGTGATTGGCGTCGAGCCCGACGATGCCGCCGGTGATGTACGCCGTGCTGAACGGAACGCCAGCCACGGTGACCTTACCCGCTTTGATGCGATCGAAGAGACCGCTGATGTCCGCCACCGGGATGTTGCGCGCTGCTGCGACTTCCTTGATCGCCGCGTTGTAGGCCGCAATGTGTGCCGCGATCGCTGCCTGTTCCGCCGGCGTGATGACATCACTGTCGGCGAGCGGCTTGCCCGCATTCGGAAGCTGATTGAACGGCGGAAGGGCTGCGAGCTGCGGCGGGATACCAAGGCCCGTGAAGAGCTTCGACGCCGACGGCAGCAGCACGACGGAACCGAGCGGCAGTGCAGCCGGAGCGCCATTGATGATGCCGAACAGAGGAATCGGTGCACCGTTGCTGAGGACCGGCTTGAGCGACGAGTCGAGCACGATCGCCGGAATCAGCGACGTGTACGGGAGCTGCTGGAACACGGTCGGTGGAAAGTCACCGACCACGATGCCCGCGTTCGGTGCGCCGGCGATGAACTTGTCGAGGATCGCCGCGTAATTCGTCTTGAACTGGTCTGCAGTCGAGAGGCAGTTGAAGAATGGTGGCTTCGCGCCGCATTCGACCGAGGAACCGCTCGTCGCGGCGAGGAAGAAGTCGTCGCCGCCGATCCACGCGAGCAGGAAGGTCGGCTTCTGAACGATCGCCTGATCGACTGCCGAGCCCAGCTTGCGGAGAATGAATGAGGGGAAGGGCGTAGCCTGCTCGAAGGTCGCGGGTGTCGTCTCGGCGCCCGTCGTGTTCGCGATGTCATAGAGCATCGCGCCCGGTACCGCGAGGTTGTTGTAGGGGCGGCCGAACCCCGCCATCGCCGGTGCACCGTTGCCCGGCGAAGCGACGACGCCGGTCAGCGAAGGCGATGTGAGGACCAGTTCGCCCGGAATGCCTGGCCACGTGACGAGCGGCTGCGCGAAGCAGTTGTCCGTTGCCGTATTCGTCGGCTGACAGAGCTTGTTGCCGGTCTGCTGCGCGAGGATCGCTGCGAAGCTGAAGACCTGGTGATGCTCGTTGAGCGAGCCGTTCGAGAACCCGGCGGTGTAACTGTCGCCGAGTGCAACGAGGTGTGAGAAATCAGCGGTGCCGTGCGCCGCGAAAACAGGCGCGGCTGACAGCGTCACGAACAGCAGTGCCGCTGCGATGCGTGCGAAGCTTCTATTGCGCGTCATTCGGTTCTCCTTAGAACTTGTAGCCGACGTTGAACCCGATCAGGTTGCCGTCGGTCTTGTACGTGCCGTTGAAGTTGTCACCGCTGATGCCGTTCGTGCTGCGCGTCTTGAAGTGCAGCGCCATCTCGGCGAGGTCGATGACGAAGGGGCCATTGTGATAGCCGATGCCGAAGCATGCGGCCGTGCGGTCCGAATCGGGGAGCAGCGGACCAACGCCCGACGTCGGCTGCGGGTTCTCGTCGAAGATGAGGCCGAAGCGGACATCCCAGTGCGATGCCACGCGGCCGTTCGCGCCAAGGCGATAGGAATATGTGTCCGACCAGTTCTGCGGACGCGAGAAGCTGAGAGCCGGCGTCTGCGGGAACTTGACGTCGAGTGATTTGAAGCGGCTCCAGGTCGTGTGGGTGATATCGCCCTCGATATCCCATGCGCCATGCGTCCAGGCGATGCCGCCGATCGCCGTCGCCGGATAGGCGATCGACGTGGAGATGGCCTGATTGGCCGGGAGCTGCGCCTTCACGCCGGCGTCGACGATCGCGTTGCCCGTCGGAATCTGCGTGAAGACCGCATCGCCCTTGTAGTCGATATTCATGTCGGCGCGATAGGAGAGCCCGAGGCGCCACGAATCATTGGGCTTGAAGAGAATGCCTGCGTTCCAGCCCCACGCGCTGTCCCAGTCGCTGTTGAGGTGCGCATTCACGACATCGGCGATGCGCTGCGTGAAGGGGTTGTACGCGGGGTTGTTGCGGTCTAGCGTGATGTGCGAACGGCGGTACTCGGGGCCGAAGCCGATCGCGAAGCGGCCATCGCTCGTCTTCCAGGCGATCGCCGGCTCGACCGAGATCGTCTTGACGTTCGCATCACGCGAGATGAAGCGGCCGACCCAGGGATCGTCCCAGTTCGTCCGAAGACCGTACGCCGTGAACGCGCCGACGCCAACCGTCAGGTTCTCGCCGATCGGCATGACGGCGTAGGCGTTGGGCGGAACGAAGAGGTGATGCTTGTATTCACCCTTCGCACCCGACGTGAACGGATCGTTCGGGTCGCCTTCGAATGAATTCGAGAACGTGATGCCGGTGCCGCCCATCGTCACTTCGGTCTTGCGCAGCTGCGCAATTCCGGCGACGTTGTAGAAAATCGCGGTCGGGTCATCTGCGGTCGCAGCGAACGCACCACCCATGGCGGTCGCCTTCGCACCCTGCTCGAAGATCGAGAACCCCGAACCATATGCTGCACCACACACTACTAGAGATACTGCCGAAATCAGGATCAACAGTCTCACACGACGCAAGATGACCTCCTAAACCAATCGACGATCTTCAAACGGAATTTGACCAGGTTCGATTCGCGCGAAATCATAGCACCGGAGAGCCAGATGAAAAGTCTTCTATCTTCAGTCGTTATCGTCCTTGCCGCCCTGCCTGCGACCGCCGGTCTCACTTACGACATCCATACCGCCACGAGCGGCACGCAAGCGTCGGATCAAAAGATTCACGCGACCGTCGACGGGAAGAACGTCCGGCTCGATTTCAAGCAGGGGGATGGTCTCGTTTTCAAGAACGGTGCGGTCGCGATTTCCCATGATGGAGGCACGACGCTCGACGTGCTGGATCCCAGCTCGAAGACCTATTACGAAATCGATTTGAGTGCCGTCGCTCCGCAGGGAATGCTGGACATGCTCAAGCTCTCGAACGAGAAGGTGAAGGTAGAGGACCAGGGCGACGGCGGCAAGATCGAGGGGTATTCGACGCAGCACAAGACAGTCAACGCGGGAGCCGATGTCGCTGTCGGCAACATGAGCACGCGGCTCGACGTCACGATCGAGTCCTGGTCGACGCCGAAGATCCCCGCCGAGTCCGCGGCGTTTCTGCAGCATCGCGGAGGAGCGACAGGGATGCCGATGCTCGACAAGCTGATCGCCGCGCAGAGCGACAGCATCAAGGGCTTCCCGCTCAAGCAGGTGATGCACGTGAAGATGATGAGCGGAGGCAAGCCGGCGATCGAAGTGACGTCGACGACGATGGTGTCCAACGTGAAGGAGAAGGCGACGCTCGCGAGCACGTTCGCGCTGCCGCCGGGATTCAGGAAGGTGCCGAATCCGATCGAGCGGATGTTGGGGGCCAAATGATCGAACGCCGGAGGCGTTCTCAAGGAGAGTAGCCAAATGATCGAACGCCGGAGGCGTTCTCAAGGAGAGTAGCCAGTGGTTTCGCGAAGCGACACCACTGGAAGGCGTTGAACGTACAGCGTTGATGTCCTGTGGCGGCGCGGCCGCCACAGGCTAAGCTCCGAGGTAGCACGCCTCCGGCGTGCGCTCAGGATGAACTCAACATCTCCCTCAGGATCTCGTTCGCCATCTCGGCATTTGCTTTCCCGCGCGTCTCCTTCATGAGCTGACCGACGAGGAAGCCGAACACCTGCGTCTTGCCTGCGCGGTACTGCTCGACCTGCGTGGCGTTGCGCTCGATTACTTTGGCCGCGGCCTCGCGGATCGCGGCGGGGTCGCTGACCTGCGCCAGGCCTTTGCGCTCGACGACCGCGCGCGGATCTTCGCCGCTCGTGGCGATCTCGTCGAAGACTTCTTTCGCCGCCTTGCTGCCGATCGTGCCGGCGTCGATCAGGCGGATGAGTCCCGCGAGTCCTTCTGCGGACAACCTGCACTCACCGCGCTCGTTCTGCACGCGCAGCACGTCGTTGCGAACCCAGTTGGCCGTTGCGCGCGCGTTGCCGCTCGCCGCGGCTGCAGCATCGAAGTAGTCGGCGATCTCGCGGCTCGTCACGAGAATCTCCGCGTCGGTGGTCGAGAGCCCGTGCTCGTTCTGATAGCGCTCGACGCGCGCGGCGGGCAACTCGGGCAGCGTCTTGCGCACCTCTTCGATCCACGCATCGCTGACATCGAGCGGCAGCAGATCGGGATCGGGGAAGTAGCGATAGTCGTGCGCCTCTTCCTTCGATCGCATGACGCGCGTCTCGCCGTTGTTCGGATCGAAGAGGCGCGTTTCCTGATCGATCGTGCCGCCTGACTCGAGTACGCGAGTCTGACGCGCGATCTCGAAGTCGATTGCCGCGCGCAGAAAGCGGAACGAGTTGACGTTCTTCACTTCGGTCCGCGTTCCGAGAGGTTCCCCTTCGCGATGCACGGAAACATTCGCGTCGCACCGTAGCGATCCTTCCTCCATGTTGCCGTCGCACACGCCGGCGTACATGAGGGTCTGGCGCAGCCTCGTCAGATACGCATCTGCTTCGGCGGCCGAACGAATGTCGGGCTCCGACACGATCTCGATGAGCGGCGTGCCCGCGCGATTCAGATCGACGTGCGATTCATCGCCATGATGGATCAGCTTCCCTGCATCCTCCTCCATATGGATACGGCGGATTCGAATTTCGTTGACTCGACCTTCTGTAGCGAGCGGCTGGTCGAACTGCGAAATCTGGTATCCCTTCGGCAAGTCAGGATAGAAGTAGTTCTTGCGGGCGAAGATCGACCGGGGATGAATCGTGCATCCGGTCGCGATCGCCATTCGGATTGCGAGCTCGACGGCCTGCCGGTTCAGCACGGGCAGCGCGCCGGGATAACCGAGGCAGGTCGGACAAACCTGCGTGTTGGGGGGTGCGCCGAAGGAAACGGCGCAACCGCAGAAGATTTTCGTATGGGTCAGAAGCCTGGCATGGACCTCGAGTCCGATGACTGCGTTCCACATGAGAGCGTGATTGTAGTTGTAAACTTAGAGACTCCTGGGTCCTGAAGCCGAGTACGAGATGTCACGCTCTGGCGCACTTCATCGCAGTTGGCAGATCGCGGTCGTGGTTCTGACCGCGGCGGCGGTCGTGTGGGCATTCTCGACTCACAGCGCGGTCTTCGCGGGACAAGCGCTCTTCTTCGCGCTCATCGTCATGGCCGCGTCGTTCTTTCGGATCGAAGCGGCTGATGCGTCCGTCGGGTTCGAAGCGCCGGTCGTCTTCGGCGCGATCATCATCTTTCACAGCGCGGCAGCCGGCATCATCGCGGCCGCGCTCGGCACGTCGCTCTATGCACTCTACGTTTCTGCGAAGAGCCGGTCGGTTCGACTCGAGATGTTCGCGGCTGGCGCGCAGCTCGCGCTCGCGTACTCGATCGTTGCGCTGCTCTACACGCGTGCGGTCGCGTTTCACGCGCCGGCGATCTCGAAGGTCTCCGGATACGTGCTGCTGCTCGTCGGCTATCTCGTCTTCCAACTGCTCTTCGTGCTGTTGAAGCGCTGGTTCGAAGAGGACTCCGGTGCGCTCGACTTCCGTCGCGTCATCATGGCGCAAGGGCGCGCTCTCATCCTCGGCAGCCCTCTGGTGGAGATCGAAGTACTGCTCTACGCACAGTGGGGCATCGCCGGTTTTGCGCTCGGAACCGTGCCGCTGTTCCTCATCGCGTTTGCCGTACGCGGCGAGACGCGCAGCCATCATCAGAATGCGGATCTCATCCGGCAGAACCGCGAGCTCTCGATTCTCACCGAGTCTTCGACGCAGATTCTTTCCGCGGAAGGCGATCAGGAAACGCTGCGGCGTTTGATGAGCCTGCTCACGCGGCTCGCGAAGTTGCAGGCGTGTGCCGTCGTGACCTGGGAGACGAATCCCGACATCCCCGGTACCGTGTATCGCTTTGGCGAATGTCTGCCGACGGATCAGGACATCTTGAAGTGGGTCGACTCCGCGGGCTTTTCGCAATCGGCGCCGAGCCGCGCCTTCGTGTTTCACGCGGACATGCGCCGTTTCCCGCTGTCGAGCGGCCGCGCGATTCAGGTGCTGATCGGCATTCAGACGCCGGAAGTCATCTACGGCATCCTCATCTTCGAGACCGAGGATTTGTCGATTCTGAAGACGGGAAGCCTGAATCTCCTCACGCTGCTCGTGAATCAGACCGCGCTCTCGCTACAGGATCAGCTCCTTCGCCGCGAGATGCGCGAGAAGACGGAGCTGCTCGAGAAGCAGGCATCGACGATGTCGATGATCAACAAGTTGTCGAACGAGTTGATCGGATCGTTCGAGATCGACGAGGCGCTGACGCGCATCGCCGAGGCGATTCGTGCGTCGCTCGGCTTCAAGGTCGTCGTGTTCGCGCTGTATGACGAGAAACGCGACGAATACGTGCGCCGTGCGCATGTGGGACTCGATGAAGTGTGGGAGGAAGTGAAGAAGAGAAAGGTCTCGTCGAAAGATGTTGCCGCCTTCTTCAATCCCGAGTTCCGCCTCTTGAATTCGTTCTTCGTGCAGCACACGGCGCTGCGCCAGAGCGATCACGACTACGTCGTCGTGCCTGAAGACACAGGAGTCCTGCTGCCGGATGACTGGCACGAGAACGACATGCTGATCGTGCCGCTGACGGCGAATGAGCAGCCGATCGGCTATCTCTCGGTTCGCTCACCGCACGATGGGAAAGTGCCCTCGACCGATCAGGTGCAGACGCTGGAAGTCTTCGCGAACCTCGCGGTGAACTCGGTGCAGGGGGCGCATCAGTATGGAGAGATCAAGCGGCTCACGACGCTCGATGTGCTGACGGCGGCGTTCAATCACCGTTACTTCCAGGACATGCTCGGGAAGGAGATTCATCGTCATTCGCGCAGCGGGAACGAGTTCGCGCTGGCGATGATCGACATCGACAACTTCAAACGGATCAACGATTCGTTCGGACATCCGGTCGGCGACGACATCCTGCGCGGTCTCGTCGAGGAGCTGATGACGAATGCGCGCGACAGCGACATCGTCTCGCGCTATGGCGGTGAAGAGTTCGCAATCATCTTTCCGGAAGCGACGAGTGTGTCGGCGCGCGAGGCGGTCAATCGCCTGCGCGAGCTGGTCGAGCGGCGCGAGTTCCCGCAGCCTGCGATCAACCGCACGCTGCGCATCACGATCAGCGTCGGCGTCGCCGTCTATCCGCGCGACGGTGTCAACTCCGCCGATCTCATCGCGCGTGCCGATGCCGCGCTCTATTGGGCGAAGAAGCACGGCAAGAATCAGGTGGCCATGGCGCAGGATGTCCTTGCGGACGGCCAGATGGCTCTGTAGGCCGCAAGTCATCTGCGCCGTCTAACTCGGCCCTGCCGCTCGCCTACGCTGCGAGATGCCTGATTGCAACGGCAATGAGTAAGCAGGCGGAGAGATAACTGAGGTTGGCTGTTGCGCGAACCAGCCACGACTTGCCCGAAAGGTCCAGCCCTGAAGCCCGGCCTAGCAACACTCCTACACCAAGGAAAAAGAACCAGGGCGTAAAGAAGAAGGCCGGAGATCCGCGGACAGCCGTAGTGACAAGGTCGTGAATGGCTCCACAGACCAGGAACGTTCCAACGAGCGCGAGGGACGAAGGCATCGCTCGTTTGAGCGGTGCGAACACGTACCGGCCCAGGGCGTAGCCGAACACTGGATTCCAGTAACGCCAAAAGCCAGCAAAGGTCGACGCTCCAAGCGAACGATGCAACATGTTGCGCAGGCTGCCGCGTGCGCCGGCAGGAACGCCATTGCGTCGGCGAATGTACTGGGAAAGTGTGAGCCCAGGCCTTCTCATGCGACTCTTTCGCGTTGTGTTCAGACGGCCCAACGGCCTTGGCACTCACCGGCGCCGTGCTTCACACGGCAGAATAGCTGAACGTGACGCTCGGACGGAACCTGGATCGAGCGGCACGGCATTCGCTCCAGTGCCGAGTTGGACGGCAGATTCTCTACCGGCACCGGCACCACGGCTGTCTTTTCGGTGGTGAAAGATCCCAAGTTTCGTACCACGGGCTATACGAGAGGCAAAGGTGCGTACTCTTGCGATTCTTGAACGTGAAGTAGAAGGACTCTATAAGTTTGTCGTGATCACGTATTCGAACGAGATGCCTCGTGTTGACGGCCAGATCGGTCTTAAGTAGACCCTTTTCTCGAGGCACGTTCACACGTTTATCGTTGTCAAATTGAACGCTGAAGTGAAAGTCTCGGCGAGGTGACGGGCCTCGAGGATCACTTGGGTCGGAAGCCATCATCTGTTCAGTGACTGGAGCGATACAGACGCTGCCAGACTTGTTCGACTCGGCGGCCGCACTGGACATGGCCAGAAACCATGAAAGGACAGAGGACAGAATCACGTGGTGCGATGCATCGGAAGCCCGCTTCATGATTTTGTGGTCGATTCTCGCTCCGATGCAAGATAGTGTAACAGGCGAGCGGGTCGAAGTCCGCTGCAGCCGCGAGTTAGGTGGCCGGTCAGATGTCGCGTTCAGTGAGCTTTGGCCGACAGAGGCGCACGCTTCCAGGTCTCTGGAGGCTTGGGTGTAAACCCGGGAGGGACTCTACTCGTGACTCGCAGCTCTCCATCTTGTTGTTCGATGTGCTGAAACATGGCGAACTCGCCCTCACCTTGAATCCACATAACAGTCGTTAGGATGAGTTCGTTCTGCGGGTTTCGCCACACGCGATAGAAACCCCAGAATTCCTCGCCGGGTTTGGTGGCCTGTTTGCCCAAAGTTCCGTCGGGCAAGAGCATGTTATGTGCTTCTGGCTCCCCCTTTTCGGTCGGCATGATCCAATCGCCGCTGACAGTAGTGTTCGGAAGAAAACGGTCAGGCCGAAGAAATAGCCACTCGACCTGCTGCTCGTTGCTATCCTTCGCGGCGGCACCCCGTAGAACAAGCGCGCCATCTTGGGCAAAGGAATAATGAACAGCGTGCTCTATGGGTTTATGACTGACTTTCGGCTGGAACGTCCAGCGCAGAATTTGGTTGTTGATCTCATACGTGCCCGTGAACGAGCGTTTTCGGAGGGTATCGTGGAGAATGATCGATGACGGCGGTACGACCGCAATCGAGTCGAAGAGCGGCGGCGTCATGGCTTCGGGCGGTGTTGCAGCATTTCTAAGATCGGCAAAGCGCCACTCGCCCTTCAGGTCGTGCTCCGATGCGGGACTATGGCACGCTAATAAGATGGCCGCGGACAGCAGGGCTGTTCGCGCTGAAGGTGTCATTCGATTGCTCCCTTCGCCACGGTCCGCCTAACGTTGTTGCGGCTCAGCGGCTTCGACCCGCCGCGACGACCGCGCAAGATAGTCTAACAGGTGAGCGGGTCGAAGTCCGCTGCAGCCGCGAGTTAGGCGCCTCTGCGCAGATCCGCTGGCACTTCCTCGGTCGCACAAAAACAAACGCATTCCGTCTCACACCCGATGTCCCACAACAGCTCTTCCGCCGCAACGCTGATCGTGACGGGGTTGCCGCTCGTTTCGGCACTGATGATGCGGCGCGACTCCGGCAAGATGGTCACTGTTACAAATTCTCCCGGAAACTTCGCGCCTATCTCGACCAGATGAAACCAGGAGTTGATTTCAAGATACTCGCCGTCGGTGGTCTCGATGAGCCAAGTGGCGGGGCAACATGGTGGGCCGCTGCAGGTGATTCCCGACCAGACTCTTGAAACCTTGAACTGGATTTCCTCGACGATGGGTCCTTCCGTTCCGATACCCGTAGCCGCACGTTTGGACCGGTCGGAGACGGCACGATGTTGTTTGATCTTGGCGAGTTCGGCTGTCGTGGGGTTGCGATGTCGACGGTTCACGGTGCGTCTAACGGCATTGGCACTCAGCGGTGCCGTGCCTCACGCAGAAGAATAGCTGAATGCGGCTCTCGAGCGGAAGACGGCGACGAACGGCACGGCATCCGCTGCAGTGCCGAGTTAGACCGCTCATGCAACATGCGCGGCTTTCAACGTTGGCTTTTGTGTTTCGTGCGACCGAGCTTTCGACATTGGATCTCGCCTTTGTCGCTCACTGATGGATAGATGCAGATGTAACCGTGAGCCTTATCCCTGGGATGAATCCAGACATAGCCGTCCGGTCGACCTGCATACCCTTCGCAGTCGATGTGATCCACCGCGACATACTCGTACTCGGCAACAAACGTCTTCTTTGCTCGAAATGCTTCGCCGACGCACCTATCTGTGGCTTTCCTGTTGGCGTCTGGCGAGACGGTTCCGCAGTCGACGGCGTTCGGGCCAGCCTGCTTCAGGAGTTCGGCGCGCAGACAACCCGATGCCTGGTCGCTCAGCGCGGCAACCATCCAAACGACGACGATCATGTACGGCATGCCTGGGCAGCTTTCGCGATCTGGGTTCCGAGCTATCGGCGGAGCTTTTCGTTCGGGCGGTCTAACGGCACTGGCACTCAGCGGTGCCGTGCCACACACGGCAGGATAGCTGAACGTGGTGCTTAAACGGAAGGCGGCGACGAACGGCACGGCACCCGCTGCAGTGCCGAGTTAGGCGGCGGTTAGCAACGTCATGAAGTACTCCGTCACTCTTGGTGCCAAGCGGCGGAGATACACGCGCATTCCGAATGCCGGCAATAGCCACCACAACCCTCCGGCGGCCAATCCTGCGGCGAAGAAACCGGCCTGGCTCAGGCGGCCGATCCAAACTGTGATGGCAAACGAAACTGGAAACCCCAGGAGGGCAGCAAACATTACGAATGCCGGCAGCACGAGTGATGACGGCGCCATCTCTATTTGCACAAGGGTCCCAGCGTCTGCAGGTACGATCGAACCCGTGTAGGCGACGCGGAGATGACCGAGTTCCTCGGGGTCCGCTAGGAGCTCGAATGTTGCGTTCTCGATTTTTCCCTCGAAGGGTTTGCCCACGGTGTCGCCTGGATCTGTGAGTCGAGCTGTCGCGGACTGCGGAGGGCGAGAGACATCTGCAATCACCTTGGCCACCTGCGCCGGTGGAGACGCGGAACGGACCTGAATCAGGACCGTCGGCCACCAAGGATTCACCGTCTGTTCCTCCGTCCGCCTAACGGCACTGGCGCTCAGCGGTGCCGTGCCTCACGCGGCAGGATAGCGGATGCGGCGCTTGAATGGAAAGTGGCGACGAACGGCACGGCATCCGCTGCAGCGCCGAGTTAGGCCTCGCGCGTCCGACTTTTGAAGCGGACGCTCAGGAGTGCAGCGATAGCCGCAAACTCAGCGAGGGCTCCAGCCGCAAAGATGAGAGTGGCGAGATCGGAGTTACCCTGCGACGTTCCGAGCCCTTCCATCTGGCGTCCTTCAAAAACTCTGCGAGCGAGGAGCGACGCTGGGAGATTGAGCGTTTCGACAAGCCTAGCCGATGCGTCCCAGCCACTAATCGGACGGCGGGCAAGCGCGTAGTCGAGGCAATCGGCGCACAGAAAGAACTCGCTTGTAACTCCGCCTCCCGTGACCGTGACCTTCGGGCGCTGCTTTTCCAGGAATGCCCATTGTTCGGCCGTCATCACCGGCCTTCGCAGGATGTACCAGCTAAATACGAGGAGATCGGCGCAGACAAGGATGAGAAAGATTAGAAGCGCTGCGCGTTTCGCGAAAGCCATTTTCGTAGGCCTAACTCCGTCCTGAGCTGATTCGCGTACCAATTGAAACCGGTCAACACGGACGGCGGTTCTTGTGGTTTCCGCGCACCAACCAACGGATGCCCTGATCTTACACTGGCCCGTAACCGGGAGGAGTTGCCGCGATTGACTGTTTTCCGTCGGCCTATCGCGGGCCGCGATAGGCTGATAGGGGGACACGGCGCGCCGAGGCCAACCGTCAGTTGCCTCTGTGATTCAATAGCGCAGCCATGCGCAAACTGCTCGTCCTCTCGCTGCTCGCCCTGCCTCTCTCCGCCCAGTCCATCACCGATCGCGTGAACAGCGAACTGCCGCAGCTCATCGAGACCTACAAGACGCTGCATACCTCCCCGGAGTTGTCGACGCAGGAGGCTAAGTCCTCATCGCTCGTCGCGACGCGCCTCAAGGAGATGGGCTACGACGTGACCGAGCGCGTCGGCAAATACACCGACACGCAGGCGACGTGCTACGGCGTTGTCGCCGTGATGAAGAACGGCAAAGGGCCGACGGTGCTCATCCGCAGCGACATGGATGCCCTGCCGATCGAAGAGCAGACCGGCCTCGCGTATGCCAGCCAGAACAAAGGCGTCATGCACGCCTGCGGACACGACGTGCACATGACGACGCTGCTGGGCACCGCGAAGGTGCTCGCGGGAATGCGCGACAAGTGGCATGGCACGCTGGTCCTCGTCGGGCAGCCGGCGGAAGAAGTGGTGAAGGGTGCCGCCGCGCTGCTGCGCGATGGTCTGTACGAACGCTTTCCGAAACCCGACTTCGCGATCGCCGTGCACGATCACGCAGGCCTCGCCACCGGAACCGTCGGCTACGTGCCGGGCTACATGATGTCCGCCGGCGATTCCGTGAACGTGACCATCCGCGGCATCAGCGGCCATGGCGCTGCGCCGGAGAAGACGAAGGACCCGATCGTGATGGCGTCGGAGTTCGTGATGCAGCTGCAGACGCTGGTTAGCCGCGAGAACTCGCCGCTCGATCCGATCGTCGTCACCGTCGGCTCCATTCACGGCGGCACGAAGCGCAACATCATCCCCGACGAAGTGCAGCTGCTGATGACCGTCCGCACATACAAACCTGAAGTGCGCAAGCGCGTGCGCGAGGGAATCATCCGCGTCGCGAAGGGCGTCGGCGTGCTCAATGGCCTTTCCGAAGACCGCATGCCGGTCGTCGATTTTCTGGATGGGGAGTCGATCGGTGCGACCTACAACGATCCGGCACTGACCGACCGCCTCGTGCGCGCCGCCTCGAAGGAGCTCGGCGCAGCGAACGTGATCAAAATCGATCCGCTGATGGTGAGCGAGGACTTCAGCCTCTACTCACTCGATCACAAGATCCCCGCGCTCATGTTCAACCTCGGCGCGGTCGATCCTGCCCGGATCGCCTCGGGTGAGCCGCTGCCGTCGCTCCATTCCTCGAAGTTCGCGCCGGTGCCGGAGGCGACGATCCGTACGGGTGTCAGATTGATGGTGTCGTCAGCGCTGGATTTGCTGCAGTAATGGTTACCCGCGCCGGTGAGGACGAGACGTCCCCACTCCACGCATCATCTCCAGCACCAGCCAGACTCCGAACACGCACGACGCCAGTCCGATCACCACGCCGCTTGCCCGCACGATGAAGCCGAGGAAGTGATCGAGCTCGAGCAGGTGAAGCTTGCCGAGGAGATAGTGCCAGTCGTGCTCGAGGTCTTCCTGCGAGGCGAAGCCGACGAGCGGCAGATCCTGCGAGCGCGCGTCGGCGACATACGCCGACAACTCCGCAAGACTGTACGAGAGCCAGAAGCCGCCAGTCGCGATCCCGAAGAATTCTTCCTGGCGATAGAAGATGACGATGACCGCGACCGGCACGGCAATCTGGAAGACGCTTCCCATGAGCACCGCGATGAACTGCGGCGCCCAAGAGAACAGAAGATGTCCCATCTCATGGAAGCCGAGCGTGATGCCGTAGAAGATCGTCCAGCGCGTGACGTCGACGATCTTCACGTACTCGAGGTACATCAGAATCAGGAGCAGCAGCGCGTATCCGGCCCACGTGCGGCCGCGGGCCCATTTGCGCGCCGCATCGAGAAATTCGCTCAGCATGAATCCATTCTAGAATCACGCGCCCGATGAACGACCCAACCATCAATCCACGCGAAACAGGCTTCATCCGTCTCGACCTCGAAGAGCTCTTCGGCAACGGCCATCCCGTGATCCTCGAGATCGGATCGGGCAAGGGACGCTTTCTCATCAGCACGGCGCTCGAGCGGCCGGACGTCAATCTCATCGGCATCGAGAAGTCGCTGCACTATCACCGCGTCATTCGCGAGCGCGTGACCAGGCGCAATCTCACCAACATCCGGCTGATCAACCACGACGCGTATCTCGTCATGAAGGACATGATCCCGGACGCATCGCTTGCCGAAGTTCACATCTACTTTCCCGACCCGTGGCCCAAGAAGCGCGAGCGGAAGCGGCGCATCATCCGCCCTGAAGCACTGACGGAAATCGAGCGCGTACTGGTTCCGGGTGGCTCCGCCATCTACGTGACCGATCATCAGGAGTACTTCGAAGCCGCGGCGCCGCTGATCGAAGAGCGCTTTCCTTCGGAGCGCCGCATCCCCGGTCCGAACGATCCTCCGCGCACGAACTACGAGGCGAAGTATCGCGAAGAGGGGAGGCCGATCTACGAGATCCGCTTCCATAAGCCGCTACAATCGAAGGCGTGAGAATCCTCGGCGTCGATCCCGGCTCGATCACCACTGGTTTCGGCGTGATCGACTATACGCAGGGCCGGCTCGCACTCGTCGAGCAGGGGGCGATCGGGACGAAGCGCGGCGCCGAGCTCGCGGAACGGCTCGTGCGGATTCATGAGGAGCTCGTCGCGATCATCGCGCGCACGCAGCCGATCGCGATCGCCGTCGAGACTCCGTTCGCAGGCCAGAACGTGAAGAGCCTCGTGCAGCTCGCGCACGCACGCGGGGTGATTCTGCTCGCGGCACAGAGCGCGCGACTGCAGATCTTCGAATACGCGCCGCGCTCGGTAAAGAGTGCGGTCGTCGGCTACGGCGGTGCGGAGAAGGAGCAGGTCGCGAAGATGGTGCGGCTTCTGCTTCCGGGTTGCGGTGCGATGCAACTCGCCGCGGACGCTGCTGATGCTCTCGCCGTTGCCATCTGCCACGCACACAGCTCGGGGCGAACGAGCCGTCTGAGTGTGAGAGCGGGGGCATGAGCTCCACTCTGCCGGAAGAAGAGACTCTGGAATCGGAAGCCGAGGCGGCGCGTCCGAGCTGGGTCGCGCGGACGTTCAGCGCGTTGCGGCATCGCGATTTCCGCCGGATGTGGTTCGGCGCGTTCACCTCGACGACCGGCACCTGGATGCAGACCGTCGCGCAGAGCTGGGTCGTGCTCTCGATGACCAATTCCGCGTTTCTCCTCGGCGTCGACGGCTTTCTGTCGAGCGGACCGATGCTGCTGTTCTCCTTGATCGGAGGCGCGCTGGCCGATCGGCTCGAGCGGCGGCGGATCATGCTCACGTCGCAGTATCTGCAGATGACCTTTGCCTTCGTTCTCGGCGCGCTGATCTGGACGAAACATGTCGAGGTCTGGCACATCTTTCTGTTGTCGTTTCTGACAGGAAGCGCGCAATCGGTCAGTGGCCCTGCATACATTTCGCTGCTGCCGACGCTCGTGCCGCGGGAGGACATGCCCAACGCGATCGCGATGAACTCGATGCAGTTCAATCTCGCGCGCGTCATCGGTCCGATCTTCGCCGGCTTCGCGCTGACGGCGTTCGGAGCCGCGGTCTGCTTCGGGCTCAATGGACTCTCGTTCATCGCCGTCATCATCGCGCTCATGCTCATCAGTGCGCCGGCGATCGCGAGCAAGCCGGAGGGGAAGCGCGGCATGCTCGACGAAATGAAGGATGGCTTCCGCTTCGTGTGGCATCGGAAGTCACTTCAGCTGCTGACGTTCCTCTCGTTCGCGGGAACGTTTCTCGGAATGCCGATCGTGACGTTTCTGCCTGTAGTCGCGCGCTCGATCTTTCATCTCGATGCGAAGGGCTACTCATGGCTTCTGACCGCATACGGGATCGGCTCTGTTGCCGGTGCAGTGGTCGTGGCCGGCACCGGGCATACGAAGAACAAAGGCCGCATCGCGTTGACGCTGCAGGCGACGTTCGCGTGTCTCCTGGTCGCGTTCGCCTTCTCGCGCACGCTTGCGATCAGCATGGTGATCGCGTTCTTCGCCGGATCGTGCATCGTCGGCGTGATCTCGCTTTACAGCTCGCTCGTGCAACTGACGACGAGCGATGCGATGCGCGGCCGCGTGATGTCGATCTTCATGCTCGCGTTTCGGGGTGGGATGCCGCTCGGCAATCTGCTCGCGGGCTGGGTTGCGGAGCGGTGGTCGATCACGACTGCACTCGGCGTGAATGGGGCGCTGCTCGCGGTCGTGGCGATCGTGTTTCTGCTGCGGGGGACGGATCTGGACAAGGATCTCGTTCCGGCTGCGTAATCCTGCTTCCTGTGGGGGCACTGGCGCCTCGCCTGTGCACCGAGCCGGCAGGCGAGGGCGCCTGTCGCCCCGCGGGACTCGGCCCTCTCCATAATCTTTCCAACTTTTCGGAAAGCTTCATCGCGAGCCCGGCCCGATACTGTCCCCGCGATGAAGTACGATGAACAGCATCCGGACAAACGTATGTACAAGCGAGCCTTGTTGCTGGCCGCGGTGTTCATGCTCGTCTGCCTGAGGTCCTGGGCGCAGCAGGCGCCGTGGCACACCGAAGCAGTTCCTCCTCGCTCCTCACTTCCCTCCGTTTCCGTCGATCTCGGATATCCCGGCCCGTATGTGCCGTGGCAGAGCGTGCCGATCACGCTGCATGCGACGGCCTCCGACTATCCGTTCGACGGCTACATCGGCTTCCACTTCCGCGCGAAGGACCATCGCACGTACGACGCGCCGGTCATCGCCCGTGCGGTGCTCAAGCCGCACGAGTCGTGGACGTTCACGACCTACGCGCATCTGTTGCGTGGGAATGTTGGGGATCGCATGGGCGATCAGATCGCCCGCGCGCTCGGTGTCGAGTGGCGCGACGCATCGAACGGTGTGATCGCCGCGCAGGCAGCAGGCATTCCGCCGTGGACGACGTGGCACGATCCGGCGATCCCGCTGCGCGTCGACGCGACGGCGTCGGCGCCTGCACGAGTGTTCGGCAGGGATGCTTTCGTTGCGGCTCCGCAAAACCTTTCTGATACGGCACGCTGGTATGCCGGTTTCCTCAGTGTCGTCATCTCGACGGAGAACTGGCTCGATCTTCCGCTGCGCGTGCGCGAGGCGATCTTCGGCTCGGGACTGCCCGTGATCTTCCATGGTCTCCCTCGCGCGAACCAGCAGTTCGCGGAGCTCGATCGTGCACTGCTTCCTGTTTCGTTTTCGGCGCAGCCGGGTGCGTATGTCATCCCGCAGCCGTATGGCGATGGAAGGCAGATGCCGGTGCCGATGTCATGGAGTGCGAAGCCATTTGCCGCCCGCGTCGGTCCCGGCGTCATGCCCTTCATGGTGCGAACAGCCGCGTCGACGTGGATGGCCAGCGAAGACGGGCTTCGTCTTCCTCTGCCGTTCACACACCGGGAAGATTCCGTGGTGGTGAAGCATGAGTTCGACGCGACAGAGATTGATGAATCGAAAGTCCCCGGCCTGGCGGTGCTCATCCGGCACTTCTGGTCCGCTCTGGTTCTCTTCTTCGCCGCGATGGCAGGGATCGCCGGATGGATCATGTTGCGGCGGCGCCCTCGCATCGCCGCAGTTGCGTTTCTGTTGCTCGTTGCAGCCGGTTGTCTGATGACGCGGAACCGGATTCGTCCCGCAAGTGAAGTGCGGCACATGCAGGCGACGACGATGATCCAGCCGGGCCTGGTGTCCGTCGCTCGCATCATCGCTTCGTACGGCACGGCGCCGATTCCGCCTGCCGCGCTCGACAGCGAGCTTGCGAGGACGTCGCTGACGCGCGCGGACGAAGGTTGGGGACGAACCGAGGAGCGAACCTCGGATACGCCGATGTTGATGGGAACCTTCAGTTCCTCACGTGACTGGGATGGCATCAAGCGCTGGACGTACCGGCGCGAGCTCGCGACGAGCTCTCCAATTCGCATCATTCGTGCATCGGATCGCACGCACCTCGACCTGGAGTACGAGACAACGTTCAAGGTTCGCACGGCGTATGCCGCATGGATTTGTGGCGATGCAATCTGCCACGGGCGCACGGATGCCTCGGGTGAGAAGGGGAGTGCCCGCATCGAAAACGGCAAGTTCCAGTGGGTGAATCCCGAGCTCTTCTACTCGCATGGAGGGAGGCGGGACGTCCTTCCACGAGTCATTCTGCTGGGCGATGACGACATGATCGACTGGACTGGCGAAGGACCGGAAAGTTCCGGTTCCTTTGCGATCCGCGGCAATCTGCGGACCGTCGACGGAGTGCCCGTGGCTTCCTTTGCATTGCCCGTCGCGTCGATGCGCGGTGACGAGCAGGTGTCGATCGACATCACGAACGTGTGGGTCGTTCAGGAGGTCTCGCTCGCAACCAGCAGAGGATCGGTCGTCCTTCAGCCGGCGGGGCGCACAGCCTACACGATTCCTAACGATCTATTGCACCAACTGCTCGCGGAAGGTGGTGTGGTCAGTGTTCGCCTCAAAGCAACGCCGCCGCAGATTCCAGCCTTCTTCAACGACATCATGATCGAAGTCCGGGAGAACAAACGATGAGTGAACATGCGATTGTCGCCGACGCACTGCTCAAGCGCTACGGCCGCGTCACCGCACTGCGCGATGCCTCGTTCGCGGTGAAGAAAGGGTCGATCACCGGCTTCATCGGCCGCAACGGTGCCGGCAAGACGACCACCCTCAAGATCGTCTCGACGCTGCTGGATGCCGATGACGGCACGTGCCACGTCCTGGGCGATGACGTTCGCAGGAACGAGTACGCCATCCGCGGACGCCTCGGCTTTCTGCCGGATCTCTTCGAGCTTCCCGCGACGCTCACCCTCCGCGAATACCTCGGCATCTTCACCGAGCTCTATTCGATTGCGCGCGGCGATTGCAAGCGCCGCATCGAGACGACGCTGCAACTCACGCGCACCGAAGAGCTGGCCGATCGCCGTCTCCATGCGCTGTCGCGCGGCGAGGAGCAGCGCGTCGGCCTCGCGCGTGCGTTGATTCACAACCCGGAGATCCTGATTCTCGATGAGCCGGCGGCAGGGCTCGATCCTCATGCGCGCGTCGAGCTCAAGGAGCTGCTGCGCCTTCTCCGCGAGCGTGGCAAGACGATCTTCCTCTCGTCGCACGTGCTCGCCGATCTCGAGGAGATCTGCGACGAGCTCGTCGTGATCAAGAAGGGAACTGTCATCTTCTCCGGCGACATCGCAGGGTTCCGCAAGCAGATGCGGTCGACGACGCGCTGGCGTCTTACCGCGGTGAGCCGCGCGATCTCGCTTCCCTCCGGACTGCGCGGCGAAGTCGTCGAGAGCGGTCCGACCTCGATCGAGTTCGAAGGCGACCTCACCGCGGCCGAGCGCGCGCGCTGGATCGCGGATCTCGTCGCGCGCGGCATCGACGTCTGCGAAGTGACTCCGCTCCGCTCCACCCTCGAACAGGAATTCGCGAAGGCGGTGGAAGAAGAGGAAGAGATGGAGGCCGCGTCGTGATCGCGATTCTTCACTACGCGCTGCTGAAAGGAATGCGCGACAAGTCGACCGTGATCTTTCTGCTGACGCCGATCACGATGGCGACTGCCTCGCTGCTCGGCGTCGTCGCGGCGAGCGGGCATCCGACGTTCCCGCTCTATTACTCGCTCGAATGGACGCCCGCTCAGAATGCGTACCAGGTGGCGTTCATCTCGACGATGTGCGCGGTCTGTTTCGCGAGCCTCTCGGGATTCTGGATGTTTCGCTCGGAAGTCGCGACGAAGGCGATGGGCAGCTTCGTTCTCGCGAAGCGTCCGATCCTCATCATCATGGCCATGATCCTTTACTCCTCGGCGATCGCGGTGATTTCGTGGGTGATGGCGATGGGTGCGGCGCGAGTGCTGACCGGCGCGCAGCCGCCGAATGCCGGCAGGCTTGCGGCCGCAGTCGTCGTCATCTCTGTCGCCTCGGCGGCGATGGGTGCGATGTTCGTGATGATCTCCGCGCAACCGCAGATGCTCATCGGTGCGTATTGCGGCTCGTGCCTGTTTCTTCCGTTTCTCGTCATGGAGTCCAACCGGCCGAAGGTGATGATGCTCGCCGTCGTCACCGCGGCCCTCAGCGCGTCCATTGCGACGTTCCTGCTGGAGCGGCGATGCACTACCTAGCACTTGCGCGATTCCGTCTGCTGACGATTCTTCGGACCTCGACGGGGATCTTCATCATTTGTCTGATTCCCTGCATGTTTGCTGCGCTGATGCTCAGCACGATCACGGAGCCGATCTTTCGTATGGAGCCGTGGGAGTTTCTGCGGATCCATGCGTGCGCAGCGATCGCCGTCTGGGTCATACACGGCATCTTCATCACCTTCGCGACGATCCTGACCGGCAAGGTGAAGAGTACCTACGACGACGTGACGATCGGTGTGAAGCCCGATCTGATGGACATGGCGCCCGTTTCTCCCAGCGAGCGCTTCTGGGGTGAGGCACTCGGCACGTTCGCCGCGATGGCTCTCATTCACCTCTGCGCCTTACCGCTGCTGACGAGCATCGCGGCACTCGGTCCGCTGCCGACCTCCGCGTTTCTTTGGATGGAGCTCGTGATTCTCGCGGCGATGTCCCTTGCGAGCGCGAGCGCCGCCTGGCAGCGCCGCGCACCACGCACGAAGTTCAGCGCGACGCGCGGTCCGCGCAATGCGATCGTCGTCGTAATTCTGCTTCTGTTGATCGTACCGCTCACGACGCGCTGGGCCGCCCTCCGCGATGCGCTGACCGCGTTCATGCCATACCGCGCCTCGCCGAAAGCGTGGGCCGACGTCGTTGGAGCCGTTGACAATCCGCTGCTGTTCGTGACGCTGCTGTTGCTGCTCTACGCCGGAACGATGACCTACTACTACGTCAGCGCGACCCGCAAGCGGGCACTGGAGAACTGACATGCTTTGCAGCCTTTGTGGAAGTGAGAACCGGGGTAACGCGAAGTTCTGCGACTCGTGCGGCGGATCGCTCGACCGCACGATCACACGCACGGGGATCGATCCCGAGCTCGACGCCGTGCGCAAGGCCTTTCACGACCGTTATGTCGTCGAATCGCTTCTGGGCCGCGGCGGAATGGGCAACGTGTACAAGGCGCGCGAGCGAACGCTCGATCGCTACGTCGCGCTGAAGATCGTCCCCGAATACCGCGCGAAGGATGAGCAGTTCATCGAACGCTTTCGCCGCGAGGCACGCATCGCCGCGCGACTCAGGCACCCGCGCATCGTCTCCGTTCACGAGGTCGGATCGATGGGACCGTTCCCATATTTCTCGATGGACTACATCGAGGGGAGCACACTGCGCGCGCTCGTCGAGCGGCGCAAGCCGCTGCCGCAGGAAGACTCCATCGCGATCGTCGTCGAGATCTGCCGCGCTGTGGCGCATGCGCACAACAAGGGAATCATTCATCGCGATCTCAAGCCCGAGAACGTGATGATCGACAACGAAGGCGACGTCTTCGTCATGGACTTCGGCCTGGCGCGTGCGGCCGAGGATGTCGTGCTCACGACGCCGGGGATGATCATGGGGACGCCGTACTACATGAGCCCCGAGCAGCTCTCGGGAGAGAAGCTCGACGAGCGGAGCGACATCTACTCGATCGGTCTCATCCTCTATTATTGCCTCACGGGTGAGGATCTCTTCCGCGCGGAAAACGTCACGGCGATCCTCAGCAAGCATGCCGAGATTCAGACCCGCGAGCTCGTCAAGTCGCATTCACTGCTGCCGCCGAATCTGGAGGACGTTCTCGTGTCGATGCTCGAAGAAGATGCCAACATGCGCGCAAGATCGGTGAAGGAGATCCTCGAGCGGCTGACCCTGCGCCGCATCGTGGCGCTCGGCCTCGCGGCAACGGAAGGGCAGCCGCTGCCTGCCGCAGAGACTACGCCAACGGTCGCCTTCGCGCAGACGCAGCCGCCGGTAGCCGAGGATTCCGCGATCGTCGTGGCGGCGGAACGCCGCAAAGCGCGCCTCCGCTCGTTGTTGGATACGTTTTGAGTGACGAGTGATGAGTGACGAGTGGCGAGTGATGAGTGACGAGTGACGAGTGGCGAGTGGCGAGTGATGAGTGGCGAGTGACCACGCGGCTTGATTCGACTCGCTACTCGGTACTCGTCACTCGGTACTCGTCACTCGGTACTCGTCACTCGGTAGGATAATCGGGTGATGCGGGTTCGCTTCACCCGATTCACATTCGACTCGGAGCAGCGTGTTCTGCTCGAAGATGGGCAGCCGCTCCACATCGGGCCCAAGGCGTTTCTGCTGCTCGACCTTTTGATTCGCAACGCGCCGCGCGCACTCAACAAGAAAGAGCTGTACGAGCAGATCTGGCCCGACACTTACGTCAACGAAGCGAATCTTGCCGGCCTGATCAACGAGGTGCGCGCGGCGTTAGGCGAGAGCGCGCGGGAGCAGCATGTTATTCGTACGGTTCACGGCTTCGGCTACGCATTCGTCGCTGCAATCGATGGTTCGGAAGTCGCGCCTGCTGCGGCCGGACTGGTCGTCTTCCGCGGCCAGGAGTATCCGCTGAAGGAAGGAGTGAACGTCCTCGGCCGCGACGCGAGCGCGGACATTCAGATCGACGACAGCACAGTCTCGCGCCGCCATGCGTCGATCACGATCTCGAGCTCGGCAGTGCTACAGGACCTCGACAGCAAGAACGGCACGTTCGTCGACGGCGAGCGCCTCGACGCTCCCATCACGCTCGGCGACTCGCAAACCTTCGTCCTCGGCGACGCCTCGGTCGTATTCCGGAGATCGCAACTGGCGGGAACGACGATTACCGTCGCGCCGGAACGCGGCTAGTTCCTTCTCCCCTCGTGAGAGGGGAGAAGGTGGCCCGAAGGGCCGGATGAGGGGCTACCTCTTCATCTTCGCGGCCTTCGCCATCTCGGCCCGCATGCTCTTCGTGCTGGCAAGCAACTCCTGATCGGTAATCTGCGGAAGCAGTTCATCGATCACCGTCAGCGCCTCGGCGAACTTCCCCTTGTTCGCGAGCTCGATCGCCTTGTTGATCTCCACCGCCTGCCGCTCCGCCGCGAGATGGCTATCGTATTCGGCGAGCACGGAGGTGATCTTCGAGCGCAACTCGTCGTCAGTGGTTTCCTTCTGCACCATGCGGAGAATCGGCGCGGCTTCCTCCATCTTCTCCTGCTTCATGAGCACTTCGGCGTGATGCAAATGGGAAAAGAGAATCGATTCGCGACATTGCCTGATGGACTCGCGATTTCCAGTAAACGAAACGACGCTGAGCATGCGCGTCGCCTCCTCGACGCGATCCGCCCAAGCATAGAGTTGCACAAGATTGAACGCGACGTCCTCCTGGCCAGGTGCGAGTGCCAGACTCTTTTCCAGCGCGGCGATTCCGGGTGCAGGCGCATCGTCAGCGATGACGTAGGTCGCGCCGAGGCCAGCCCAGGCGCGCGCAGAGTCGGGTGCGAGCTGTGTCGCGCGCTCAAAGAGCGTGCGCGCGCGGTTGACCTCCGACGCTGGTGCCTTTCGTCTGCGAGCCGCGTCGTTGGCCGCGCGGAGCAGAGTCGAACCGTAGGAGAGATACACATCGGGATCGTTCGAGCCGTATTTCACCGCGCGCTCGTACTCGACCGAGGCTTCCGCCGCGCGGCCACCGAGATCGTGCAGCAGCGCGAGCGTGGCATAGGCATCCGCGGAATCGCTCTGCTCGTAGATCGCTGTCTCGAGGAAGCGTTCGGCATCGGCCGACGCGCGTCCGTTCGTTCCTCGCGTGAGAAGATCGCCGAGGCGATAGAGCAGGTCGGGATGATTCATCGTCTGCGGCGCGGGGATCGTGGGAATCGCGAGATCTGCGATCGCGTAGCGCCGATACTGAAACGTCAGTCTGCGAACGTATGACTTCAGTTCCTTCTCCACGTCGTCGTACGACGCGTTGAATGCGATACGGAACGCATCCGCAGGTTTCTGATTCGCAGCGAGCAGGGTGAGGAACTTCGGCAGTTGCTCGTGTCGCTCGGGTGAGTTGAGGAGGTAGTGCAGAAGCGCCCACGACTCCGCGTAGAACACGCCCTGCCGTGAGCCTTCGTTGTAGTCCTTCGATGCGGTATCGATCGCGAAGAGCTGCGCGAGTGGAATCAACGCCTGATCGCGGAGCCACAGCACGTGATCCTTGACCGGAATGCCGAGATCGACGTTCTCGCCGCGTGCGGAGAAGGTGGAGTAGTACTCGGCGATTCCTTCGTGGAACCAGAGTGGAAGCCCCGGCAGCGTGTTCTTGACGAAGTAGTGCGTGAGCTCGTGATAGACGACGTGATCGATACCACCTGGCGCGCCGGCATCGAGCAGGATGAAGTTCGCCTGATCGCTGCCGAGAAAGAGACCGCTGACTTCCGCGCGGTGCCCCAGCATCAGATCGCGATACGGAGCGAACGACGACTCGTTGCGAAACACGTAGACGTTCGTCGGGACCGCCGAATGCACCTTGAGTTGCGTGATGCGGCCGATGGCCTCGCGCATGCGCATCAGGTTCTGCGCGATCTCGGATGTCGGCCGCTCGCCCGCGTTGCTGAAGATATGAAGATCGCCGCACTCGATCGCAATCCATCGTTCCCGTTCGGAAGGGAGCTCGACCGCGAAGGTTTGAAGGGCAAACACGAGAACGAGAGCGGCCTGGAAGGCGCGGCGGGGCATTGGGGAAGAGTAGTGCATCAGGACGCGCGGCGTCGTGACGGAGCGGACTCAATCAAATCGAGAGGTTCGAAGCGTTTCCCGAGGACCACATCGGGATCGCCGCCAATCCATTTGCGAATGATCGTCGCGTAGACGCGGCGGAAATCGATGCGTACCTGCAAGTCACCTTCGTCGAGATCGGCCAGGTCGTAGGGATCGCCGTAGAGCTGACCACCTGCGACTCTTGATCCGAGCAGCATCAGCGAGCCACCTTTGCCATGATCGGTTCCGAGGCTCGCGTTCTCGGCGACGCGGCGGCCGAATTCGGACCAGGCCAGCACCAGTGTCCGATCGGCGATCCCGAGATTCTCGATGTCGGATTGAAACGCCAGCAGCGAGAGCGAGAGATCGGATAGCAGATCGGCGTGGATTCCCGCGAGTGAGCCCCCCTGGCCGGGCGGCCGGATTTGATTCGCATGCGTGTCGAACCCGCCGAGCGTGATCCAGATGATGTGCGTCCCGACATTCTGACGGATGGTCTTTGCCGCGAGCGACAGAGCGCGGCCGAGATTCGTTGCCGGATAGCCGGCGCTCCCTTTGGGCACTCGTGAAAGCGTATCGACGGCAATGAAGGCCTTCGTGCCGCTCTCTCGAATGAATTCGAGAAGCTCGGTGCCGCGAGCCACGCCGTAGTTCGCGCGCAAAGAAGATTCGAAGAGCGCGCTCTCTGCGGCATCGCCTGGAATCCCGGCTACATTGAAAGACTCGAGATCCGTAAGACATGCCGGCAGGGCACGGGCGGCAACGAGACCGCGCGGCGTGTAGGGCGTCACGCCTAGATCCTCGACGGGACTCGAGGCATAGAGATCAGCCCAGCGTCCGATCCAACCGCGTGGTTCGGTGTCTGGATCCTCGCTTGCGGTCATCCAGACGTCTTCGCAGCGGAAGTGCGAACGATCGAGTGAACTGAAGCCGACTTGCGGAACAATCGCGAGTTTCCGCTGCAGATAAAGATCCTTCAAACCGGGGAGCGAAGGGTGAAAGCCGATCGTCGAATCGACGGGGAGGATCTTCGCATCAGGAATGCCGAGTGTTGGCCGCGCGGCGCGATAGCGCGGATCGGTGTAGGGGATGAACGTATTCAGAGTGTCATTCGCCCCGATCATCTGGAGGATCACGAGGCTGCGGCCCCCGGCGGTCGCGTCGGCTCCGAGACTCGCCGCCTTCAGGGCTGGCGATACGGCGGCGAATGTGACCGCGGCCGTTGCCGTCTTTAGAAAATCGCGCCGGGTGACGCTGCTTCCTTCGCGCATCACATCACCTGCCATTCGGGAAGCGACAGCACGAGATGCGCGAGGCCGCGAAGCCGCGACAGGAAGCTGATGCCTTGAGGCAGAGTGCCCGATGGCGCGAGGTAACGGAGGAGACCATCGCGCACTTCAGGAGCGAGCGGCGGCACGTCGAGTTGCGTGAGGTAGAGATCGACGTACTGTTCCGCAGTTCCGGCTGTTCCAAAGCTGAGCGGATCGAAGTCCAGCACTTCGCGGTTCGCCAGATTGAAGCGCTGCAGTAAAGCGTTAGCCGTGATCCATGTCGTACCCGACGGCCAGCCCTTGACACTGGGTGGCTCGAACGGAATCTGACCCTGTGCGCGGAGGCTCGTGGTGAGGCCCTCCGTCTCCCTGTCCAGTCGAAGCAGGCGATGTGCCATGACGGCGCGATCGATGGGGGACTTCACTCTGCTCCAGAGAGCTCGCTCCGAGTACATCTCGTCGCTGGTCAGAATTGCAGTGAGCAGCGGCTTGAGCTGCGTGTCCTGATCCGCGTAAATCCGTGCGAATCGATCGACGACCGCTGGTTCCGGATTGTCGTACGCGAAGTAGGCGAACAGTTTCCCGGCGATGAAGCGGGCATGATCGAACTTGCCGCAGATGATGCGGATCACGTCTTCGCCCCCGAGGTCGCCGGTTTCACCCATGAAGGATTTTGCACCGTGATCGTGCTGCTCGTCGTTGAAACGAAATTGCTGATGGGTTGCGCCCGGCGGAGCAGCGTTGGTCCATCCTGTGAAGGCGCGGGCCGCGGCGAGGACGTCGCTCTCCGCGTAGTGGCCGCGGCCGAGTGAAAAGAGCTCGAGCAGCTCGCGCGCGAAGTTCTCGTTCGGGTGATCCTTGACGTTCGTGTTGTTATCGAGCCAGAACATCATCGCCGGATCCTGGGCCATTGCCAGAAGCAGCCGGCGGAAGTTGCCCGTCGCGTGTGTTCGCAGCGTGATGTTCTGGAGTACGAGATACGCAGGCGCCTGGAACTTGGTCCAGCTCGTCGCGAAATGATTGTGGAGAAAAAAGACCATCCGCTCTTCCAGCGGCCTGGCCGTATAGATCATGCGGGCCAGAGCCCACCGGATTCCGTTCTCGGGATCCGACGTGAGCTCGACGAGAGGAGAAGGCATGCCTTCCAGCCGCCGATCGAGGTCGTCGTTGGAAGTCGTCTCGTAGTTGACGAGATCGTCCACGGTCGCCTCGAGGCCGTTGCGCACGGCACCGAGGATTTCCGATCGAGAGGCTCCGAAGCCGGCGCGCCGGAAGAGGTGAGCGGCCGCCTGTTCGTTCCAGATCATCGTCATTTCGGATTGCGATCATATTAGCGCGAACTAATATTGTTCCTGATGCCTTACACCGTTCTCGCCTGCGAGCCGATCCTGCCGCTCACGATGCTTTTCATGCCGTGGACGAATGCGCTGCGAGCGGGTTTCCTCGCTCTGGCGCTCGTCGTGGCGGTGAAGTGCGGGGCATTCGCGATTCTTCAACGCGGCGCAATGTCGGCGTCCTTCGCAGCGACAGCGATGTTCGTGGCAAACATCGTGAGCACGCTCGCCGGATTTTTTGCGGCGATGGCGTTCGTGGCTCCATCGGCGCTCGGCGTCGGTCTCCTCCTCGCCCTGATGATCTCGATCTTCCCGGCGCGGCGGTTGTCAGACAACATTCCGCGATTGAGCATGGTTGCCGTGCTCGTTCTGATGGCGGTGCTCTACATCGGATCGGTGGTTCTCTTCATGTTCGCGCAGAAGATGGCGCTCGACGGGAACCTGCTCGCATATTGGGCGATCAAGTATGCGTACATCGTCTGCGCCCTGCTGATCAGCATGACGCTCACGACGTTCTGGGAGGAGTACGTGGTCTGGCGCATGGCCGGGCACGAGAAACACACGTTTCTCACCCCCGTGTTCCGTGCGAATGCGATCGCGCTGTTTCTCGTCATGCTCGTTTCGGCGATCGCCGTTCTTCCGCAGCGGCTGCGGTCTCCCGACTTCCTCATCGCACTGCTGTTCCATTGAGTTCTCTCCTCGATTAGCGTGACGCACGGTTTTTGCTTAGAATCCGTGACCCTCATGGGGAAGCAGAAAACATCACAGTCAGCTGCCGTCGCCGATGTGGCGGCGTGCGCACCGGAATGGACCGACATCCTCCGGCAAATGATCTTCATCCGCCGCTTCGAAGAAGCGACGGAGCGTGAGTTCCGCCGCGGCAAAATCGGCGGATATCTTCACGTCTACTCAGGACAGGAAGCCGTTGCCGTCGGCATCCTCAGCGCGACGAAGAAGAACGACATCGTGTTCGCAGGCTATCGCGATCACGCCCACACGCTCCTCCTCGGTTCCGACCCGGGCCGCGTCATGGCCGAGCTCTTTGGGAAAGCCACAGGCGTCTCCAAAGGCAAAGGCGGCTCGATGCATCTCTTCGATGTCGAGCATGGGTTCTACGGCGGCTATGGAATCGTCGGAGGGCATCTGACGCTCGCCGCCGGCTCCGCATTCGCTCTTCGCTACAACGAGACCGATCGCATCGCCGTCTGCTACTTCGGCGACGGCGCGATGAACATCGGCTCGTTTCACGAAGCGTTGAACATGGCGGGGCTCTGGGGCAAGCAGGGGATGTGTCCCGTGCTCTTCATCATCGAGAACAACGGCTACGCGATGGGCACCTCGGTCGAGCGCCACTCCGCGCTCACGGATCTCGCCGCGCGCGTTCGCGCGTACAACATCCAGAGCGAGAAGGTCGACGCGCAGGATGTCTTCGCGGTGCGCGGCGTTGCCGATCGTGTCGTGAAGCAGATTCGCGAGACCGGCCAGCCGTACTGCATCGAGGCGATCACGTATCGCTTCTCGGGTCACGGCGCGGCGGACATCCTGCAGCCGTATCGCTCGAAGGACGAAGTCGAGGAGCACAAGCACCGCGATCCGATTCTGATTCTCAAGAAACGTCTGCAGGAGATGTGCGGTCTGAAGGACGAAACGATCCAGGGCTTCGAAGACGAAGCGGCGGAGCGCGTCGCCGCTGCCGTGAAGTTCGCCGAGGAGAGTCCGCTGCCGGAGGGTGGGGAATTGTTCACCGATGTCGTCGCCGAGCATGGGCCGCGGCCGGTTGCGGAGGACATCGTTCGATGAGCGAGATGAGTTACCGCGACGCGATTCGCGCCGCGATGATGGAAGAGATGGATCGCGATCCGAGCGTCCTCATCATGGGTGAGGACATCGGCATCTATGAAGGCACGTTCCGCATTACGGCCGGAATGCTGAAGAAATATGGGGCGAAGCGCGTGATCGATACGCCGATCGCCGAAGCGGGCATGGTCGGCACGGCAGTCGGCATGGCAATGCTCGGGCTGCGTCCGATCGTCGAGATGATGACCGTGAACTTCGCGATCGTCGCTGCCGATCAGATCCTCAATCACGCGGCGAAGATTCGCTACTTCTCGGGCGGACAGGTCGACATTCCGGTCGTGATTCGGGGGCCGCATGGCGCGGGCGTGCAGCTCTCCGCGCAGCACTCGCAGTCGTTCGAGTCTTTCTACGCGCACTTCCCCGGACTCAAAGTCGTCGCGCCGGGCTCGCCTGCCGATGCCAAGGGACTGCTCAAGACCGCGATTCGCGGAAAAGATCCCGTGATGTTCCTCGAGAGCGCGGCGCTGTACGGCATGAAGGGCGAAGTACCGGATGATCCGAACTTCACCGTGCCGTTCGGCGAGTCGCGTCTCGCGCGCGAAGGGCGCGACGCGACGATCGTGTCGTGGGGCCGCATGCTGCAGCTCTCGCTGATCGTGGCGGAGAAGCTCGCCAAAGATGAAGGCATCGAGCTCGAAGTCGTCGATCTGCGCTGCCTCCGGCCGCTCGATATGGAGCCGGTGTATGCCTCGGTCTCGAAGACGCATCGCGCGATCGTCGTGCAGGAGCAGTGGAAGCCGTTCGGTCCGGGCGCCGAAATCTCGGCGAGCATCAACGAGAAGATGTTCGACGAGCTCGACGCGCCGGTTGCCCGCGTGACCGGAGAAGATGTGCCGATGCCCTATGCGCGCAACCTCGAGTTGCTGGCAACGCCGCACGAAGAGCATGTGATGGCGGCAGTGAAGAGGGTGCTGTACAGAGAGTGACGAGTGACGAGTGATGAGTGACGAGTGATGAGTGTGACGACGCACCAACTCGTCACTCGCAACTCATTACTCGTCACTGGAGCGAAGCGATGGCAGAGAGTGACGAGTGATGAGTGACGAGCGAGGAGTGTGACGACGCACCAACTCGTCACTCGCAACTCATTACTCGTCACTGGAGCGAAGCGATGGAAATCATCATGCCCAAGATGGGCGATGCGATGAGCGAAGGAAAAGTCGTCCGCTGGTACAAGCAGGCGGGCGATGCCGTGAAGAAGGGCGAGCCTGTGCTCGAGATCGAGACCGACAAGGTGAATCTCGATCTCGAGTCGGAGCAGGATGGAACGCTCGCCGAAGTCGCTGCGGCGGAAGGGGAGGTCGTGCCGGTTGGCGGGCGGCTCGCCCTTGTGCTTGCCGCAGGCGAAAAAGCGCCTGAGCCCTCGCGCCGCGCGACGGACAAGAAAGATTCGGTGAAGCATTCGACGGGCGAATATGCGGAGACCGTCGAGATGAAGGGACCGCGCGTCGATCGCGCTGCCGCACCTCCCGTCGCTGCGAATGTCGTCGCGATGCCGGCGGCAGGCGGCCGCCGCAGATCCTCGCCTCTGGCGCGCAAGATGGCAGCTGAGATGGGCGTGAGCCTCGATCAGATTCAGGGATCGGGACCGCAAGGCCGCATCGTCGCGAGCGACATCAAAAGTGTAGGACAGGCGCCCTCGCCTGTCCCGGTCTCGCTCAAACCCCCCTCACAAGGACAGGCGGGGATGCCTGTCCTGCAGGGGAAATCCATCCCTCTCACCGCGATGCGCCGCACGATCGCAAAGCGGCTCGCCGAATCGACGGGACCAATTCCTCACTTCTATCTCACGGCCGACTACGACGTGACGAATCTCCTCGCGATGCGCGCGCAGCTCAACGAGGCTCTCGGCGCGAAGCTGAGCCTGAACGACTTCATCGTTCGTGCCGCGGCGCTCGCACTGCGGCATCACCCGGCGGTGAACTCGAGCTGGAGTGAAGATGCGATCACGCAACACGGCGAGGTTCACATCGGCATCGCCGTCTCTACAGCGGAGGGATTGATCACGCCTGTGATTCGCAACGCGGATCAGAAGTCGATTGCGGACATCGGCGCGGAAGTGCGTGCTCTCGCCGAGAAGGCGAAGAACCGCAAGCTGCAGCCGCACGAATACCAGGGCTCCACCTTCACGATCTCCAACCTCGGCGCCTGGGGCATCGAGGAATTCACTGCGATCATCAATCCGCCGAACGTGGCGATTCTCGCGATCGGTGCCGCCGAGGCGCGGCCCGTCGTGAATGCGGAGCGACAAGTCGTCGTCCGCGACCGTATCAAGATCACGATGTCATGTGATCATCGGGTGGTCGACGGTGCGGCCGGCGCGGAGTATCTCAAGACGCTGAGGCAGTATCTCGAGCAGCCGATTCGACTGCTGCTATGAGACTGGCCGCCGCCCTTCTTCTTCTTGCTCCATCGATCTTCGCCTGTGATCTCCACGTGCGCCAGACGAGCAACCGGCTCGAGTGGGATCGCTACATCGGCGCGATCGGTTACAAGGTCACAGAGTCGCTCGACGAGTTCAGACACGAGACGAACTATCCGGTCAACACGACGAGTTTCACGATTCCGCATCGCGTGAGCGAGTCGACGCACTTCTGGTATCAGGTCGATGCGGTGTTCGACCCGAATGTCCAGATCGACGGTGCGTGTCACGGCGCCATCGAGTTCACATTGCAGCCCGATCCGCAGTTCCGGCGAATGACACGCAAGGCGATCGTGCCGATCGCCGGCTCGACGGCCGGTGCGAATGGCGCGCACTTCAGGACGTCGCTGCAGATGACGGCCACCGCAGGCAATCAACATGGCCGCATCGTCTTTCATCCCGCCGGGATCGCGAGCGACAACGATCCATCGATCCGCTATTCGCTCGGCGGTGTGCTGCAGACACTTCAATGGGATGACATCGTCACCGCTGTAGGATCGAGCGGCATCGGCTCGCTCGACATCGTTCCTGACGACGATGCAGAACCGACGACGCCGTCGGTACTCGCGCGGCATTACGCCGATGCTTCGTCGGGCACCTTCGGTTCCTTCGAGTCAGCCGTGCTCCCCATCGATTTCCTTGTGCCGCCACGGATGACCGTCACGGTTCCGAATGCGCGTTTTCGATTGAACGTCGGCTTTCGAACGTTGACCGCGACCGAGGTGCAAGCGCTGCTCTATGACACATCAGGAAAACTTCGCGGATTGAAGACGCTGAGTTTGCCTGCCGACGAGTTCACGCTGATGCCGGCCTCGGATGTGATTCCTGGTGAGACCATCGTCTTCCTGTGTGCCGGCAGCGCGATTCCCTTCTACACGATGACGGAAAATGCGACGAACGATCCGGCCGTGTTCGTTCCCCAAGCTGTTGCATCGCGGTTCGTGGAGTGAGCAGACAGCAGGCAGCAGGCAGCAGACAGCAGGCAGCAGACAGCAGGCAGCAGGCAGCAGGCAGCAGGCAGCAGACAGCAGGGAAGACCGCCGATGTGAACGGCTGTGTTGGCATTTCTCCTGCTGTCTGCTGGTCTGCTGCCTGCTGTCTGCTACACTATTCGCATCCCTGAATGCCGACCACCGCTGAGATCGTTGGCATCCTCCTCGCCATCTTCGTCCTCTGGTTCGTACTGAAGCTGGCGCGTCTTGCGATCCGCATGATCGTCTTCATCATCGGATTGCTGTTGGGTCTGGCGGCGGTCTACTACGTTTTCATGAGGTAATCATTTTGAGTGACGATCGCAAATACAAACATCGCGGATATCAGGACAGTGGCGGCTACAGCTCCCACTCTTCCGGCGGCGGACAACGTTCGCAGACTCCGCGGCCTGAGCCGCAGCGCCAGCGCATGGAAGGCGCTCCGCGCGGCCGCACCGCCGGCGGGTTCGGTCCCGAGGCGTTCAAGTGCAACCGATGCGGCCAGCTGCGCGTGGGGCTGGAGATGCCGACGCAGGATGAGACGTGTCTGAAGTGCAACGCTGATCTGCACACGTGCGGCAACTGCCGCTTCTTCGACACCACCACATTGTGGGAGTGTCGCGAGAACATTCCGGCGCGCGTTTCGAACAAACATGCTCGCAATGAGTGCGTCAGTTTTCAGCCGAAAATCGTGAAGGATCTCGCTGCGGACAAGCCGCGCCAGCCGCAGACGCCGGACGACGCGCGCAAGGCGTTCGAGGCGCTGTTCAAGAAGTAGGTCTTGTGGGTACGCGGGCTCGCGGGCTCGCGGTCCCTTCCGCCAGCCTGATGAATCGTCTCCTGCGTTTCACTCTCGCCATTGCCAGCGGTGTTCTCTTCGCGCTCGCATTTCCGAACGCGTCGATCAGCTGGTTTGCGTTCATCGCGTTCATTCCGCTCTTCATCGCCTTCGGCCGTGCCTCCGGCGCGTGGGAGAGCACCTTCCTCGGCTGGGCTGCGCATACGACGTCGTGGCTGCTGATGGTGCCGTGGGTCGTGCGCGTGATGTCGCATTACGGCGGATTGCCGTACATTACAGGTGTTCTCATCTTCATCGCGATGAGCCTCTACCTCGGTGTCTATGGCGCGCTGTATGGATGGCTCGTGTGGCGCATTGCGCCGGGATCTTCGTTTTCGCGCTGGCTGCTCGTGGCGCTCGGCTGGCCGGTCGTCGAGTTCGTGCGAACGCATGCCTTCACCGGATTCCCGTGGAATCTGCTCGCGGCGTCGATCGTCGACTACACGTCGCTCATTCAATTCGATCGCGTAGCAGGGCCCTATTTCATCGGCTTCCTGATCCTGCTTCCCTCGATCGTGATCGCGTGGTTGTTCCTCGCGAGACCGCAAGGCATCGTGAGAATCATCGTGATCGGGCTCGTGTCGATCGTGACGTTCGTCTGGTGGGCGACGGGCCTCGTTGCGTCGAAGCTGACGGTCCGGCCGAACGGACAACCGACGACGCGCGCCGCATTGCTGCAGCCGAACATCTCGCAGGAGATGCGGTGGAACGAGGCGAATGTCATTGCGATCTATCAGCACATGATGTCGTTGACGAGCGAGGCGATTCAAAACGGCGCGAAGGTCGTGATCTGGCCCGAGTCGACGGTGCCGCTCTCCTTCAACAGCACGGACTTCTTCAGGAGCACGATCGAGAACGTCTCGCACGAATCGGGCGCCGACATCATCCTCGGGTCTGTGGCGGAGGATGGGGCAAATTCGAATCGGATGTGGAACGCCGCGTTCCTGGTGAGCGGAGGGCGCACGATCGGACACTACGACAAGATCCGCCTCGTGCCGTTCGGCGAGTATGTGCCGCTGCGCAAGGCGCTCTTCTTTGCCAAAAAGCTCGTGCATGCGGTTGGCGAGTTCGAGTTTGGTACGAAGGACACGCCACTCGTCGGGAAGTTTCAATACGGTCCGGCGATCTGTTACGAAATCGTCTATCCGCAGATCACACGTACGCAGGTGCGCAACGGTGCCGATGTGCTCGTGACGATTACGAATGACGCGTGGTACGACGGCACGTATGCGCCGCGACAACACTTGAATCAGGCGCGGCTGCGCGCCGTGGAAGATGATCGCTATCTGCTCCGCGCCGGCACGACCGGCATCAGCGCCTTCGTCGACCCGACCGGCCGCATCGTGCAAGAACTGCCGATGGGTAAGGGCGGGATCATCTACGCGGATTTCCAGCCGCGCACGAGCGAGACGCCGTACGTGCGGTTCGGGGATTGGTTTGCGTGGCTGGCGACGATCGTGATGGGCATCGTAGTCCTGTTGGGTTTCAGGCGCCCTCGCCTGTGACCAGCCGGCAGGCGAGGGCGCTGCCGCTCCACCGGATGACGTTAGAATGTCGCGCGCAAACCCATGAACGAAGACACCCTGACCAAACTCGACGAGCTCCGCGCCCGCATTCCTTCCGTCCGGAGCTATCTTTGACCTCGCTTCTGCCCGCAAGTCGCTCGACGAGATCGAGCGCGAGATGTCTGCTCCAGGTTTCTGGGACGATCAGGAGAAGGCGCAGGAAGTAGGGCGCAAGCGCGCCCGCATCGAAAAGCGGATCCAGACCGGCGAAACGATCGACACATCGACGGAAGAGATCGACGTACTGCTCGAGCTCGAGAAGGAAGGGGAGAACGTCTCCTCCGACATCGAGACGATCGTCGCAAGGCTCGAGTCGGAGATCAACGCGATCGAGCTCACCATGAAGCTGTCGGGCGAGCACGACGATCACGACGCGATTCTCGCCATTCATCCCGGCGCCGGCGGCACCGAGTCGCAGGACTGGGCCGAGATGCTGCTGCGCATGTATCTCCGCTACTGCGAGCGCAAAGGGTGGTCGACGGAGATGCTCGAGTATCAGGCCGGCGAAGAGGCGGGACTCAAGAGCGTGACCGTGATGGTGCGCGGCGATTACGCGTATGGCTATCTGAAGGCGGAGCGCGGCGTGCATCGCCTGGTTCGCATCTCGCCCTTCGACGCGGCCAAGCGGCGCCACACCTCCTTCGCCTCGGTGTACATCTATCCCGACATCGATGAAGACATCGAGGTCGACATCAACGACAAGGATCTGCGCGTCGACACCTATCGCTCCTCGGGTGCGGGCGGGCAGCATGTCAATGTCACCGACTCCGCGATTCGAATCACGCACTTGCCGACGGGCATCGTCGTGACGTGTCAGAACGAGCGCAGTCAGCACAAGAACCGCGACGTGGCGATGCGATTGCTGCGCGCGCGGCTGTATCAGCTCGAGGTCGAGAAGCGGAAGGAAGAGCAGACGAAGATCGAGGGTGAGAAGAAGGAGATCGGCTTCGGCTCGCAGATCCGCTCCTACGTGCTGCAGCCGTATCAGCTGGTGAAGGATCTGCGGACCGGCTATGAGGTTGGCGATCCCTCGCGCATCCTCGACGGAGATCTCGACGCATTCGTCGAGGCCTGGCTCGCACAGCAGGCGCGGACCTCGGCGGACTAAGCGATGCACGTGCGCTGGTACTCACCGATGCCGCCCGCCAGGAGCGGGATTGCGCACTATTCGTCGATGATGGTGCCGGCACTTCGTCAACATGTTGACGTGCAGGTGGCAGAGACAGACAGCAGGCAGCAGACAGCAGCGGGCGCCGTCGCCGTTTATCACCTCGGCAATAACCCTTTTCACGAATCGATCTATCGCGCCGCGATGGAAGTGCCGGGCATCGCCGTGCTGCACGATGTCGTGCTGCATCACCTCATCGTCGAGATGACGTTGGCTCGCGGGGATCTCGAAGGCTACATCGCCGCGCTTCGCGCGAGTCATGGCGATGTTGGCGAGGCCTGGGCCCGCGGCCGCGCGGCGGGCATGCACGACGAGCTCGGCAACTTTCTCCTCCCCGCATCGATCGAGCTCGCGCGGCGCTCCCGCGCGGTCATCGTGCACAACCAATGGGCAGCTGAGCGGCTGCTGTCGTTCGGCGTTGAGACGCCCGTGTTCGTCGTTCCGCATCCTTACGTCCATGAAGAGCCGCGGAAGACGATCGATCGCCCTGCCGGCCGCGTCATCGGCCTCTTCGGCTTTCTGACGGCGGCGAAGCGCGCCGATGTCGTGCTCGAAGCCTTCCGCCGGGCGCGCGTGAAGAACGAAAGCCTGACGATGCTCGTCGTCGGCGAGCCGGCGCCGAATGTCGATGTCGAAAAAATGCGGGGCGACGGCATCGCGTTCACCGGATATGTTGCAGATGAGGACTTCGCGTCGTACTACTTCGCGGCTGACCGTCTCGTGAATCTTCGCTATCCCTCTGCAGGCGAGACATCGGGCACCTTGATCCGCGCGCTCGATGCAGGGAAGCCGGTCGCAGTCAGTGATTACGCGCAGTTCGCGGAGTTCCCCGACGACTGTGTCACCAGGATTCCGTTCGGCGAGGATGAGGTCAATATGTTGACCGATTTCATGCTGCGCGATTTTGACGTCGAGGCGCTGGCGGAGCGCCAGCGCGAGTGGCTCGCCTCGAACTGTTCGATCGAGCATTCCGTGAAGGGCTATCTCAGCGTCATTCAGGGAACCGCCGTTCCGTATTCGCCGGCGAAAGCGCGCCGCGTCGTTCCGTTGTTTCCCAGGCTCGAAGTCATCGGCACGGACGCGACGTCCGTGACGTTGAGGAATGCGGGAGATGTCCCGCTGCGGGCGCGTGTCTACGGACAGCCGGGCTACCGCCTCATTGCGAATGACGCGTGGCTCGATCTCCCCGGCGATCTCGAGCCGGGGGCCAGCATCCGAGTCGAGTTGCCGCGGATGACTGGCGTCGTGCGGCTTGCCCACGCGATTCAGGGAATCCCGATGCTCGACGCCGAGCCGTTTGCGGAGGTGCAGCTTGCCCCGCTTCGATGATCATGCGTTGCGGCGGTTGCGCGCAATGTTCGCGACGCGGCCGGCACTCGAGATCGATGCGCCGTCACTCCGGCGCGCTGCAGTCCTGATTCCGCTCATCGCGACGCCGGAAGGATGGGCGCTCCTCTTCACGCGTCGCGCGGAGAACCTCGCTGCGCACAGCGGACAGATCGCGTTTCCCGGCGGCTCCGTGGAAGCGGGGGAGTTGTTCGAGGATGCGGCGCGGCGCGAGGCGAAGGAAGAAGTCGGCATCCCCGAACAGCACGTCGAGATCTTCGGACGTCATGACGACATCATCACCAACAGCGGCTATCTCGTCGCCCCATTCGCGGCGATCGTGCACGAGCGCATCGAGTATGTGATTCAGGAGTCGGAAGTCGTCGAGACGTTCGAGGTGCCGATCGATGCACTCCTCGCGGAGCACAATCCCGAAGTCCGATACGTGACGTTTCGCAACCGGAAGTATCCCGCGTACTTCTACCATCACGGCACCTATGAGATCTGGGGCCTGACCGGGCGAATGCTGAAAGCATTTCTCGATCTCGTCTGGCAGACTATCTGACAACGCAAAGGGAGGAACCAATGACAAACAAGAAATCGCTGCTGCTGTTTCTGGTAGTCGCGCTGCTGATCACACCGCTCACTCTCGCTCGTGGCAACTCGAAACCCGTCACTGATCCTGGCTCGTACAAGAACTGGGGACCGGACATCGACGAGATCGAGATCGTGAAGAAGTTCGCGGCTGCCGACTACGACCGCATCGTCGTCATACCGTTCGACACGTCGAAGACGCAGCTTCCAAGTGAGAAAGACAAGTCGTACAACACGATCAAGAGCGTCGTCGATGGCTACACCGAGACGCTCACCGAAGCGCTGCGTGATGAGGTGAAGGGGAAGATGAAAGTCGAGACGGCGCAGAGCGAGCCGAAGACGCACGGCACGTTGATCCTGCGCGGAACGGTCCTCGATGTGTCAGCCGGCTCGCGCGCGAAGCGTTATCTCGTCGGTTACGGTGCAGGCGCCGCGGGCAGCAAGGCGACGGGCGAACTCGTCGATGCGGCAACCGGCCAGGTGCTGCTCCGCTTCACGCAGGAGCGGCGCTCCGGCGGCACGTGGAAGGTCGCAGGCGGAAGCGACGCGCAGGTCATGCGCGACAGCATCCACGCGACAGGGCAGGACATCGTGCACATGCTGCAGCAGTTCTAGTCACGCGGTCTCCAGTGGGGCACAGGCGCCCTCGCCTGTGCCCGGAAGTGGGCAGGCGAGGGCGTCTGCCGCTCCACTTTCCGCTACTTCTTCAGCAGCGATGCCACGATCTCTTCGAGGCCTTTGCCGTTCTCGCCGGCGTCGACGAATTCACCATTCACCATGTACGTCGGCGTGGAGCGCACGTCATTCGTGAGCGCTGCTCCAGCGGCCTTCAGCACGTCGCTGCGGAGTTCGGCGCCGTTGACATCGGCATCGTATTTCGTGAGGTCGAGCTCGTGATCCTTCGCGAAGTTGCGCGCGAAGTCATCGATCATGAACGCCGACAACTTCTCCTGATTCTCATAAACCGCCTTCTTGTACTCCCAGAACGCGGCAGGCTTCTGCTTGTAAATCGCGCGGCCCGCAACCGCGGCGGAGAGCGCCCAGGGATGCATCTGCACGAGCGGCATGTCGTAGCGGACGTACTTCACCTGCTCGCTGTATTTCGCCATGATCGGATTCATGTAGGTCGCAGCGTGCTGGCATGAAGGACACTCGAAGTCGGAAAACTCGATCACCGTCACGGCCGGCTTCGTCGCACCTTCCTGCGGCGCGGCTGCGATGAACGGCTCGAGCGTTTTGAGGCGAACCGCGTTGGTGTCTTCCGACGCCCGGCGGAAATGCCCCATGAAAAACACAGTGCCTTGAGGATCGACTTCTCCCTGCAGTGGCATCTTGCCGGCTTCGGTCGTCTGGACCATCGTCACTCTGTAAAGACCATCTGCCGTCAGTCCGCTGCGATCGATCTCCGGCGTGAGATTGAGGTGGAGTGACTGCCACGCGAAGTTCTTCAGCTTCTCTTCGATGGTCTTTCCCTCGGCATCTTTGATCAGCCAGGGAACGCCGACGTAGATCCCGCCAAGCCTCGAGGTCACGAGGATCGTCTGCGTATCGCACGCCCCCCTCGGACTATCGATCTTGATGAGAACCGACGTGAATGGGGCAGGGAGCGACATCGGTGAATCCGTCTGTGACACCGTCATCTCTTTGCAACGCATGGTCGATGCTCGAAGAACGCGATCGAACTTTGCGTCGAGCGGCTTCTGCGCGGGCACGTCTTCCGCGAGCGCAGCAGTGGCGGCAAGGGCGAGGAGAGCGATGATCAGTCGTTTCATCGCCGTTCGAAACGGCTCATCGGAGATGGGCTATTCCGCTATTTCTGCAGGGTCGTCGCCACCCGCTCGGCCTCGGAGAATACGCGCATGAAGTTCTCTCCCATGATCTTGCGGATATCCGCATCGGAGTAACCTCGCCGCTTCAGCTCGACACGGATGGAAGAGATCTTCCCGATGTGCTCCATGCCCGAGGGCGTTTCGTCGATTCCGTCGAAATCCGAGCCGATGCCTACCGTTTCGACCCCCGCCACTTTGGCGATGTGATCGATGTGGTCGACGATGACCGTGAACGGGATCTTCGGCAGTGGGTTTGCCTTGTAGAGATCATTCTTTCCCTGCTCGAAGATCTCGCCCTCGGAGGGATCTTTCTTCTTCAGTGCGTCGAGTTGCGCCTTCAGTAGCTCGTCGCGCTTCTTCGCGGCATCGCGCACTCTCTGGGAGAGGAACACGGAATAGAAGTTCACCATCACGACGCCGTGATTCTTCTGGACGGCGCGCAGCATGTCGTCCGTCATGTTGCGCGGGTGATCGCACAGCGCGCGCGCCGAGGAGTGCGACGCGATGACGGGCGCCCTGGCGGTCTCCATGACATCCCAGAATGTCTTGTCGCTCACGTGCGAGACATCGACGAGCATGCCGAGGCGGTTCATTTCGAGGACGACCTCTTTGCCGAAGGGGGTGAGGCCGTTGTGCTTCGCCTTGTCGCCGGACGAGTCCGCCCAATCGTTCGAGTTCGTGTGCGTGAGGGTCATATAGCGCGCGCCGAAGCGATAGAAGGCGCGCAGCAGATCGAGCGAGTCTTCGATCGCATGGCCACCTTCGATGCCGATGAGAATCGCGAGCTTGCCGTTGTTCGTCACGCTGCGAATCTCGGCGGATGAGGTCGCGAAGCCCGCCAGCTTTGGATAGTCATCGACCATCTCGTGGATCGTTTCCATGATGCGCATGCAGTACGCAGCCGCACCTTTGCCCGCATATTTCGCAGGCACGTAGGCGGCGAAGAACTCGGCATCGACGCCTGCCGACTTCATCCGCGGGTAGTCAACCATTCCGAACGTGTTCCAGACGCCGAGATCGAAGGGATGCTTCATGTACTCGGTCGGCGTATCGGCGTGAGTGTCGACGATGACGGGAAGAGGAGCGCTCTCGTCGCCGGCGAATGCGAAAACGGGGGCGAGGAGCAACGCGATGCAGAGGAGCTTGCGCATCGCGTGAGGGTATCAGATGGGTATGTGGTTCGCGGTAGCGCGGGCTCGCGGTGGGATGAACCCAGATACCGCGAGCCCGCGAGCCCTCGCGACTTAGTTGTTGCCCGGGCCTTCGCTGATCTCTTCGACTGCTTTGCCGAGGCGGCTGGTTTCGCGTGTCTCGGTCGCGAGATCGCGCATCGAGACGATGCCGACGAGCTCGTCGTTCTGGTTCACGACGGGGACGCGGCGTATCTGGGCCGACGACATCAACTCGACCACCTGATCGATGGGCGCATCGACGTCGACCTTGCGAACGCTCTTCGTCATTACGTCGTTGACGCTCGCCTTGCTCACATCGTTGCCATCGGCGATGCAGCGGACGACGATGTCGCGATCGGTGATGAGGCCGACGATCTTCTTGCCGTCGACGACGGGTACGACTCCGGTGTCCGTGTTTTTCATGATGCGCGCCGCGTCACGGATCGAGTCGTTCGAGCTGACACATTCCGGATCCGGGGTCATCACGTCGCGGACGCGACGATTGTTTCGTGAATCGGATGCCATAGTTTCCTCCGTCTCCGGAGGAGCAAGGCGCATACCGTTACAGTTTGATGCGAAGCCCACCGGTCAGAGTGATCGCGCGCGGCTTGTAGCTGTAATTGATCCAGTGATAGGCGCCTTCGACGACGATGCCGTAGCGGCGCGTCATCGGGAAGTCGCCGTTGACTCCGGCGCTGAAGCCGTAGTCCGTCCCTTCGTTGCCAGGTCCGCTGCGCTGGCGGTAGAGGCCGGCGCCGGCGAAGAGCCCGGTCGAGCCCCACGTCTCATCGAAGCGATAGTCGATCAGAAGGTCGACGTGCTCGACACGTCCCTTTTCAGCGTTCTTCGCTTTCACGGTCGCTTCGTCACCGAGCGGCATCGTGATCTCGCCGGCTTTGAGCTTGACCAGTGTGTCGGGCTCGATCGAGTAGGCGTACCAGAACTCGCGAACCGAGTTGTTGACCTTCCACTTGTCGCCACCCTGGACGAATCGCTTGCTGCCGCCGAGCTGAAATCCGACTTCGGAGCTTTGTGCCAGAACAGAAGAGGAGAGAAGCAACGTAATCGCGATCAGGAGGGAAGCTCTTTTCATAGCGTGAATATACCTTGTTCAGTGACGAGTACTGAGTGCTGAGTGCCGAGTTTTTTCAGACCCTTCTCGGCACTCGTAACTCGCTACTCGTCACTCAGTACTCAGTACAATGTCGCCGTGTTCTCGAGCACGGTCTCGAATCTTGGACGTGAGGCGCTCCGGATCGTTCTGCCGTCATGGTGCATTTCGTGCCGGAGGGAGCTTCCGTGGGGCCGTCGCATCGGCTCGGTTTGTTCGGAGTGCTGGGACTCCATGCCGAAGCTGTCGCCACGCAAATGCCGCTCCTGCGCGATGCCGTGGAGTGGCGAGATGGATGGGGACCGCTGCTTCGTCTGTATGGTCGATCCGCTTCCGCTGGACTGGTGCGAGGCGTGGGGCCGCTACTCGGGATCGCTCGAGCGCGTCCTGCACGCACTGAAGTTCGAACGGAACGATTTTCTCGCCGATCCGCTGGCTGCGCTGCTGCACGAAACCTTGCCGGATGCCGGCTTCGATGCGATCGTGCCCGTGCCGATGCACTGGCTTCGCGAGCGGCGCCGTGGTTACAACCAGGCGGAGCTGCTGGCGCGGGCGTTGACGCGCCGCGTGGGCATTCCGACGGAGATGCTCCTGCGCAAACAGCGCGGCGGTGTCGCGCAGTCATCCCTCGCGCGCGACGCGCGAGCGCGCAACGTCCGCAATGCGTTCAAAGCGTCGCCGCGCGTGAAAGGCAAACGCATTCTGATCGTCGACGACATCTGCACAACCGGAGAGACGCTCCGCGCCTGCGCGCGAGCGCTCGAGAGAGAGGAGGCGGCGCGCATCTGCGCGATCGCAATTGCAAAGGCAACATGACCGATTTCGATCTGATCATCATCGGCGGTGGAATCATCGGCGGCAGCACGCTCTATCACCTGTCGCAGCTCGGCTACAAAGGACGTGTGCTCGTGCTCGAGCGCGAAGACGCACTGTCGAAGGGCTCCACGGCACTGTCGGCCGGTGGCTTCCGCAACATCTGGACGACGCCGATCAACATGCGGCTCACGAGCTACTCGATCAAGAAGCTTGCGAAGTTTCGGGAGGAGCTCGACTGGCCGATCGGCTTCGATCAACGCGGCTATCTCTTCTGCCAGACCGAAGAAAAGTTCGCGAACGCGAAGACGTTCGGCGCCGAATGGGAGAAGAACGGTGTACGCATCGAGTTTCTCGAGCCGCGTGAAATCGAGAAGAAGGTGCCGGGACTCAAGGCCGGCATCGATCACATCGATCCCGAAGTCAACGAGCTCCTCGGCATGAAAGCGATCGCCGGCGGAGTGTTCGGTCCCGACTGCGGCGCATTCGATCCGTCGGCGGCCGCCGTCGGTTACTTCGAGCGCGCGATCGAAGGCATGAGCGGCCGCGCTGAATTGCGGCTGCGGACGGAAGTGAAGAAGCTCCTGATCGAGAATGGGGAGTATCGCGGGATCGAGCTCGCCGATGGCACGGTGCTGAAGAGCGAGAAGATCTTCGTCGCCGCAGGCGCGTGGACGAATGCGCTGCTCGAGGAATCGGGCGTGACGGGGGCCGACCTTCCGCCGGTCGTGCCGCTCAAGCGGATGCTGTTCATCACGAATCTGCCGCCGATCGAAGGCTTCGACCGCATTCCGATGACGATCATCGACGACGGCATCTATTTCCGGCCCGAAGGACCGAATCTCCTCATCGGCCGTGCCGATCCATTCACAGAGGCCGGCTTCGATCTCACGGCTGATGCGCAGTACTACGAAGAGAAGATCAACTTCGTGATGCAGGAGCGCGTGCCGGGGATGGAGCGCTGCCGCCTGATGTCGATGTGGGGTGGTCTCTACGACACCAATGAAGTCGATCACAACGCAGTGCTGGGGGAACATCCGCACTACAAGAACCTGCTCTACGCCACCGGCTTCTCAGGCCACGGCGCGATGGAAGCGCCGGCGGCGGGCCTCGCCATCGCGGAGCTCGCGATGACCGGCGCGTATCAGACGATCGATTGCTCGGAGTTGTCGATTCGCCGGTTCTGGGAGAATCGGCCGATACACGAGACGATCGTGATCTAGGAAGCCCCCACATCCCACTTCGGCCTCTCCCGAAACCGATCGTGAAACCACACCCACTGTTCGGGCACTGCGCGGATCTGTTCTTCGATGATCTGCGTCATCTTCGCGGTCAACTCGATTGCGTCGCCTGTTGCCTCGAATGGTTCGTGGAAGCGGATCAGGTGTTTGCCATTGGGCTGACGTTCGACGAAGCCTGCGACTGCGAGTGCTTTCGTACGGATCGCGAGTTTCGCGGGGCCGATCGGTGTGAGCGCCGGTTTGCCGAAGAACGGTACCTTGGCGCTTTCGGCGCGGAGGTTCTGATCGATGAGGAATGCGAGGATGCCTCCTTTTCGCATCGATTGGATCATCTCGCGCGCAGCACCCGCGGATCCGCGGTCGATCGTGTGGACGCCGGCGCTCGCGCGGAGGTCGCTGATGTAGCGGTTGATGTCGGCTTCGTTGCGCTCGCGTTGGAGCACGCTCACCGGCAGGCCCTCGGATGCCATACCGACTCCGTAGGCGAGGCACTCCCAGTTGCCGCAATGCGCGGTGAAGACGATGACGCTGCGGCCTTTGCGCATTTGCTCCAGCGTTTTCTCGAAACCGATGTAGTCAATATGTTGACTGAGATTCTGCTGGTTGATGTTCGGCATCCAGAGGATCTCGAACACGGCCTTGCCGAGGTGTTGAAAGGTCGCGCGCATCGTGCGGCGGCGGCGTTTCACGGGCCAGTCGGGAAATGCGCTCCCGATGTTCTCGATCCCGCGTTTGCGCTCGCGGCGTGCGACGTGCCATGCGAGCTCGCCGAGGGCCGCACCGCACGCGCGTGCGAACGACAGAGGAAGACGGCGCACGACCGCGCCGGCGACCTTCAGGATCGCGTAGACGATGCGGCCTCTAAGTGCTCTGCGCCTCTGACTTGCCACTCATCAAATCCTGAACGAGAGATTCCCAATCGCCGCGCTCGCGGAGCAGCCGCTCGACCATCTCGCGAAATGCGCCGCGGCCTCCAGCCTGAGTCAGTTTCCACTTCGCAGCTTCGTACACTTCGGGTGCCGCATCGGCAGGCGCTGCCGAGATTCCGACGCGAACCATTGGTGCCAGATCGGGAAGGTCATCGCCTATGTAGAGAACCTGCTTCATGTCGACACCGAGCTTCTGCGCGACGCGTTCGGTCTCGGCGAGCTTACTGACGGCGCTTTGCCGCAGTTCCTTGATACCGAGCTCGCGGGTTCGGCGTTCGAGTGCCGCGGAATGCCGCGAAGTGACGACTGCGATCGGAATTCCGACTCTCTGCGCGAGCTTCACCGCGAGCCCGTCCTTGACGTTGAACTCCTTGATCTCGCTCTGCTCGCTGACGTAGATGATGCGCCCGTCTGTCCAGACGCCATCGACGTCAGTAACGATCAAGCGGATATCGGATGCTCTTTCCATGCGTTCCTCGCGCGGCGTATTCTAACCGCCTCCATGATCATCTCTCCTCCTCGCGAAACCTTTCGCCACACGTTCGTCGGACGCTTTCTGCTCGTGATGTTCGCGCTGCTGGGCGGAGGTCTCTTCTATCTGCTCGGCGATTCGACGCACGAGACTCTGTTCTTCTATCTCGCCGGCGGTGTCGTCGCGTTGAGCATTGCCGGCTGGTTCATCCTGAGCAAGGCGATGCTGACGATTCATGACGAAGGGATTCGATCCACGACTGCCTTCGGCGTGAAGGAGATCGAATGGCGTGAGGTCCTGGAGTATCGCTATCGCAAAGTCAATGCGAATGCCGGTGCCTATCACTTCGGTGGAATTCTCGGCCTGCTGATCGTCTCCCTTGCGAACCGTTCCGATCGCGGACGCAAGGCCGCGACCAATTTCTATCTGCAGATCATCAGCCGCAGCGGGACGAAGATCTGGGTGACGTCCGCGTATCAGCACGCGTATGACGCCATCGGCTCGATCATCGAGCGGATGCACGCTACGCTTCGCCCGCAAGTCGCGAGCGAGATTGCAGCGACAGGCGCGGCCTTCGGACCGATTCGCCTCTCGGCGCGCGAGCTGCAGTGGAAGGCGAAAGAGCCTGTGCCGGTCTCGGAGCTCGCGAACGCGGGACTCGTCGGATCCGCGCTGCAGATCAAACAGACCGGCAAGTTTCTGAGTCTCGTGAACGTCCGTTCCGACAAAGTGCCGAACGTCCTCCTGCTGCTCGAGCAGATCGAGAGGCTGGGCGTGGCGCCGCAGACTCGCGATCCGATGGGCTCGTTGTTCGGAAGGAATCTGACATGACACATGGCGATCGTCTTCGAGCTGCTGTCGAGCGTGCGACGCCGCAGCTGCGCGCGATGTCCGACGATGTTGCCTCGGCTCCGGTTGCCGAGGGCAAGTGGTCGCGCAAGCAGATCCTCGGGCATCTCATCGACTCCGCAGCGAACAACCATCAGCGATTCGTGCGCGTCGAGCCGGATGGATTCAAGTATGACCAGAATGCCTGGGTGCAGGTCCAGCGCTATGCGAGCGCGCCGTGGCCGTCGCTCATTGCGTTGTGGAGCGAGTACAACCTGCATCTTGCGTTTGTGATCGAGGCAATGAGCGGCGAGACGGCGAAGGTGCTCGATGCATTGATCGCGGACTACGTCGAGCACCTCGAACATCACCTCGTGCAGATGGTGTAGGACAGGCGCCCCCGCCTGTCCTCTCGACGCTCATGGACAGGCGAGGGCGCCTGTCCTACACCTAATGCCGGAAGTGGCGTTCGCCAGTGAAGACCATCGCGAGGCCGCGCTCGTTCGCGGCGGCGATCACTTCCGCATCGCGCACCGAGCCGCCCGGCTGAATCACGGCGCGCACTCCGGCGTCCGCGAGAATGTCGAGTCCGTCGCGGAACGGGAAGAACGCATCGGATGCAGCGAATGATCCGGCCGCGGGGAGGATCGACTTCATGATCGCGACTTTCGCCGCATCGACGCGGCTCATTTGACCCGCACCGATGCCGACCGACTGCGATTCGTTCGTCAGCACGATCGCGTTCGACTTCACATGCGCACAGACCAGCCATGCGAACTCGAGTCCTGCCATCTCCGCGGCGCTCGGCTGCTTCTCCGTCACGACCTTCCACGTGTCGCGCCCCGTGACGCGATCGGGATTCTGCGCAAGGATTCCGCCTGCTGCGCTCCGCAACTCGTAATCGGGGAGTGCTGCGCTCGTCGTGATGAGGCGCAGATTCTTCTTCTTTGCCAGCACGTCGAGCGCCTCCTCGGCGAAGGACGGTGCGACGATGACTTCGAGGAACATGTCGGCGACGGCGCGCGCGCAATCGCCATCGAACTCGAGGTTCGATCCGATGATTCCGCCGAACGCCGAGACCGGATCCGATTCGATCGCCGCTTTCAGTGCATCGAGCAGCGAGTCGCGGCGCGCGACGCCGCAAGGATTCGTGTGCTTGATGATCGCGATCGCCGGCTCGCGGAACGCATTCGCCAGGCGAATCGCTGCATCGAGGTCGAGCAGGTTGTTGTACGAGAGCTCTTTCCCCTGCAGCTGATTGAATGGCGGCTCTTCCGTGGTGATGTAGAACGCCGCCTTCTGCTGCGGGTTCTCGCCGTAGCGCAGATCCTGAAACTTCTGCAGCTCGAGCTCCATCGACTGCGGCGCCGCGGACGAATCGCCTTCGTTCTCGCCCTGCGCCTGTTCGATCAGGTACTGGCTGATCGTGAGGTCATAGATCGCGGTCGTTGAGAAGACAGCGATTGCCGCGTTCATCCGGAACTCATCCGTGATCTCGCCGGCTTCGAAGAGCTCGATGAACTCCTCGTACATGTGCGGATCGCAGAGCGGCAGCACATGCTTGTGGTTCTTCGCCGCGGCGCGCAGCATCGAGGGGCCGCCGATATCGATCTGCTCGATCGCTTCTGCAACGGTCACTCCGCCGCGCGAGATCGTTTCCTCGAACGGATAGAGATTCACGACGACGAGATCGATGCCGGGAATGCCCTGCCGTTCGCAATCGGCGAGGTGCTCAGGCTTCGCGCGGTCAGCGAGGATCGCGCCGAAGACTTTCGGCGTGAGCGTCTTCACGCGGCCGCCGAGTATTTCGGGAGCGCCGGACCAGGAGGCGATCGGCGTCACCGGGATGCCGGCGTCCTGCAGATGCTTTGCAGTGCCGCCTGTGGAGAGGATCTCCACGTTCTTTGCCGCGAGTGCGCGGGCGAGGTCGAGGATTCCAGTCTTGTCGGATACGGAGAGGATTGCGCGTTCAATTGCCATTCAACAACAAATTGCCGCCGCGCAACGCGGTCGCAGAGCGAACGTCACCGCCGGCTTCCTTCCAGATGTAGTAGTAGAGATTCACGAGGTCCGTGACCGCGTGTGAGTAGCAGACAGAGGCAATGCCGAACGCCGTCGAACGATCGTCGAACCCTGAAGACGACGCGACACGGTTGTATTCGGAACCGACCAGCGGATAGAAGCGCGAGGTGCGGTTGAGCGTTCGATCGAAGTAGCCCTGCACCGTGAAGTGCGGATCGATGCCGTAGAAGACCGTCGGAAACTTCGGCATCCGCCGCTCGAGATACTGCGAGAAGTCGTCCTGCATCAGCGCGAGTGACGAGTCGTCCTTCACGACGTGAAAGGGATTGTTCGCGTCCGAGACGAAGTGGGCGAGGATGCCGAGGTGTTCGACGAGCTCGGACATCGGCTTGCGCGTGCGGACCGCAGCGATCGCGTTGCGCGTCTCGACATCGATCCGCTCGCGCAGCCTTCCCTCGTGCGAGAGGACGAAGTAATGATGCGAGACGGTTCCTTCGTCCGCCGCCGCGCGGTCGATTCCTTTCTGGTAGTCGCTGCTGTGCCGCTCGATCAGCATGCGGAGATCGGCTGGAGCGAGCGCCGCGGCCTTCTTCGCGATCCGCTTCTCGGATGCGCGGGTCCAGGCGTTTGCAGCGGTCATCGGTAGCAGGAAGAGGAGGAGGAGGGCGGCGCGTTTCATCAACCGCACCCATGGTATCAGACGAGTTTGCCCGGCATCTGAAGTCACTTTACTCATGCCGCGCTTGTCCGGACGTCATCGGCCGTCCGGTCACCGGCGCTGTCGCGAACGCACGCGTGATGCTCGTCGGACAGGCGCCCGGTCCGCATGAGCTCGAGCATGGAAAGCCGTTTGCCTACACCGCTGGCCGACGCCTCTTCGCATGGTTCGCACGCTTCGGCGTCGAGGAAGAGGCGTTTCGCAAGAGCGTCCATATCTGTGCGGTCATTCGTTGCTTCCCAGGGCGCGATGAAAAGTCGGGCGGCGATCGTGTTCCTTCTGGGGAAGAGATCGCGCGCTGTGCCGAGCATCTCGATCGCGAGATCGCGCTGCTTTCGCCGAAACTCGTGATCGCCGTCGGCACTCTCGCGTCGTCCGCTCTCCTCGGCATCTCTCAATTGAAAGACGCTGTCGGGCGGATGCATCGCACCAAGCGCAACGGGAAGCGATTCGATGTTGTCGTCTTGCCGCATCCCTCGGGCCGCTCGACGTGGTTGAACAAGCCGCAGAATGCAGCGCTGCTCGACGCGTCGCTTACGCTCATCACGAAGCACGCGGCGTGGATGCGCTGAAGTCCGCCCCCATAGGAACTACGATGACATCGCAATCCGCGTCATGTTCTCCGCACCGCTCTCTGTCACGGCGAGGTTGTCTTCGATGCGAATGCCGCCGAACTTGCGGAACGAGTCGACCTTCGTCCAATTGACGAATCCACTGTGGTCTCCAGCTGCCAGCTCCTTGAGCAACGGCTCGATGAAATAGAGGCCAGGCTCGATCGTGAAGACATTCCTTGCCTCGATGCCGCGCGTGAGTCGCAGGTACGGATGTCCCTCAGGCTTGTCGATCGATTTGCCGCTCTTGTCAGCCATGAATCCGCCGACATCGTGCACCTGCAGTCCGAGGTAGTGACCGAGGCCGTGGGGAAAGAAGTGGGAGCTGATGCGCTTGCCGACGATCGCATCGGCGTCGAGGTTGACGAAGCCGAAGCGCGAGAGGATGTCCGCGATGCGGTGATGCGCTTGGAGATGGAGATCGGGGTAGTTCACACCCGGACGCACTTCATCGCAGATTGCCTGCTGTGCTTCGTCCATGGCGAGGATGAGATCGTGAAACTCGTCGTTCTCATTCGCCGAGTAGGTGCGGGTGATGTCTGCGGCGTATCCATTGAACGATGCCCCGGCGTCGATCAGCATCGCGTGACGCCGCTGCGCATCGAGCCGCTCGCGCTCGTGGTGGTAGTAGTGCAGCACCGAAGCGTGCTCGTTGAGCGCGATGATGTTGCCGTACGGCAGCTCTTCTTCCGTGTGATCGGTTGCGCGCAGATAGTCAACGTGCAACTCATACTCCGTTGCTCCGTCGAGAAATGCCCGGACGACTGCACGGTGTCCACGCGCCGCGCGCGCATTCGCGCGTCGAAGACACTCGAGCTCGTAGTCGGTTTTCCAGGCTCGCTCCCAATGGAGGAAGTTGACGAGCGTCTCCGGATTTTCTTCGCCTTCGCCAACGAAGGCGGTGCGGCCTGAAGTGGGGAAGTACCGCTTCGCATCTTCAGGATCTGCGATGAGCGTGATGTCGAAGTGATCGACCCAGAATCCGGTGGGTGTATCGGCCGGCTTGTGCCAGTAGTCGACTGGTTGCCAATAGAGGAGGTGAGGTTTCTTTCCCGGTGTGTAGAGCAACCAGCAGTGCGGATTGTCGACGATTGGAACCCACGTCTTGAACTGCGGGTTCACCTTGAACGGGTAGTACATGTCGTCGAGAAACTGAAGGCGCTGCGTGCCGGCGTGAACGGCCAGATGATCGAACTTCGATTCGGCGAGTGCGCGGTCCGCGCGCTGCTTCAGTGTCGCGATGTGATCGGAGTAGAGGGCGCTGAGACGGTCCGTCATGGCGCGGAACGATACCAAAACGAGATCATCATCAAGCAATGTTGCACTCGTGACGGCGGAGTCACGAGTGCGGGGTCACGTGGAGGTAATCGGACTATGGCCTTGCTGCCGGGCCACACCGCCGCCGAACGGAATCACGGCCGGTCGTGCCACCGATCGTGATTCCTGACGAACACCGCAACCAGCAAAGGGTGCCTGCTCCCCTGGCGGCGCGATGTTCATCATTTCTCGATTTTCGTATTTGGCAATGATCAAGTGATGCTGTTTGCGGATTATGCAATTCACGGGCCTGCTCTGCAAATGATTTACGATGCAGCGCATGCAAAACCGCATTCGCTGGTCTTTCTTCGCTGCGCTCTTCGCTCTGTCGATTTCCGCCGCAGAAAACCCGAAGGTGTTTCCGATGAGCGAGGGGTTCGTGGATGCGAACGGAGCGCTGATCTACTACCAGACTCTCGGCGCCGGCGATCCGCTCGTGATCGTGCATGGCGGGCCGGGTGCGTCCCACGACTACTTTCTGCCGTGGCTGCTCCCGTTGGCGCGTCACAACCGTGTTGTGTTCATCGACGAGCGGGGCTCCGGCAAATCGGAGAAGCTCGAGGATGTAAAGCAATACACCGTCGAGAACATGGTCGAAGACGTCGAAGCCGTGCGTCGTGCGCTCAACCTCGGCAAGATCAACCTCCTCGGTCACTCGTACGGCGGCGTCCTCGCGCAGGCGTACGCGCTGAAGTACCAGATGAACCTTCGTCATCTGATCCTGGCCAGCACGTTCTCATCGACGAGCGCGATGAATCAGGTGTTCGTTCGGATGAAGGAGAAGATGCCCGCCGAGTTGCGCGAGCGTATCGACAAGATGGAGAAGGATGGCGTGTATGGTCATGGCAAGCCGTACGAACAGAATCGCTACACAGCCGAATACATGACCGCTGCGTGGGGCGAAGGCTACTTCCCGTATCTCTATCAGAACCATCCCGATCCGACATACGAACCTGCTTCCGCGAATGCTTCGTGGGACCTCTATCGCGAAATGTGGGGCTCGACGGGGGAGTATGTGATCGATGGCAATCTGAAGTCCGTCGAATACACGGAGAGACTCGCGACTCTGCGGGTGCCGACGCTGATCACGGCGGGCGATCACGACGAGTGTGATCCGTCGCTGTCCGAGACGATGCACGCGAAGATCAGGGGCTCGAAGCTCGTGATTCTGCCGAAGAGCGGGCACATGACGTTTGTCGATCAGCCGCGGATGTTCCTCGAAACCGTCGACAACTTTCTGCATTCGCGAACGTAGTTCACTCGTGTGAGGTTCCTCGCTGTCTTACTCGTCGCCGCGTGCGGCGCGACACCCGCGCGGCACGACTTGCGATCAGTGCACCCGTTGCGTGTCGTGATTGTGGGCGACTCGCTCGCGCATGGCGCCGGCGATGAGGCGGGGATGAGCCTTGCGCAGCATCTCGATGAGGAGCTTGCGCGGATGCGCATCGTTCATGAGACCACGCTGGATCTGGCAGTGAACGGATCGCGAACCCGGGATGTCACGCGCAGGATGCGAACAGCGGAATCGAGGGCCGTGTTCAGGCGAGCCGACGTCGTCGTCATGTCGATCGGGGGCAACGATCTCTACGGCGATCCGCTTGCGCGTGTGTTCTCACGAGCCGTGCCGAGGATGATGATCGGCTCAGTCATCGCGCGCGTGGAGGGAATCGTTGCGCGAATCGAGCAGCAGAGCGATGCCCGAATCGTCCTGCTGTCGCTCTACGATCCCTATCGACTACCAACGCTCGATGCAGATGTGAACCTCTGGAACGTGCGGCTCTTCGAGCGGTTTCACGATGATCGCCGTGTGCAGGTGATCACGATCGCGGATCTGTTCGTAACCAGGAATCGACTGAGCGCGCTCGATCACTTCCATCCGAGCGCGATAGCGAATGCCTGTATCGCAAGAAGGATCGCGGAGGCTCTCTGATTACTCGATCACCTTCCGAAACGCGGGATCATCGCGTAACGCGTCGAGATCCGGATCCGCGGATGCCTGCTTCTTCAGCTTCGGATTGATGCGTAATGCTTTATTCAGAGCGTCGAGCGATTCGCTGCGCTTGCCCGCGGCGAGTCGAATGACCGCGAGGTCGTAGAGGAGTTCCGGATTTTCCGGCGCGAGTGTCGCGGCGTGCTCCTGCGCAGTGAGCGCCTCGCCGAATCGCTTATGCGTGAATGCGGTCCACCCTTCGTTCCACGCGTAGTTCATCTCCGCGATGTCGAGCAGCCGGGCCAGTTCCCCGAACGGGTCTTTGTGATCGTCGACGCGGATGTCGATCGCGCGATCGCTGTTGCCGTTGTAGCCTGCGCCTTCCTTCACGACGATGAGCACCGCGGACTGGCGGCCGCGCGAATCGCCGCCCGCAGCGTCACCAGCTTTCAGCGCCGCATACATGCGTCGCGCGAGTGTGCCCTTCGTTTCGAGAAAGGTCTTCTCCATCGCGGCCACGACGGCTTCTCCTGTGAGGATATTTCCCTGAACCGCGTAGTTCGGACCGTTGCGGCCGCCAGCCCAGTTGTTGCACTTCGGTCCGCTGTACGTTGCCGAACTGCCGTCGCGTGCGACGATGCCCAGCTGGCGCGCACTCGGATCCGCATCTTCGCGCAGCAGGATCTTCAAGGTCTCTTCGGCATTCGCTCCGCGCTGCATCAGCTCGAGTCCGCGCGGCCCGAAGGCGACGTTTGCATTCGCTTGCGTGGCGACGGCGCCCGCTGCGGCGTTCGCGTAAGGGACCACGCTGCCGACGCTGAAGAATCGCGACGCGACCGCGACGCCGAGCTCCTTGGTGTTCGGATCGCGTGCGACGATCGAGAAGGTCGCGACATTGTGAGCGTGAGCCGTCGTAGCGAGGAACGTGAGGAGCGCGAGTGCTTTTCGCATCCTGTGATTCTAGCGGGCAAAAAAAATCGCGCCCCGGTTTCCCAGGGCGCGATCGAAGAGAGGAACTGTGATTAGCGAGTCTTGACGCAGCCGCTGTTGGCGTTCGACCACTCGTACTGGTAGCCGTAGCCGCCGGTGCCGATGAACGGCGTCGGGCTCCACGCGCACTTGTCGTCGGCTTCGTAGCCGCGACGATCGAACCACGCATTGCCGAGGGCGTCAGTGACGGCCTCACGGGTCTCGTGGCAAACGAAGTGCTCCTGGTTCTGGGCGGTGGTGAAGCCGCTGACGGAGCAGCCGCTGCAGCCCGGCCACGGCTCGATCGAGTACTTCACGTTCTTGCCGGCGCCGTCAACGTAGTGGCTGTGGTATGCGCAGTAGGAGAGGTTCGGACCGCCGCACGACGTCGAAGTACCATCGGACGAGTACGAGCCGGAGGGGAGGAAGACTTCGTAGATGGCGTTGTAGTCAGCGACGCCGCCGTGACCAGCAATGTAGGCCTTGACCTCGGACTGGACGATCGCGTCCGTAACATTGGTCGGCGGTGTCGAGGTGTCGAACCAGTCTGGCTGGCTGCTGACGAGCGAACCCGTCGCGATATTGCCATACCCGCTCACCGGATCTTCGCCGTAGTACTGCGTGACCGTGTTGTACTCGCCGGTCGTTCCAAACTGATTGCGGAATGCCTGCAGTTCGGAGGCGTATGCGCTGGGGATGTTGCCCCAGAAAATCATGACGACATTCGCGTTGCGGATAACCGTGCCGCCGTTGTGGTACGCGAGGTTGCCACCGGCACCGCCGCCACCAGCGTACTTGCTGGGGGTGCTGCGATTCGCGTGGTTCAGTTCTACACCAGCATCACCTGCAAAGGCAGAGGCCGCGAGAGCGGCAGTAAAAACGAGCGCCAGAGCCTTCTTCATTTTGTGGGGTCCCTCTCCGTTCTTGTTGGTTTGTATTGGTTTATTGGTACTGCGAACGGACGGTCTACAGAGCAACGGCGCTGCCAGGCGGGACCACATCCGTAAGTTACTGAAAACAAAGGAAACCTTCTTGGGATGAGTCAAGGATTGGGTCAAGAGTGCATCCGGATGTGCCAGAAGTCACCGATCAGAGTTTGACCCAGTGGTCAGGGATTGTTCCGGAGAAATGTGATAAGGATCACGTTTCGAAAAATCAGCCGCCGTGCTCGAGCTTGAAGTAGACCGTCAGTTCGTGAATGACTTCACGGGTCTCCCCATCCCTCACCATCGGCTTGAAGCGCCAGTTGCGGATCGCTCTCACGGCGGCGTCCCTGAATACATCCCGGCCAGGCGGGACCAGGACGATCACGTCGCGAACACGCCCGTCTTTCCCGATCACGTATCGCACGACTAATGAGTCTTCCCAACTGCGCAACCGCGCATCCTCGGGATATCGCGGGTAGACCTGCGAGACAGGAAACATCGGAAGCGGCTTGTCACGTTCGATGACGACCGGCGCGTCCTTCGGCAGTCCGCCGATCACACCGCCTGTCTGTCCGCCGAGCTCACCGCCTTTGACACCAGTCGGTGAACCGCCGACAACACCGCCTTCGACGCCACCTTCGATCCCACCGGCAACTTCCGCGACCAGTGTTTCCTGTTTCGGCAGATCATTCATCACCACGGGAATGGTGTCGGGGATGATCGTCGGTGCGACCTCAGGCATTTTCACCGGCACGACAGGAGCCTGCTGAACCTGAGCGACTGCCTTCGGCGGGGCAGGCGGAGGCGGTGGCGGTGGCGGATCAAAATTAAAGAGCTGATAAGCGCGCACAACACGGGGTGACTGTGCTGGAAACCTCACGTTCCAGACAGTGATGATCACCGCAGCTACGATCACGATTCCGTGCGCTGCCAAAGACACAGGCAGCGACTCGTAGAATGTGAGCTTGCTACGGCGTTCGAAAGTTTCGGGTGCAACGGTTTCGAACATGGACCACCGGGCCGGCGATATGGATTAAAGACTCTCCATCTTACTCGAATCGAATGTTGACTAGCGAAAATCGTTTGCAAGCGGGCCGTGAGATTTTCATCGATACACGGCGAGCGGTGCTCCCCGGAATCCTCGCGATCGCAACCGCTCTCGTTGTCGTATGGCAGAACGCTCGGCTGACCATTCTATGGGACCTCTCGTATGTGCTCGAGAACGCTTCGCGCATCGCCGCGGGCGACGTCCCCTACCGGGATTTTCCTTTTCCTTATGCGCCCTTGACGTTTCTGATGCAGGCATTGATCATCCGGCTATCGGGTCACGCTCTCTGGCACCACGTGGCGTGGACGGCGATTGCAGGTGGTCTCGCGACGGCGCTGACGTACGAGCTCGTCAACAAGATCACCGGCTCCACGACCTTCGCATTCGTTCTTTCATTGCCGCTGATCCCTCTCGGCATCTACAGCATCTTCCCTCATCCTTTTTATGATCCCGACTGCTGCCTCGCCATCCTCGGAATCACCATCTTTCTGCTTCGCGATGACGATTCGTTTGCGCTCGGTGCGTGCGCTGTCGTTCCTCTTTTCATCAAGCAGAACATCGGGCTTCCGTTCCTCGCTGCCTTCGTCGTGATTGCCGTGTTGCGGCGGCGTTGGCGTACATGTGGCGGGATTGCGATTGCATCGGCTGCGGCGCTGGGACTCGTCGCGATGTTTTTCGGCATCGACAACTACCTTCACTGGACCATCCGGTTTGCCGCATCGCGACGCCTTCCTCCCGTCTCGCGTCAGCTCGAGCCCTATCTCGATCCGATTCTCTGGCTGTGGATCGCGTGCGTGCTCGTTGGGTTGGTCGTCATTCACCGATTCTCGCGTCCTGCCGGCATCGCGATTCTCTCGCTGCCATGGCTGTGGATCGGATGGAGATTCTTCGCGGCCGATGATCCTCTCGAGCCTCAGATCAATTTATTGCGGGTGTGGCCGCTGATCGTGGTTCTGGCGTTGCCGCTGATGCGACGCCCGGTCGTGTTCGTTCTCATGGCCGCGATTCAGGGCGCGCTCCTGTCGCAAAGCATCTGGGGATCGACGTATGGGATCTGGCCTCTCCTCATCATTCTCGCGGCCTTCCTGTTCAACGAGCTTCGTCTCGACCGGCCAGCACTCGTGCTCGTATCGATCATCGTTGCCGTCACGCTGCTTGGCGCAACGCATTACATCCTCCTCGAAGAACGCCTGAAATACGCGAAGGTTTACGAAGAATGGCGGCCCGGCCTTGCGACGCTGGTTGCCTGGACCAACCACAACATTCCGCGCGACGATGCGATCCTTTCGATTCCCGGTGAGGATCTCTTCTATTTCACGACAGGCCGCCGGCCACGGGTTCCCGTCGTGATGTTCGATCGCACCATTAATCCCTTCGATGCAGAGACAATCGCCCACGTTCCGGTGAAGTGGCTCATCGTCAAGCAGAGATTGCAGCTCAACGGCGAGCCGATGGAGAACGAAGCGGAGGTTCTCCGTTTGATGTCGCCTCGTCTCGCGCTCGCTGCTCGATTGCCGAACTACGACATCTATCGCGTTCGTTGACCTCTTTGTGAGTTGGGTCACAAGAAGACGCGATGCATCGGAACTACGCTGCCGCCAAGATGGCGCGCTATATCCAGCGGCTCGCTCTTCTCGGAAGAGAGCGATGGATCGGTTGGGAAATCGACGGCATTGGCACCGAGGTGCCGGGGCTCGTTCTCGCGGACGAGATGTCCGAGGAAGAGTTGCGTGCTCGCGGCATCAAGGAGTTCAGTCCAATGCCGTTCGAGAGCTTCATCCACCTCGGCGCCACATTTGCGAGCTCGGAATCGCTGCTCGATCAGGATCTCGAGTTCCGCCTCGATGCTCTGCAGGTCAGTATGGAGCGTGGACAGGCGCGAGGAGTGACGGCGATTCCGCGCACCGTGCTCGATGTCATGTTCGGCGAGGCGATCGAGCATCCGCGCGTGCAGGAACGTTTTCACCAGTGGGAGAGAACCGGCGCCGTGCAGATTCTCCGCGGCGATGCGTGCTACCTGCGGATCACCGGCCGGATTGCTTAGACCTTCCTCCGCAATCCGAGCTTCTCGTACATCGCCACATCGTCGGGCTCGACGAGCGTGAATGTCGTAACGCCGCGCTCGCCGGCTTCGCTCACCTTCAACAGTCCGAGCGCAGAGAGATCGTCGTCAATGCCGGCAATCTCGTAGCCGGCCCACACCGCAAGTCCTCGCTCCTCGGTCGGGCCGAGCGAGGCGGAGACGCGGGCAACGTTCTTGATGTAGCGTGACATGCGAACCGTATGAAGCCAGAAGATCTGCTCCGACGCGTCCTTCCACCGATGCTCGCGACACTGACGACCGCGGCGCCAGCGGACGAATCGGGCTGGGCGTACGAACTGAAATATGACGGATTCAGGGCGCTCGTCGCAATCTCCGATGACCGGATGGCGATGTGGAGCCGCAACGAGCTCGATCTTGCGCCGAAGTTTCCGCGCGTCGCGCAGGCGCTGACCAGGTTGAAGTTGAGCGACGTCGTGCTCGACGGCGAGATCGTCGCACTCGATGAGAAGGGCACGCCGCGCTTTCAATTGCTCCAGCAGGGAAATCGCGAAGCGATTTTCTTCTTCGATGTGCTCTGGTACCAGGGAACGGATCTTCGCTTCAGGCCTTACGACGAACGGCGCGCGCTGCTCGTGAAGCTTCTGCGGCGCGCGCCGGCGGGGGTCAGGGTCGCGGAGACGATCGACAAGCCGTGGATCGAAGCTCTGCGTGATGCCGCCGGTGCCGGCTACGAAGGAATCATCGCGAAACGCCGCACCTCGATCTACGAGACGCGCCGTTCGAAGGAGTGGCTAAAGATCAAGGCACTCAACCAGCAGGAGCTGGTCGTCGTTGGCTTTCAGCCATCGACGCATTCGTCGAAGGAAGTTGGATCGCTGCACCTCGCAGTGATGGGGAAGGACGGCCAGTTGCACTACGCGGGCAAAGTCGGAACCGGTTTTTCGTACAAGATGCGCGTCTGGTTGAAGGACGAGCTGTCGAAAGAGAAAGTGATGCAGCCGATGGTTAGAGACGCGCCGCGCGTACGCGATGCGACGTGGGTCACCCCGCGTCTCGTCGCACAGGTCGCGTTCACGGAATGGACATCCGACAACCGGCTGCGGCATCCGTCGTTCCTCGGGCTGCGCGAGGACAAGGCGCCAGCCGAGGTGGTGAAGGAGGAGCCGGTGGCTGTGGAGAAGGTTTCGCGGGCTCGCGGTCGCGCGGGCTCGCGGTCGGAAAAACCCGCAACTGTCACACTTTCCCATCCCGAGCGCGTGCTCTATCCGCGCGACAAGATCACGAAGGAAGAGCTGGCCGGGTATTACCTCGCGATGGCGAAGCCGATGATGCGGGCGCTCGCTCAGCGTCCGCTCTCACTGGAGCATTGGAATCAGGGGATCGACAAGCCGTCCTGGTTTCATCAACACCTCGGCAAGGAAGCACCGGCCTGGCTCACGACCCTCGCGACGCCGACCCGTGCCTCGAGCAGGACGACCGTGAATCATCTCGTCGTCGACAGTGCCGAGTCACTCCGCTGGCTGGCGCAAATGTCCGTGCTGACGGTCCACATGTGGAACTCTCACGCTCCGAAGCTCGAGGAGCCGGACTGGGTCGTGTTCGATCTGGATCCGGCGAAAGGAAAGGGAATCGAGCAGGCGATCGAGGCCGCGCTCATCGTGCGGCGTCTCCTCGACAATCTGAAGCTGCCGAGCGTTCCGAAGACTTCAGGCAAGCGCGGTATTCATGTCTTCGTTCCCCTTGCGCGCGGCTACTCGCACGAAGATGCGAACGCGTTCGCCTGTCAGCTCGGAAGTGCCGTTGCGGCGTCAGTGCCATGGATGACCATGGAGCGGGCGATCAACAAGCGCCGCGGCAGGTTGTATCTCGATTGCATGCAGAACAGTTACGGGAAGACGATCGTGGCGCCGTATTCGCCGCGCGCAATCGACGGCGCGCCAGTGTCGGCACCGCTGAAATGGAGCGAGGTCACGAAGAAGCTCGATCCGCTGAAATACACCATTCGTACGATGCCGGAGAGGCTGGCGAAAGTCGGCGATCTCTTCGAGGCAGTATTCAAGGATCGCGTGAAGTTGCCGAAGTTCGAGTGACGCAGCCCGCTGCGGTGAGGTCGACTGGATGGAGCCTGGTGACATAATCGCGCGCCGTGACGAAGCGCTGCATCATCACCGGAGCGTCCAGTGGAATCGGCGAGGCCCTCTCGCGAGAGCTTGCGTCGCGCGGATGGGACCTCGCGCTGCTCGCGCGGCGCGGCGACATGCTCCAGAAGCTAGCGAGTGAGCTGCCGCGCGCGGTCGCGATCGAATGCGACGTGCGCGATGCCGATGCCGTGAAGGCCGCAGTGAAGAAAGGGGAGGAGGCGCTCGGCGGCCCATTCGACCTCGCGATTGCCAATGCGGGGATCGGCATTCCGACCTTCGCCTTCGAGTTCAATCTCGCCGATGCCGAACAGATGGTCCGCGTCAACATCCTCGGCATGCTGTATCTGTTCGATGCAGTCGTCCCGTCGATGATCGAGCGCAATGCGGGACGCTTCGCGGGCGTGGCCTCGCTTGCGGGACATCGCGGTCTGCCGTCGTCGTCGGTTTACTCCGCGACGAAGGCGGCGATGCAGTCCTTCCTCGAAGCGAGCCGCATCGAGCTCAAACAATTCGGCGTCGGCGTGACGATCATCAATCCGGGATTCGTCGCGACGCCGATGACCGAAAAGAACAAGAAGATGCCGTTTCTCTGGCAGACGCCGCGCGCTGCGCGGTACATCGCCGACCGCCTCGAGCTGGGAAGAGACGTGATCGAGTTTCCGCTGCCGATGTCGCTGCTCACGCGTGGATTTCGTTTCATGCCGCGCGCGCTGTTCGACCGCATCACCGTGGTCTATGCGAAACGGAAGATCGATCGCAGTAAGCTGAAGCGATGAACAAAGAAACGCTGGGCGTCCGGCTCTGGGCACTGAAGAATGTTTTTCTACTCTGGCTGGCGTCGCCGAAGATCATCGAGGTGAACGAGCGCCGCTGCCTCGTGCAGATTCCACTCAACTGGAAAACGAAGAATCACCTCGGCTCGATGTATTTCGGTGCGTTGTGTATCGGCGCCGATGTCTCCGGCGGCTTGATCGCGTTTCATCTGATGCAGAAGCAGAAGGCGAAACTGTCGTTCGTCTTCAAGGATGTCAAAGGAAGCTTTCTCAAGCGTCCGGAAGACGACGTGCTCTTCACGTGTGAGGACGGTGAATCGATTCAGGCAACGTTCCAACGCGCGGTCGACACGGGCGAGCGGCAGGAGTCGACGGTGCATGTGATCGCAACCTGCCCGAAGAAACTGGGCAACGAGCCGGTGGCCACGTTCGAGCTCACGTTGTCGCTGAAGAAGAGGTAGCTGGGACATTTCGAAACGCAGTTCCGTACCACTTCTTGTGCGGGTGTTCTGGATTCTCATCGCTCTCTCTGCGGCTCGTGTATTTGGAGCGCAGCCTGCCGAGAATGGCGATTTGATCGTCCGTAGTGTTTCGTTCTGCGCCTGCGGATTCTCATGGCCGGTCATCACCGTCGTATCCAAGAACGGCAAGGTCGGTGCGCTCGATCCTGGCTATGGCACCGACATTCTTCGCGCTCGCGATGGAAGTTTGTACGCGCCGAACGGCCGAACCATCACCGTGTATTCACGCACGCTTCAAGTGACGCGCACGATCGATACGCCTGACAGAACATCATTTGTGGCAATGGATGCGGCTCAGCGATTGTATGCGGGAGGCTTCAACGGACTGGTGACGAGATATCGTCCGGACGGTACCGTTGAGAGCTCCTTCTCGCTGGCAAACGACATCGATGCCTCGGTCACGGGCGGCGATCTCGGACGCGATCAATGCACTCTGTATTACACATCGATGTCATCGGTTTCAAAGACGGGACGGCTGCGACGTTACGACGTCTGCAGACGAATACAGCTTGAAGACGCGGGGCAGATCGGATTCTGCGACATAGCTCCTCCGCGGCAGACGGCCGTACGCGTTGCCAGTGATGGATCAGTCTTTGTTGCTGGTGGATGCTCCGAAGCTTATCGATTCAATGGTTCCGGGGTTACGGTCTATCCACTGGACAGCCTTGTGATCGCGCCAACAGAGGATGGCCAGGCCTTCTGGACCGGATCTGGAACGCCACTTCTGGTCGATGTAAGAACCGGCGCGATTCTCGACCGGGGTCCTGACTTGCGGCAGATGAGAGGAATGGAGCTGGTTGGTGACGGCCGCGCGTCTCTCGCTCCCCTGGTTGTCGCACAAGCGCCCGCGTTGTCGCGCGAGGTCCTCGCGTTTCTTGCGTTGTCTATCGCGGCATCCGCAATCCGCGCGCTGCGTTCATGAAGTCACTCGCGGCGCGTATTGCGAACGAATTTGATCGATTTTGCAGTGATGCCGCGAAGTGCTTCCTTGATCCTGGGCGCGAGAGGCGCAAACTGATCGTCGACGATCACGATGCCCTCGTCGGCGGCGGAGAGATCGCGGCCAGGTATGTCTTACGCATGAGAGCGGATTGCAGATGAAGGTGCAGATCGGCTTTCCGTGGTGGTTGCGGCCTCTGCTGATGAAGAGCGTCGTCGCGATCACGATCGGTAAGCGCGTCTACTTCTCGGCGCTCCTTCCGGTCGAAGAGCACGAGCGCATCCTTCGTCATGAGCGCGTCCATGTGCAGCAGATGGCGCGCATCGGAATCCTGCGGTTTTTCGTCCGCTATCTGCGCGAGTATCTGACCAATCGCCGCGCAGGGATGACTCCTCACGACGCCTATCGCCGTATCTCCTTCGAACAGGAGGCGCTTATAATCGAGGGAAGGCCAGAAGGCTCATGATCCAGTTCCACTCACTGGAAGTGCTGCAGCTCGAGCGATTTCTCGAGAGGCACAAGGCCGGGCTCAGCCTCCGCAGCGAGGTCGATCTCGATCTCGTGCTCCGCCAGATTCTTCAGAAGGCCTACGAGTTCGTTCCTTCCGAGTCGGGCTCGATCCTCCTCGACGATCCTTATCGCAAAGTCGCAAATCGCAAGGACAACGATCTCGTTTTCATCGCGACCTTCGGTGAATCGAGCAAGCATCTCATCGGCCAGCGGCTCTCCGCGCAGCATGGCATCGTCGGACGCGTTTATCAGACGGGGACTCCGTATCTCTCCACGCACGTCAAGGACGACCAATTCTTCTTTTCGAAGATCGACGAGAAAATCGGGCACACCACGCAGACCATCGTCTGCGTTCCGATCTACATCGGCAAACACGTGTGCGGAGTGCTCGAGCTGATCAACCGCCTCGACGGAGCGCCTTTCTCCGAGCGCGACATGACGCTGCTGGAGATCTTCGCCGGCTACACCTCGTTCACCTTGCAGAACGCGCTCGATGCTCGTCGTGCGCATGAGCTGGCGAAGAAGGATGACCTCACGGGTCTCTACAATGATCGCTGGTTCAACGTGCGGCTGACGGATTCGCTCGCCGATGCGAGAAAGTCAGGGAAGGAAGCGGTCCTGATCTTCATGGATCTCGATCATTTCAAAGTGATCAACGACTGCCACGGCCACCTCGCGGGCAGTCAGGCCCTGCGCGAAGTCGGCTTTCATCTCAAGCGCATCGTGCAGCTCGGCGATGCCACCGTCGCCCGTTATGGCGGCGATGAGTTCGTGATGATTCTTCCGAACACGACGCTCGATGAAGGGTTGGTGATCGCAGAGGAGATTCGGTCCACGATCGAGAAGTCGAGCTTCCTCGATCGCGAGTGGGGCTTCTCGATGCCGCCGCTCCATTTGCGTGGCGTCCTCACGGCATCGATTGGAGTCGCACAGCACCTGCCGGATGCCGCGGGCACCGCGCCCATCGAGCACGAAAAGAACATGCTGCTCAAGCGCGCCGATGCCGCGATGTATCGCGCGAAGTCGCTCGGAAAGAATCAGGTGGTCGTTTCGCGAGCCGGGGAAGAAGCGATCTCGGAGCCGAATCCCGCTACCGCCGCGGCTGCAGCGCGCACTGCGCGATAAACGCCTGCGACTTTTGGCTTCAGGCGATCCGGTGTAGCCGCTGATCCCTCGCTGCGCTCGGGATAGACTGGATCCACTTGAAAATCACCCAGGTCGCCACCGCGGCCGCAAGGTGCTTCAACGTGTGCCCGCTCACTACTCGCAACGCGTCGAAGATGGGCCGGTCGAACTGCTCACACGCTTTTGCGATCGCGTAGAACACGATCACCCAGAGCAGGGAAGGGCGCGTTCGTTTCCGCACCGCGAGCACGAGAATCAACAGGCCGGGAAAGAACTGTACGACGCCGTACAAACGCAGATCACCGGTCGTCTTCCACCAGACGAGGCTCGCGATGCCGGTGGTCTCCGCAACCGCCAGCGTTGCGAGCTCGTGCCGGCCATCGTATTGATCGATGAGGAGTGCGATCACCGCCATCAGCGCGACGACCATTCCGGCGCGGTCGTAGAGAAGCGTCGCGCCGTTCGGCTGGAGGTGATAGATGCTCGAACCGATCGAAGTGAGGACGAGTCCGATACCGAAGACCTGGGCGGACAGGCGAGGGCGCCTGTCCCCGCACAGGACCATGATCCCGACAATCAGGAATCCGAGGTTCGAGAGGACGTTCCAGGCGTTCGGGATGCCGAAGAACGTACGGGTGTCTGCGAAGGCGTGATAGGCCTCGCTCTGCCCGATCGGCGGGGCGAAAAGCATGGTTCCGGCGATCGCGGCCACCGCCAGGACACTCGCGATGAAAAGTGCGCTGCGCATCTGGAAAAGGTTTCTGCTATCCTCCCTCATCCACCCCGCTGTACCTCGTTTTTCTTACAAAAACACAACTTTCTGGAGGTCCTGCATTGGCGAAGATTACTGCCGAGTACATTTGGATTGATGGACAGAAACCGACGGCCAAACTCCGTTCGAAGACGAAGATTCTCGACGGTCCGGTCAAGAGCCTCGATCAGATTCCCGAGTGGGGATATGACGGCTCGAGCACATATCAGGCGAGCGGACATTTTTCCGATCTCCTGCTCCGTCCTGTGAAATTCGTTCCCGATCCGCTTCATCGCGAGAACGACATTCTCGTTCTGTGCGAAGTCCTGAATCCTGACGGCAGCGTGCACTGGAGCAATACGCGCGCGCATCTTCGCGAGGTCGCGGAGAAGTACAAAGCGCACGAGCCGTGGTTCGGCATCGAGCAGGAGTACACCTTCTTCGAAGGTAACCGTCCTCTCGGATGGCCGGAGTCGGGCTTCCCTGCGCCGCAGGGCGGCTACTACTGCGGTGTCGGCAGCGATGAAGTGTTCGGCCGCGACATCGTCGAGGCGCATGCGGATGCGTGCATTCGCGCCGGCATTCACATCGTCGGAACGAACGCTGAAGTCATGCCGGCGCAGTGGGAGTTCCAGATCGGTGCGGTCGGTGCGCCGGACATTGCCGACGAGATGTGGCTCGCGCGCTGGCTGCTCTATCGCATCGGCGAAGAGTTCGGTGTGAGCGCGACGCTCTATCCGAAGCCGGTGAAGGGCGACTGGAACGGTGCGGGTGCGCATACGAACTTCTCGACGAAGGCGACGCGCGCAGAGGGCGGCATCAAGGTGATCGAAGAGGCGATGAAGAAGCTCGAGAAGCGCCACGAGGATCACATCAAGGTTTACGGTGCACACAACGAGGAGCGTCTGACCGGTCTGCACGAGACGGCACCGATTCACGCGTTCCGCTACGGCGTCAGCGATCGCGGTGCATCAGTTCGTATCCCGATGGCAACGACGGCAACCGGACGCGGCTACTTCGAAGACCGCCGTCCGGCCGCGAACATGGATCCGTATCAGGTTTGCGCGATTCTCATCGAAACCGTTTGCGGGGACTAACGTATACTCAATGAGCGCGGGGCGGCTCGCGTAGAGCCGCTCCGTTTGTTGCTCCCAACGAAAACGAATGAATAGCGTGGCCGTGGCTGAGCTGATCCTCAACGGACTCTGGATTGCCGTCGCAATCGCGGCGTTCGCGATCCTTCTGCCGCGCGCTGCTCGTGATCGGAAATCGCACGCGATCGCCGCACTCCTTTGCGCAGTCGCGTTGCTCTTCCCGGTCATCTCCCTCTCCGACGATCTCAGTGCTGATCGCGACACGTTCGAAGTGCTCGCGGCGGTGCTCGTCGCCTTTGCTCTCGTCATCGGCCTGATTGCAATCGCGCGGGTGAGTGCCCGGTCTCTCGTGCACCCTACCTTCGCGCTCGTCAAACACGCTGATCCCCGCTCTCCGCCAGCGCGCTGAACAGACGGACAAGGTCCGCGCAGCGCCGGCACCCCGACCGGTCTTCTTTCGGTGACAGCTCGTAGCTGTTCTCCGATTTCCTTCCTCCCGATCGGGAGACCGGCGGGATGCGAGCGCTGCTCGGAACCTTCCCGTGACACAGCCGCCCAGCGGCGGCATTCTCGCGAGTTGGCTATCCCCTGAGCCAGCTCCCGGGCTGCGAGAGTGTCGCCACTGGACGGCTGCGTCTCTTTCTTTCGGCTTCGCGGTTTCGCGGGTGCGAGGGCCCGCGGTTCAATGCAAACATGGTTCTCTTACAGCGGACGCCGTCTGTTCGCGGCAGCGTTGCTCGTCATCTTTTCCGGGAGCACTCGTTTCAGTTTCGCCAGTCGGTCTTGTGCTTGCGTCGACCGATCGTCAGTCGCAGATCTTCCGGTGATTGAACTGCGAGCAGAGCACGATCGTGGGTGGCTCGCGATTCTCGTCACCGGCGACGGTGGCTGGCGTGCGATCGATCGCGGCGTCGCTGCCGGACTGAATCTGCGCGGTATTTCCGTCGTGGGTCTCGTGTCGCCGGATTACTTTGCAATTCGCCGCACGCCGGATGAATCGTCCTGCGCGCTGCAAAGGCTCATCACGCATTACTCACTTTCATGGCATGCGCCGCACGTGATGGTGTGCGGCTACTCACGCGGCGCGGGTGTGGTGCCGTTCATGTTCAACCGTCTGCCGGACCACTGGAGGTCGCGCGTCGAACTGCTGGCACTCATCGGCCTCGATCGCACGATCGGCTTCGAGGTCACGCCAGTCAGCCTACTCAGCGATTCGCCCGACGAAGTCCCGGTGCGCGGCGAGGTCGAGAAGGCGAGAGGCCCGCGCATCGTCTGCATTTACGGCAAGCGCGATCACGATTCGCTCTGCCCTGAGCTCGATCCGATGATCGTGACGCGAATCGCGGAGCCTGGAGGGCATCACTTCACCGGCGACTATGATGAGCTTGCGGGCGCGATCTGGCGCGCCTCGCGAGGCAAACGTGCGGCTGCATAACCTGCTCGAACCGGCGCGGCTCATCCGCCACTTCGGACTGACTCCTCCGGAAGGATTCTCCTGTCTGGGGATGGAGCCGCCTGTCTTTCGCGCGCGGTTCGATCTGCTCACGACTCTCGAGCCGCGAGTCCGCAAGCGGATCGACGCCTTGCCACTGGCGCGCTTGTGGCGAAGATCCTTGCGCGTTGCCTCGACGTTTGTCGGGACGACCGTGTCGGAGTACGCGTTGCTGCCTGACGCCGCACCAACCGCCGTTCTGTCGTCGTTGTTGGCAGCGACCGGCGATCTCCTCGTCATCGTCAAAGATCTGCCGGTCGAGGCGGTGCTCGTGGGCGATGCCGCTCTCGCGCAGGCAAACCGGTATGCAGATGCATGCTCGGCAGCAGGCTTCGTACTCGTCGATGGGCAGGCGCTGGCTTACGTACCGATCGACTTCGCTTCGATCGACGAGTTTCTCTCTCGCTTCTCGCATTCGCGGCGAAAGACACTTCGGCGCAAACTCCGCAGCCGGCGCGAGGTCGAGGTCGAAGCGATCGACACGGGGGATGTCCGCTTCGAGGACGAGGCGTTCGTCTCCTCCATCTATGCGCTGTACAGGAATGTCTACGATCAGAGCGAGATCCATTTCGACCTGCTCACGGAGCCGTTTTTCCGCGCCGTGCTTCGCGATCCCGAATGCGGCGGAACGCTCTTCTGCTACCGCGCGGCTGGGCGAATGATCGGTTGGAATCTCTGCTTCGCCAACGATGGAATGTTCATCGACAAGTATGTCGGCTTCGAATATCCCGCCGCGCGCGAATATGACCTGTACGCCGTGAGCTGGTTTCACAATCTGGAGTTCGCGCGCGCGCACGGACATCGCGTCTACGTCGCCGGTTGGACCGATCCCGATGTGAAGCGGCAGCTCGGCGCCCGGTTTACGCCGACGTTGCACGCGGTGAGGATTCGCAATCCGCTGCTCCGATTCATGTTGAAATGTTCGAAGCGCTGGTTCGAGCCGGATCGCCGCTGGTATGCCGATGCCGCGAGCTCTCATCCTTGACTTCGACGGTTCTGTCGCCGGCCTCGATGGCGCGGAAACGATCAGCCTGCGCGACAGGGAAGAGACCATTCGATTCGGCTGCCGCCCTTCGGCGCTGCACGCGCTTCCGGAGCTCGCACCCGCGGCGATCACGTTCATGGGCAGCGGCGACTTTCATCACGTCACTGCCGAGCTGATCGCGAGACTTCGACGTCCGATGCAAGTGCTGGTCGTCGACAACCACCCGGACAACATGCGCTATCCCTTCGGAATCCATTGCGGATCGTGGGTCGCGCACGTTGCACGTCTCCCATTCGTGTCGCGCGTACACGTCGCAGGGATCACTTCTCCCGACGTCGACTCGTGGCACGCACTCGAGAACCACCTTTCACTCCTGCGCGAGGGGAAGGTCGTCTACTGGTGCATCGGCCGCAGCCTTCGAGCGTTACGGACCCTCGGCGTGCGTGACTCCCAGACGTTCGAGACGGTCCCGGAGATGCTGCACGCTTTGAAGCAAGCGGTGACTGCAGATCCCCTTTATCTCTCGATCGACAAGGACGTACTTGCCGAAGAAGTCGTGCAGACGAATTGGGATCAGGGCGTGATGCATTTTCACGAGCTGCAATCGCTGGTTGAGCACGTCAAGGATCGGGTGATCGCCAGCGATGTCGTCGGGGACGTGTCGAGTTACCGCTATCAGAGTCGTCTGAAGCGGCTGCTCAGCGCAATGGATGGACAGCCGGAGATTCCGCCGGAGACATTGGAGTTGTTGCAGGAGGCGCATCGGCTCGTCAATCGCCGGCTGCTCGCGCTGCTCGGGTAGTGGAGAGCGGACGTCTCGCCCGCAGTCGCTGGCCGTCTCGGCCGGCGACTCAACTCGAGCCACGGTCGACGAGCGAGACGCTCGCCGACTGCGGGCGGGACGCCCGCTCTCCATCCGCCGCAATCACGGATGCGATGCGCGCGAACTCCTCCTCGCGTAACCACGGACTATTCGAGACCGTCAGCATGCGCGCAGCGAAGTCGCGAGCGTTGGGAAGGTCGGCAATTGCATCGATGAACAGGCGGCTGACACCGACGCCTTCGGTCCACAGCGCCTGCAGCGCGGCATCGCGCGCCTTCTCGCTCGGCATCATGACCATATAGAACGGCCACGTGCCGCGCGAACCTTCAGGATCTCCGATCGCACGTAGTGTCTCGCTGCGCTTCGCCGCCTGTGCAGTCGTACGTTCGAGAAATTCATGGAGTCGCGGCAGAGCATTCGCACCGACGCGCTGTCGCAGCGTGCTGACTCGATGCACTGGAATCTGTTCGGGTACGTCATCACCGACGGCCTCGATGAGATTTCCCCTGCGCAGTGCATTGCGGAGCGGCATTCCGTAGGCCCAGCGCAACCCGTGCGGACGGTACAGTGCCGTGTATCCCGCAAGCTGGATGATGCGCCGGAGCTCCCACACGAGACGCCGCGGAACGATGCGCGAGTTCGTTTCGCGCAAACGCCGGCGCAGTGCAGCGTCACGCGTCACGAGCACGCCACCTTCGTAGAGCGTCAATCCCTTTCCGACGGCGAGGCTGTAGAACCCGATGTCGCCGATCGTGCCTGCTGGCTGGCCGCGCCACAGCGCGCCGAGCGACTGGGCTGCATCTTCGATGATCCATGCGCCTCGGTGACGTGCAAGCTCGCTCACCGCATCGAGCTCGGCGACGCGGCCGCCGAGGTGCGTGGGAATTACAGCGAGGGTATCGTCACCGACGAGCGTCTCCAACGCTTCTCTCGAAAAATCGAAGTGCTCTTTGCGCACGTCGCACGGGACGACTGTGAGTCCGCAATGGTTGATCGCAGCGGCGACGAGCGGGCAGGTGTAGGCCGGGATCACGACGGATCGACGATTGCTGATCTCTTTCAACGTCGTGAGTGCCACGATCAACGCTGCCGTACCGGAGCATTCGATCTGCACCTCCGGGACATTCAGCAACGCAGCGAGGCCATCGGAGAGTGAAGAGGCAGGCGCCGATACGAAATCGCGCCATCGCAGCGGAAGTCCTGCCGTCGGTGGAACCTCACGCAGCCGCATCGCCGTACTTTGATTCGCTCAGGGCAAGCAGCCCGATGCCGCCGATGATGCAGACCGCGCCGCCGATCTGCACCGCTGTCAGTCGATCGCCAAACAGGGGGATGGAGATGAGCAGCACCGTGACGATCTCGAGATGCGATGCGGCGAATGCGGGACCGACCGGTGCATGTTTGAGCAACGTCATCCAGGCGATGAACGCCGCGAGGTAGCCGCCGATCGCTCCATAGATCCATGGCGAATGTGCCGCCGCAACGACCCATCGCAACTCCGGGACGAATTCGCCGGTCTTGATCGCCGCGAACTTGAAAGCGACCTGAGTCCACGTGTCGATCGCCGCAAGAATTGCAAAACCGATTACGTAGAAACGCGTGCGGCTCACGCGAAACCGCCTGCGAGTGCCACGCCGATTGCGATGAGGCCAATACCCGCCACGCGCAGCGGATCGAGGCGTTCTCGAAACAGTGCCCGGCCCGCCAGCGTCACGACCACGATGTTGATCGATCCGATCAGCACGGCCAGCGAGAGCGGGATGAGCGAAAGCAGTCCGAACCAGACGAGAAATTCGAGGCAGAAGCAGGTGACGCCGAGCCAGAGCCAGGGAGAGGACAGCATCGCCTTCCATCGCCGCAATTCATCGTCGCCGTCGATGACCGCCACGGACTTGAACGCGAGATGGCCCGCGGTATCGAGGATGATGTTGGCCACCCAGAGGATCTTTGCGAGGTTCGTCACGGTCGCGGGCAGTCTACGGCATCACGCGCGGCGGGCGAGCAGCACGGCATTCGTGCCGCCGAACGCGAACGAGTTCGACATCACACACTCGAGGCCTGCGTGTTTGCGTCCGCGCAGCGGCACGTAATCGAGATCGCACTCCGGATCGGCGACGTCGAGATTTGCCGTGGGCGGCACTTCCTCGCGCGCGAGGGCGAGGATCGAGACCACGAACTCCAATGCGCCGGCGCCGCCGAGGAGATGTCCGTGCATGGACTTCGTGGAGCTGACGGGAATCTTCGCCGCGCGCTCACCGAACACCTGCCGGATCGCACGTGTCTCCGTCGGATCGTTGGCGGCCGTCGCCGTTCCATGCGCGTTCACATAGCCGACGACGTCGCGAGGTGTGCCGCGATCGGCGAGTGCCAGTTCCATCGCGCGCGCCTGTCCTTCGACCGATGGCTTCGTGATGTGCGATGCGTCGTTCGACGAGCCGTAGCCGATGAGCTCCGCATAGATGCGTGCGCCGCGCCGGAGTGCGAGCTCGCGCTCTTCGAGAACGACCATCGCCGCGCCTTCGCCCAGCACGAGGCCCTTACGATTCTTTGCGAAGGGGCGGCACGTCGCTGCCGGATTCTCGCGATCGATCGGCGCCAGCACATGCATCGCGTCCCAGCCTCGGAAGAACGTGTAGGTGAGTGGCGCCTCCGCGCCGCCTCCGATCATGACGTCGGCGTAGCCATGCCGGATCTGGCGATACGCCTCACCGATCGAGACCGAAGACGATGAACAGGCGCAGGAGTAGGTGAGATCCGGACCTCCGAATCCAAACTTGATCGCGATGTGAGCAGGCGATGCGTTACTCATCACCTTGAGCACGGTCATCGGCCGTACGCGTTCCGGGTCTCGTTCGAAGACCTGCAGATGCGTTTCTTCGAGCGCGCCGCTCGAGCCCAATCCCGTTCCGAACGACACACCTGCCCGCGCTCGCTGCGCGTCGTCGAGTTGCAGCGCCGCGTCGTTGAACGCGGCGTTCGCCGCGACGATGGACATCTGTGAGACGCGGTCGAGATTCTCGAGCCGCACCGGGGGAGGAAAATGCGGTGCGGGATCAAAGGATGCCGGAGCGGCGACGTTCGAGTAGCTTGCGTTCGCATCGAAACGCACTTCGCGGATTGCGGACTCGCCGTTCATCAGACGGTCGAACATCGAACCGGGATCACAGCCCTGCGGCGATACGATGCCCAGCCCGGTGACGACGACGCGCCGGTCGGTCATGCGCTCTCGGCCTTTTGCGCCTCGTTCTGCTGGACGAGTCCCTTGATCGTATCGAGGAGCTCCTGAATGGTTGCCGCGCGAATCGCAGCGCCTTCCTGCGGCACGCGGATATCGAACGTCTCCTCCACCTCGAAGAGCACTTCGATCAGGTCGAGTGAGTCGAGCCCGAGACTGTCGAGTGAAGCTTCCGGTTGAATCTTCGCCTCGTCGACGTGGAACTTCTCGGTGAGGATTTGCTTCAGTGTGTCAGCGGTGGATGTCATGCACTAGCTCCAATGCCGGTGCGGCCGCGGGCAGCCGCGCCTCGATGAATGATGAAACGCGATCGGCGACATCGTACTTGCGCCGGTCGAGTGTGAGAACGTGATAGGTGTCGTCGACGAAGAACGTCTCGATATCGGAGGATGCAACGCTGCGTTGGAGGTAACGCGCGTTCTCCAGTGTCGCCATGTCGTCTTCCGTCGCATGAACGACGAGCAGCGGTGCGGTGATGCTGGCGAGCTCTCGCCTCACGGCCTTGATCAGCCGGAACGTCTCCTTGATCGTCACGCCGGGAAATTCCGAGTAGCCGTACTTCTCGGGCATCTGCGCGGCGTCGTTGGCATAGACCGCGGCGATGATGTTGCGCAGCCGTTCATCCTTGATGCCGAACGGCGGCGGCTCATGCCACGAGTAGAAGTAGCGGATCGGCGTGTACATCGCGATCGGCAGCAGAAAACGCTGGCGGAAGCGAGGCACGTTCCATCCGTCATAGAAGAAGGTGGCGGAGAGTGTTGCGACGCCGGCAACGTCTTCATGATGACGAGCTGCCAGCCGCAGCGCCAGCAGCGCACCCATCGAGAGGCCGCCGACGAAGACGGTACTGCATTGCTCGCGTAACTCCATGAGCGACTGCTCGAGCGTCGCGTACCAGTCGGTCCAGCGCGTCTTCTTCAACTCGCCGAGGGTCGCGCAGTGTCCGGCAAGTGCCGGACAAGACACGGTGAAGCCGCTGCTCGCGAGTTTGCGGATCAGCGGCTTCATCTCGGTCGGCGCACCCGTGATGCCATGCGACAGCAGGACTCCGGTTTCGCCCCCTTGCTCGAAGATGTCGTAGCGATTGGCCATCAGCAGGCACCGCACCGCTGGAGCAGCGATTCGAACAGTGCGAGTCCAAGATCGATCTCGTCGTTCGTGATCTCGAGCGAAGGGGCAAGCGTGAAGACGTTCTTGTAGTAGCCGCCTACATCGAGCACGAGGCCATACTGCTTTCCCTGCAACTCGATGTCGCCCTTCAGCCCTTCGTCGAAGATCGCGTTCGTCAGCTCCTTGTTCGGCGTGAAGCCGTCCTCTTTGCACATCTCGATGCGCATCGCGAGGCCGAGTCCGTCGACATGTCCGATCATCTTCCACCGCGACTTCAGATCCTGCAGCCGCGCGAGGAAATACGCACCCTTCTCCATCACAGAGCTCTCGTAATCGGACTCACTGAGCATTCGCATGACTTCGAGTGCGGTCGCGGTGCCGAGCGTGTTCGACGAGAACGTCGAGTGCGTCGATCCCGGCGGGAAGACGCTGGGCGAGATCAGATCTTCGCGCGCCCAGATGCCTGACAACGGGTTCAAGCCATTCGTGAGTGCCTTGCCGAAGACGACGACGTCCGGCTGCAATCCGAAGTGCTCGAACGACCAGAATTTTCCGGTGCGGTAGAGCCCCATCTGAATCTCATCGACGACGATGAGGATTCCGCGCTCGTGCAGAATGCGCGTCAGCTCTTCGAAGTAACCATCGGGTGGGATGACGTAGCCGCCGGTTCCCTGAATCGGCTCGATGTAAAACGCGGCGAACTCCGACTGCGAGGCCTTGCTGTCCCACACGGAGTGGTATTCGGTGTCGAAGAGCTTCTCGAACTGCTTCACGCAGAAGAGCTCGCAGGTCTCTCGCGTCTTTTCATACGGGCAACGGAAGCAGTAGGGGAATGGGATGAACTGCGCGCGGTCGGAGAAGTGTCCGAAGCGCCGGCGATAGCGATAGCTCGAGGTAATGGCCGACGCGCCGAGCGTGCGGCCGTGATAGCCGCCCATGAACGCGAAATTCAGGCTTCTGCCGGTCGCGTTGCGCACGAGCTTGAGCGAGTCCTCGACCGCCTGCGCTCCGCCGACGTTGAAATGCACGCGGCCTTTGACGCCGGTGCGCTTCTCCATCACGTTGCACAACGCCTCGGCCAGCTCCACTTTCTCGCGATGCAGGTACTGACAGGCAAGCTGCGGCAGCGTGTCGATCTGCCGCTTCAGCGCCTCGTTGATCCGCTTGTTGCCATATCCGAAGTTGACGGCCGAATACCACATCTGCAAATCGAGATAGGACGTGCCGTTCTCGTCGAAGAGGTAGCTGCCTTCGCTGCGCTCGAAAATTTTCGGTGGATCGGCGTAATGGACCGTGTCGCCGTACGAGCAGTACTCGCTGTCTTTTTGGAGCAGCTCCTCGGTTGATGCAGATGGGATCAGTGGCTCAAGGGAAGCCTCGGGGTTGAACGTAATCGTCATTCCATCTCCGGCACTTAGATTCTGGGCTTGGACGTTTCATGAAACCCGGTCCCCTGAGACCGGCTGCGCATGTTACTGAGTAAGTGCCGGTTCCGAAGAAAATCCTTCGTGCCGTTTCCCTCCGGTCCAGCGGGCGACGCAGTATGATCGCCGGGTGATGCCAGCGCGGGCTCTCGTTGCTCTCGCTCTCGCACTGCATTCGCTCTCCGGGCTGAGGCTGGACGAGGCGATCTCTCTCTTGCAACGCGAGGGGTTGCCTGCCGTCATCTACACGAGCGCACTCGTGCATCCGGACATGCGTGTGCAGCAGGAGCCTCCCGTTTCCGCGTCGCCGAGGAAGCGGCTGGAGGCGATCCTCGGGCCGTTCGGCTTGCGGGTCGTCGAGGGTGCGCATCACGAACTGCTGGTGGTCCCCGCTCCGAAGCCTGAGAGGGAGCCTCCATCATCGCCTCCGCCGCGGCCGCACTTCAGCGAAGAGATCGTCGTGATGCCGAGTCACGTTCGGATCATGAACGAACCCTCGGGAGAAGAATCACTCTCTCGGGAAGATCTCAATCGCATTCCGAATCCCGTCGAAGATGTTGCGCGGTCGGTGCAGATTCTGCCGGGCGTTGAGGGCAATGACGTGTCGGCAACCGTCAACGTGCGCGGCAGCGCTGCGGACGAAACGGTGATCGCGCTCGACGGCCTGGAGCTCAGCGAGCCGTTTCACCTGAAGGACTTCTTCAACATCTTCTCTTCGCTCGACTCGGCTGCGGTGGCACGCGCCGATCTGATGACGGGCGGCTTTCCCGTCGAATGGGGTGACCGGATCGGCGGCGTCATCGACATGAGCCTGCTCACTCCCTCCAACGAGGAGAACACGATCTCGGCCGGCACGATGAATGGCCGGCTTACGACCTCGGGTGTATCCACCGATCAAAAGACGAAGTGGCTGGTATCGGCCCGTGCCTGGTATCCCGATGTCATCCTCAACCTCGATACGAAGCCGTCGGAGCTCATCAGCACCGACTGCTACGACCTGCTCGGGAAAGTGGAACACCGCATCGGGCGCACGAATCTCTCTTTCTCGTTTCTGGGTGCCTACGACAATCTCTCGTACCGCAACGAGAAATCGGACGAGCTGGATCGAAGTGCAGCGGAAGAGGACAGTGTGCACCTGTGGCTGACGGCGAATACCGATTGGAGCGACGCGCTCTCCGTTCGCAACATCGTTGCGGTTGGCCGCCTCTCGCGCGATCGGACGGGAAGTATCACGAGATCGGACGCGCTGCAGATCAGCGATGCACGATCGTTCAATTTCGTGGAAGTGAAGGAGGATTGGCGCGCGACTCTGCCATTGCTTCAGCAATTGAAATTCGGGTTCGACGCCAAGACGACGGACGCTCGATACGACTACACACGAGAGTCGGGGAACCGGACCCGCGTAGACACTCATCTCCGTCCGCATGAGGAGTCTCTTGGACTGTATGTTTCAGATCGTGTTGCGTTGTCCGAGCGAGTGATCGTGGAAGGAGGCGTGCGATGGGACCGGCAGTCGCTGGGCGGCCATGAAGAACTCAGTCCGCGAATCAGCGTGCTCTGGGCGATGACGCCGGATTCCGACTTTCGCGCCGGCTGGGGGCGTTACGCGCAGTCGCAACGCCTCAACGAGTTGCAGGTGGAGGATGGAGTCACGACAGTAGCTTCGCCGGAGACGGTCCAGCATCGAACGATCAGCTTCGAGCATCGCGTCAACAAGAAGCTTTCATTGCGGATTGAAGCGTTCGACAAGCCGATGCTCCATGTTCGTCCGCGATACGAAAACATGCTGAATCCGATCGATGTATTTCCGGAGGCTCAGGATGATCGCGTGCTCGTCGCGCCGGCGCGGAGCCGCGCGAAGGGAGTCGAGCTCCGTCTCACTGGAAGTGCGACGCCTGGCACCAGTTGGTGGATGGCCTTTGCGCACTCACGCGCAATCGACACGATCGGCGGCCGCGAGGTTCCGCGCAGCTGGGACGAGCCGAATTCCGTCGCCGGCGGATTCAATACGAGCCTCGCGGGCGGATGGAACGCCGGAGTCGCCGCGACGTGGCACACCGGGCGGCCGACGACGCCAATCAACGCAGAAGTGCTCGGCGACGGAACGCTGCGACTGGTGCAGGGAGCGAGAAACAGCGGACGGCTTCCGACATGGTTTCGAGCCGACGCACGCTTGGCGCGTTCGATCGCAATGCGCCGCGGCGTCCTGGCCCTTTCGTTCGACGTCATCAATCTGACGAATCACAACAATGTTTGCTGCATCACGGATGTGGCGGCATATCTCCGAAGTGATGGAACGCCGGGTGTGCATCGCGAGGAGCGCTCACCTGTTCCGATTTTCCCCGCGTTCTCAGCGGCCTGGAAATTCTGAGCTCGCCGCGAAGGATTTTCGCCCCTTCCGGCACTCACCGTATTGAGGATGACCGACGATCGCGAATTGGTGCGCTCTCTTCTCCGCGGCGACGAAGCCGCGTTCGATCAGTTTGTCGCCGACTTCTATCCAAGGCTTTATCGGTTCGCCTATCGCCGTCTCGACGGGAATCCCGATCTTGCACTGGACATCGTGCAGACGGTGTTCGAGAAAGTGATTCCGCGCCTCGCATCGTGGCGGGGCGAAGCGCCGCTTTTCTCGTGGATGTGCGGTTTCGCGCGCTTCGCGATCGCTGCCGTGCGGAAGAACGCGTTGCCGGAAGTCGCAGACGACGATCCGAACATTCGTGCAGTGCTCGAGTCGTTGCCGGCACTCGAAGACACTCCGGACCGTGAGCACGAACGGAAAGAGCTCGGACGTGCGGTCCGGATCGTGCTCGATCATCTGCCGCGGCACTACGCCTCGGCCCTCGAGTGGAAGTACGTGAGTGGTTTGAGTGTGCAGGAAATCGCCGGCCGGCTGGCGATGACACCGAAGGCCGCGGAGTCACTTCTGACTCGCGCGAGGGATGCGTTCCGGGATGCGTTCACGGAACTGGCAGAGAGGACATCGTGATGTCTGAAGATCAAACCATCGAACGGCTGTTGCGCCTGGCCGCGAGCTCCGAACTGCCGCCCGGAGGCGAAGAACGCATTCGTGCTGCAGTGCGCCCGTTGTGGAAACAGCAGGTGCGGAGACGCTCGATTCGCCGGGGGCTGACCTTTGGAATGTTCGCGGCAGCTGCTGCCGTCGCGCTGTTCTTCGTCATCGAGATGCCGCGCATGTCCGAGCCCGTCGTCCCGGCGACAGCTGTCGCAACGGTCGAGCTTTCACGTGGTCCGCTCGATCCGGCGTTCCGTCAGGGGAAGGTCTTCCCCGGTGCATGGCTGCATACCTCACCATCCAGTCGAGTGTCGCTTCGCATCATCGACGGTCCGTCGTTGAGGATCGACAACGACACGACTCTCCGCCTCGCGTCGAATCGCATCGTCGAACTGCGCCGAGGCGCGGTGTACATCGAGTCGGGCGGCGCGGGAAACGCGGTCGAAGTACGTACGCCTTTCGGCAGCGTGCGCGACATCGGCACACGGTTCGAGGTGCGCGTGCAGAGCGGACTCACGGTCCGCGTGCGCGAGGGGAGCGTCGATCTCTCGACGAAAACGAATCGCGTGCGTGTGATGTCGGGATTCGAGTCGAACGTTGCGGCCGATGGTGTTCCGGCGACCGCGTCGCTCAGAAGCGAGGAAGAGAGTTGGACGGCAGCGATTGCTCCGCCGTTCGCAATCGAGGGCCAGTCGATGGCGGCTCTGCTCGAGTACTGCTCGCGTGAGAGCGGCTTGCCGCTGCGTTACGACGAGGGCGTGGAACGTGTTGCGCGCGCGACATTGCTGCACGGTTCCATGAGCGAGCAATCACCCGTCGACACGGCCGCAGAGATCGCACCGACGGCAGGTTTGCGCGTAACGCCTTCGAATGGCGCGCTCGTCGTCAGCCGGCTTGCGCCGTAGGGACTCCTCCGTTCCAGCCGCGAACGACTTCGAGCACGTCACGAAAGCTCTCGAACGGCGAGTGCCGGATATTCTCTTCCTGACAGAAGCGAAGCAGTGAGCCGCGTGCAAAGACGTAGTCCGCATTGCGCGCGAGACAGAGATCCGAGCGGCCGTCGCCAACGAGGATGATCCTCGATCCCGCTCCGTCATTGAGCGAACGAGCGACGGAACACTTGCACACGCCGCTGCCAACCTTGCAATCGGGCGCGGAGTGAGGAAACGACAGCTCGAGTCCGCCGGGGCGGAAGCCGAGGCAATTGGAGTAGATGGGGAGGGGCGGCTCGATCGTACGTAAGGCGTGCCGGATCGGGTAGTCGAGGCCGTCGCTGACGACGGCGACGCGAGCGATCGTGCGCGCGTATTCGATGAACTCCGCGAACGTCGGATCGATGCCGACGCCGTGCAGAAACTCGAGCAGCGAAGCTTCATCGCCGCGCACGAGCGCGATCTGCGCACTCATGCACTGCCGCGAGTCGATCTCGCCGCGTACCCAATGTTGCTCGATCGCTTCCCACTCGGGCAGCGCGAAGCGTTCCAGCAGCGCATCGACCGTGTCGCGAGGCGCAATCGTTCCGTCGAAATCAAGAATGAAGAGCATGGTGGTGAGTAGCGAGTGACGAGTAGCGAGTAGCGAGTGACGAGTAGCGAGTTGCGAGTAGCGAGTAGCGAGTTGCGAGTAGCGAGTTGCGAGTAGCGAGTGCCGAGTGCGAAGGCCCCACTCGTCACTCGTAACTCGTCACTCGTCACTCATCACTCGTCACTCTAGTCTAGTGCTATCTTGCGTTCACGTTCCTCGCGATTCTCCTTTCCGCGATTCTCGAGACGCCCGCGCCGATGCGCGTCGGGCGCGTCACGATTGACACGCAGCAGGTCTTCACAGATGGCGGCGGCGCGTTCTATCGCGCCGTCAACCGGCTGCACGCGCAGACCCGCGCCGCCGTGATTCGTCGATTCCTTCTGTTTCATGAGGGTGACGTGTTCGATCCCGTGCTCCTCGCGGAGACGGAACGCAATCTCCGGCTCTTGGACTCGCTCGAGAGCGTTTCGGTTACGGCCTCCGCGCCACACGGCGGCATCGTCGACATCCTCGTCACGACCTCGGATGCATGGACGACCGATGTGACCGGCGATTTTTCGAACGAGGGCGGGCGTTCGACCTTCACTGTCGATGTTTCACAGAAGAATCTTTTCGGCGGAGGGGAGTCGCTCGAACTGCTCGTCGATCGAGATGTGGAGCGCAAGACGAAGGCGATCGAGTACCGCGACCCCGCGGTGTTCGGAGCGTACTGGAACCTCGATACGATGTTCGCGAACAATTCGGATGGAGCCGAACAGCGCATCTCCATCGAGCGTCCGCACTTCTCGTACACGACTGGGTGGACCGCGGCCCTTGCGGCCGATCACCTTCAGCGCATCGAGCGCCTTTACGAAGACGGCAGCATCCTGGCGTCGTTCCGCCAGCGTCATCGCGCGCTTGCTCTCTCCGGCTCGTACGCGATTCGTAACGAAGTGCAGCGAACGGACAGCATCATCGCGGGGATCGACCTCACCGATGACGAGTTCGCGCGCGTGACGGGCGCGATCGTGCCCGACGCGCGTCATCTTCACTTCTTCGATGCGGGATGGGAATCGACAGGCTTCTCGCAGCGGAGTCTCGACTACGTCGACGACTCACGAGTTCAGGACTTCGACCTGGGACATCGATTGTCGCTGCACGGCGCGCTTTCGAGCGAGACGTGGCGCGTGCGGGCCTCAGCGGGTGACGGTGTCGCGTTCGGCGCGCGATCGTTTCTCGTTGGGCGAATTACAGGATCGATGCGCGGAGATGGCAACCGGATCGTGTCGGCGGATGGGCGCGCGATCAGTCGTTTCGGAATTTCCTATCCTGAAACGGTCGTCGCGCGTGTACGTGCCGATTTCGGCTGGCGGCTCGATCGTGATGTGCAGTTCTTTGCCGACGGCCGCAATGGGCTGCGCGCGTATCCCGACTTCGCATTTGAAGGCAATCGACGCGTCGTGGCGAACGTCGAATACCGCGCCTACCTCGGCCGCGATCTGCTGCAGCTCTTTTCGCCTGGAGTTGCCGCCTTTGCAGATGCCGGTTTCGCAGGTGCTGCGCGGGTGAAGAGCGACTTCGGTGTCGGGTTCAGAATCGGGATCCCGCGCTACGACGCCGCGCTCATCCGCATCGACTATGCGTACGCGCCGCAGCGGCATCGCGGAGTGCTGAGCATTTCCACCATGCAGGCGTTTTGATGTTTTAGTTTATCCCGAGCGCAGCGAGGGATCATCGGCTACACCGCGCGACACGAAACCACAGGCGGTCATACGTGCCTCGCCTGTGGCCTCGAGCGATCCGGTGTAGCCGATGATCCCTCGCTATCGCTCGGGATGAACTGCAAGAGTCATCTTCGGCACCGACAGCAGGAACCCCGACGGATACATCTCGAAGCCGTCGACATTGCTCCGCATGATCGCGACATTGTCGCGGTGATACAGAGAGATGTACGGCAGCTCCGTCGCGAGAATCTTCTGCACTTCGTCGTATGCCTCTTTCCGTTTCGCACGATCGAACGTCGAGCGGCCCTGCTCGATCAACTGATCGACGCGCGGGTTCACGTAGTAGCCGCGGTTCTGTCCGTTCGGCGCGAGACTCTTCGAGTGGAAGATCGTGTAGTAGAAGTCGGGATCGGAGATTCCTGCGCGCCGCAGCGAGAACATCTGGAAGCGCCCGTTCTTCACGTCGTCCATGAACGTGCCGAACTCGTTCGATTGAATCTGCAGATCGATGCCGACGTCCTTCAGCATCTGCTGGATCATCTCCGCCTGCTGATTCGCCTCGGCATCGGTCGAAGTCTTGAAGAGCAGTTTGAAGCGGGCCGCATTCCCTTTCTGCGGATAGCCAGCGGCATCGAGCATCTGCTTTGCCTTCGCAGGATCGAAATCGTAGCTCGGCAGATTCTCCGTGCGCGCCCAGTGTCCCGGCGGAAACATCGTGTCGGTCACCGCGCCATAGCCGTGCAGGAGATCGCGCACGATCCGATTGCGATCGATCGCGTGCGCGATGGCCTCGCGCACGTCGCGCTTCGCCAGAATCGGATCCTTCAAGTTGAAGCAGATGTACTGATACGCGCCGCCATGCGCGGTCATGACTTTGAAATTCGAGTCCTTCTTGAACTGCTCGACCTGGTCGTAGGGAATCGAGTTGATCTCGAAGTTCACCGAGCCTTTGCGCAGTTCGAGTACGCGAGTCGTCGCATCGGGAATGATGCGCACGACGACGTTCGGGATCTTCGGCGTTCCGCCGATCCACTGATCGAACGCCTTCAGCGTCACTTTCTCATCCGGCTTGAACTCGGTGACGCGATACGCGCCGGCGAGAATGGGCAAGCGCTTGAACGCTTCCGCATCGGCGCCCTGCGGCACCGCGAGAAACGGGAAATTGTCGAAGATGCCGGCATTCGGCTCCTTCAACTTCACGATGAACGTGTGATCGTCCGGTGCATCGAACGATGCGACCGCCGAGTAGCCTGAGCGCTTCGGACTGTTGAAGCTCTCCGGCATCATCGAGTCGAATGTGTACTTGATGTCCTTTGCGGTGACGGGACGTCCATCCTGGAACTTCGCGTTCGGTTTGAGATGAAAGACGATCGTCTTGTCGTCGGGCGTCTCCCATTTCTCTGCCAGGTCCGCGGTGAAATCCCCCGTCGGAGTCAGCTTGATGAGACCGCTCGCCGCCAGATCCCAGATGCGGCCGTCATACGCATTCGTCCCGACGCGCGGATCGAGATTCGCGGGTGAGCCGTCGAACGCGATGACCAGCGTGTCCCTGGATACGGCACTCCCGCCGCCCGATTTCTTCTCGCCACCGCAGGCGGCGAGCAACGACATTGCACAAAGAAAGACAAGCACTTCACGTTTCATGTGTTCCTCATCGTACAAGTATGATGCCGCCGCATGTGCTCGCCCTCTATCCGCTTGTTGACAACGGCTTTAATCCTGTCGCTCACCATCTCGATCTTCGGCGCTCCGCAGAAGGTCATCGTCCTCGGCTTTGACGGCGTCGACGCGCGCTATACGCAGAAGTGGATGGACGAGGGGAAGCTGCCGAACATGGCGCGCCTTCGTGCGAACGGCACGTTTCGCCCGCTGCTGCCGACGACTCCGGCACAGACGCCGGTCTCATGGTCGACCTTCTCGACCGGGATCGATCCAGGGCGCACCGGCATCTTCGATTTTCTCCGCCGCGATCCGAAAACCTATCTTCCCGTTTTCGCAGCCTTCGATGAAACGAAAGAGCCGTTTCTCCTCGGCTCGAAGAATCCGATCGCAGCGGCCGCCCTCGTCTTCCTGCTGCTTGCGTTGTTCGCGATTCCGATCAAACGCGCGCGAATCATCGTTCTCATCATCGCTGTCATCGCCGCCGCCGGAGCATTCGTCGGCGCGAAACGCTATCTGCCGGAAACCCGCCCCGGCGTCATCAATCGCCGTCAGGGCATTCCGTTCTGGGAAGTCGCGGCGAGTGCGGGGAAAAAGACGATGATCGTGCACGTGCCGGTCACGTTTCCCGCGACCGACTTCCACGACGGCTATCTCCTCTCCGGCCTCGGCGTTCCCGATGTGTCCGGCCGCGTCGGCAAGCCGTTCTTCTTCACCTCGGAGCTCGACTTCCATCGCACCGGCGCGAACGAGTTCTCGATCGAAGTGGTGCAGCTCATCGACAACAAAGGTGTGATCCCGACGGAGATCCAGGGACCGCCCAACAAACTGTTCAAGGATCCGCCGTACATCAAGATTCCGATGACGATCACGGTTGCGCAGGATCGTCAGTCGATCACGATCGAGGAGAGCGGACAGAAGCTGACGATGAAACCGGGCGACTGGAGCGGCTGGACCGATTTCGTCTTTCCGTTCAATCCGCTCATCAAGCTGCGCGGCGTCAGCCGCTTTCATCTGATCAGCATCGCTCCGGAGATCAAGCTCTATCTATCTCCGATCAATTTCGATCCGCGCAATCTTCCGCCCGGCTTCCGCATCTCGACGCCTGGGAAGTGGGCGCCGGAGCTCGTGAACAAATACGGCTTGTACAAGACCCTCGGCTGGCAGATCGACACCTGGGCGATTTCCGAAGGGTTCGCGGATGAGCAGATGTTCTGGGACGACATGAATTTCACCGTCGCACAGAACAGGAAGATGTTCGACTCGTTCCTCGACGGCGACAAGGATCTGATGGTCCAGTGCTTCGAGTTTCCCGATCGCGTCGGGCATGTGTTCTGGCGCCTGATGGATCCGCAGCATCCCGCGTACGACGCCGCGCTCGCCGCGAAGTGGAGCGATGCGCTCCTGCGCGCGTATCAGTTGATGGACGGCATCGTCGGCGACGCGATGACTGCCGCGGAAAAACACAACGCGACGCTCATCGTGCTCAGCGATCACGGCTTCGCATCATTCCGCAAGTCGGTGAACTATGACACGTGGCTCGTGATGAACGGCTACATGGTGCTCAAGAGCGGCGTGCAGGTGAAAGAGCGCAACGTCGAGATGCTGTTCGATCAGGGCCAGTTCTGGGAGAACGTCGACTGGTCGAAGACGCGCGCGTATGCGATGGGACTCGGCGAGTTGTACATCAACACGAAGGGACGCGAGTCGCAAGGCATCGTGAATCCGGGAGCGGAGGCCGAGGCGCTGAAGAAGGAGCTGAAGGAGCGGCTCGTGCAGTTCACCGATCCGGAGAACGGCGAGCATCCCGTGCGGCGCGTCATCGCGCGCGAAGAGGTCTACAAAAAGTTCGACCCGAACATGATTCCCGATCTCTTCATCACGAACAACGATGGCTATCGCGTGTCGTGGCAGACGTCATTGGGAGGGATCCCGAAGAATCTCCTCGAGCCGAACAAACAGGTCTGGAGCGGCGATCACTGCTCGGTCGATCCCGAGATCGTGAAGGGCATCTTCTTCATGAATCGGAAGGTGGCGACCGATCGTGCGCCATACATCGCGGATGTGTATCCGACGGTGCTGGGGACGCTGGGCGTGAAGCCGCCGTACGAGCTCGACGGCGTAGAATTGAAGTAGTGATCGATCCTGACAAAGTGCTCGAGATCGTCCAGGCGTTCAACCGCGAAGGTGTGGAGTACAAGATCTTTGGCGGGATGGCGGTCAACTTCCAGGGTCTCGGTCGAAGCACGGAAGATGTCGATTTCTTCGTTGCACCATCTCCGGAGAACGTTGCACGGATCAAGCGTGCACTGCGTTCCATCTGGGACGATCCGAACATCGATGAGATTCAGGATGACGACATGATCGGGGATTATCCGAGCGTCAACTATAACCCTCCGGATGCGGAGTATTGGATCGATATCGTGTCGCGTCTGGGCGAGGCATTTGCGTATGCGGAGCTGCCGTCTCAGATCGTCGAAATCAGGGGCGTGCCTGTGAGTGTTGTCACGCCACAGACTCTCTATGAGATGAAGAAAGATACAGTTCGCTACAAAGACAAGATCGACGCCGCGGCGCTGCGCGAGCTGTACGACCTCGAGGACTAGGGAATGCCAGTTCGCAAGTTTCGAACGATCGAGGAGATGAACGAGTTCGAACGCCAGCGCTGGCGGAATGCCTCTCCTGAGCAACGCACGGGGCGAATCTTCGCGATTCATGAGCTCGCGCACGGGACGATCCCGCCTTTGAACCTCCCGAAAGGCGTGCACAAGTTCCGCTCGATCGAAGAAATGAACGCCTTCAAGGACCGCTACGAACAGGAGCGTGCCGGCCGGCTCCGCGCCGAGCGCGAGAAGAAGTAGCGGTCTGATATTCTTCGGCGCGCTTTAGCGCGCCTCATGGACTACAAAAGACTCCTCACCAAAGTCGAACGGACCCTCGAACAGATCGAGTCTGCCGAGACGACACGTTTCACGATCGCCTCCATTGCAGAGACGATCGCCCTCAACTTCCGCGACGAGCTCGGGATCACGGGCGGCCGCATCTACGAGTTCACGCCGGATGACAACTGCTATGTGCTGGTCGCGCGGTTTGGCGAGTCGCATCGCAACGCGTCGCTGGGGATCACGGTCTCCAAAGAGTACAAGCCCGTCGAGATGGTGGTCGAGAACGGGATCATCGTCATGGATGCCGATGATCCTGGCACCGATCCCGTCCTCGAGAACCGTCTTGGGGCACGCCGTTTCGCGGCGATCTCCGCGGGAGATGACAACTACATCATCGCCTTCGATGTCGCGCCCGATCTCGGTCCGCAGGCGATTCTCTTCTCGCTGAATCTGATTCGTTACACGGTCAACCAACGATTGCGTGCGGAGCGATTCGAATCGCTGATCGTCGAGGCGCAGCGCATCCAGCAGTCGATCCTGCCGTCGCGTGTGCCGCAGTACGCTGGCTTCGACATCTGGGGACGCACGGTGCCGGCGGAGATCGTGAGCGGCGACTTCTACGACTTCATTCCGATCTCCGACTCGATCCTCGGGCTCGCCATCGCCGACGGTTCGGGCCACGGTTTGCCGGCCGCACTCGTCGTGCGCGACATCTACATGGGACTGCGCATGGCGACGGACCGCGACTTCAAAATCGTTCGCACGATGGAGAAGCTGAATCACATCATCCATCGCAGCCGGCTCACCACGAAGTTCGTGTCGCTCTTCTACGGAGAGCTCGAGACCGGCGGCATCCTGATCTACTCGAATGCGGGTCATAACTACCCGTTCCTGTTGAAAGGGAATCAGATCGACCTTCTGAAGAACGGCGGTCCCGTCCTCGGGCCGACGCCCGATGCGACGTACACGCGCGGCTTTGCGAAGCTCGATCCGGGCGATCTGCTCTGTCTCTATTCCGACGGAATCGTCGAGGCGCACGATCGTCACGATCGCGAATTCGGTCTCGATCGCCTGCAGCGCATCGTGAAACAGAACCGCACGCGAACCTCACAGGAGATCGCGCAGGAAGTGCTCGCGAAGGTTGCGAAGTGGGGGAGAGAAGGGGAGGACGATCGCACGGTCGTCATCGTGAAGGCGATCGCGAATGGCTGATGCCCTCTGGTTCAACGGCCGCTTCACGACGACGGCCGAGCGCGTGATCGGTGTCGAAGATCGCGGCCTGCAATTCGGCGATGCCGTCTACGAGGTCTTCAAGTTCACACAGCACGAGCCGGCGTTCCTCGCCGAGCACTATCGCCGGCTGGAACGCGGACTGCGCGAGATCGAGATCCGAAATCCATGGCGTGATGAGGACAGCTTCCGCGACACGATGCGAGAGCTGCTCGAGCGTACGCAGTTCGATGACGGCATCGTCTACATTCAGGTGACGCGCGGCGAAGAAGAGCGCGCGCATTTCTGGGGCGAGAGTCTGACCCCGACCGCAATCGCCTACTCGCGCCGCTACAAGTTCCCCGATGCAGCGCGCAAGGAGCGCGGGATCAAAGTGATTACCGCGCAGGACCTGCGCTGGAATCAGTGTCAGGTCAAGTCGGTCAATCTGCTCGCCAATGCGCTGGCAAAGAAGAAGGCGCAGCGCGCGGGGGCAGACGAAGCGATCCTGCTCGAAGATCATGTCGTACGTGAAGGCGCCAGCTCCAGTTTTTTCGCAGTGATCGATGGCCGCGTGATCACCCATCCCCTCGACGAGCACGTGCTGCCGGGAGTCGTGCGCGATCGCGTGATCGATCTCGCGATCGGTGCACACATCCGCGTCGACGAGCGTCCGCTCCGCGAGGCGGAGCTCTTCAGTCTCGACGAGGCTTTCATCACGAGCACGACGCAGGGGGTGATGCCCATCTCCGAGATCGACGGACGCATCATCGGCAACAGCCGTCGCGGCGAAGTGACCACCAGGCTTCAGCAGCGCTTCGATGCGCTCGAGCTCAATGCCCGTGGCTTCGCAGGTTCTTCACGCTCGTCGTAAGGAACCAGCAGCTGGCGGCGCCGCAAGCGACGAGAACGATCTCCAGCAGCATCTCGTCCTTCGCCGCGGAGTAGAGCATGACTCCGGTGAGGATTAAGGAGCTGAGAAGACAAAGAGCGCCGAGGCTGCCGAGAACGAGGTTGCCGAACCGGGATCGAATCAGCACGTGGTAGGACATGATTTTGCGGGAGATGCAAATGTCGAACCTGGTTGCCGCCGCGGGGCGCGACAGTCGCGCCGGTTGCGCGGGCTCGCGGTAGGGTTCTCCAGGTTTGCACCGCGAGCCCGCGCAACCACGTCCCCGCAGGCGCTAATCCCCCGAGATGATGTCTCCGATGATGTTGCCCGCGATGCCGCCGAGTCCCTTCGATTCATCGCGCCGCGAGCCTACCGCCGCCGCGATCCGATTCGCGAGCCGGCTGAAGGGAAGCGTCTGCAGCACGACGTGTCCCGGTCCCGTGAGTGTCGCGTAGAAGAGGCCTTCGCCGCCGAATAGCGCGTTGCGGAATCCGCCGACGAACTGAATGTCGTAAGTCACAGTGTCTGCCATCGATACGATGCAGCCGGTATCCACGCGCAGGTGTTCCCCTGCGCCGAGATCGAACTCCAGCATGTTTCCTCCGGCATGGAGGAAGACGAGACCCTGACCGGTGATCTTCTGCAGGATGAAACCCTCGCCGCCGAACAGACCTGCCCCGAACTTCTTCGTGAACGCGATCGAAAGGTCGACGTTGCCGATTGCACAGAGGAACGCATTGCGTTCGGCAAGAATCGTGTTGCCATTCAACTGGAGCGGAAAGATTTTCCCGGCGATCGGGTTCGCGAGTGCCATCTTGGCGTTCGGTCCCACGGCGCGGAAGCAGCTCATGAAGAGCGACTCGCCGGCGAGGAACTTCCGCATCAGTCCCTTCATCAGGCCGCCCTGCATCTTCGCCTGCAGGTCGATGCCCTGGCCGATGTAGAGCATCGCGCCTGCTTCCGCGTACAACTCCTCGTTCGGCGCGAGCTCGAGAGTCAGCGCCTGCATCACATCACCGACGATCTTGTATTGCATGCAGGAAGTGTAGGACAGGCGCGGGTCGCCTGTCCTACAGGGGGTTCTACTATCCGGCGCGTGCGATCTCTTCAGTCTTGTTCCAGTCGACGTAGGAGCCGTCATAAAGCGCTGGATGGAATCCGAGATAGCGGAGGGCGAAGTAATTCATCGATGCCTCCATGCCGGTCCGGCAGTAGAGGACGATCTTCTGGTTTTCGTCCGTGACGTTGAACGACGCATAGATTGCCTGCAGATCATCGGCCTGCCGGATCAAGTGCGCCCCCTCCTTCACGGCGATGTTCGATTGCCAGGGGATGCACTCCGCCCCGGGGATGTGGCCCGCTCGTTTCACTTCGGCCCCTTTCTTGTGACCGAGAAAGTAACGGGTGTTGCGCGCATCAATGATTGTGAACGGTGACCCTGACTCGCGCAGTGCTTTCAGTTGACCTTTTGTCAGCAGCATGTGCTGCTGCGGTCTTGCCGTGAACTCGCTCTCTTTCACGGCGGGAATGGCCGTCACCATCGCTCGGCGCTCGTTACGCCATTGAGCGTTCCCTCCATTGAGCAGCGAGACATGGCCGCCCCAACCGAGATAGTCCAGTGTGAAAAAAGCGCGCGCCGCGAGCAGAGGATCATCGCTCGTCAGAATGATGCGTTCCGTGTCGCGCAGACCGGCGTGGCGGAACAGCGTCTCGAGCTTGGCGACCGGCGGCAGCTCGTTGGGGATGCCCTTTTGTCGTACCGTCAGAGCAGTCTGATTCAGGAGCACTGCGTTCGGAATGTGCGCGGTCTTGTAGTTCTGCAACGTCGTGATGTCGAGCACACGGACATCAGGATGGTTGATGTTGTCAGCAAGCCACTCCGTCGAAACGATCATCTGCGGATTCACGTTCGCCGCGAGTGTCATCGCGAGTATGAGTGAGAGCATCGTCTCCTCCTTTCGTCATGTACGTTGGTCTGATCATGCGACTCGCGAAAGTCCGGGCGATACAGCAGGGGAGTGACCAGTGAACTCCGCTGATACACTCGAATCCTTGGGCACACTCCTCGACATTCTCGCCGCGCAGTTTCCTGACTCGTCGAAGACGACGTTGCGTCAACTTCTGCAACACGGCCGTGTGCGCGTGAACGGCGAAGTAGAGAAGAACGCGAAACGTGAGGTCTCGGCCGACGAGAGCATCGACGTCGCCGGCAAGTCGATCAGCATCGCGTTGCCTTCGTCGCTCGCACTCCTGCACGAAGATGACGATCTGCTCGTCGTGCTGAAGTCAGCAGGACTCCTCACGGTTGCAACCGAGCGGGAGCGCGAGACGACCGCGCAGGCCTATCTCAACTCCTATCTGAAGCAGAAAGGGGAGGCGCGCGTGCACGTCGTTCACCGGCTCGATCGGGAGACGTCGGGCGTGCTCGTCTTCGCGAAAAACTACGAGACACGCGAGCGATTGAAAGAGAGATTCGCGGCACATGACATCGAGCGCGTCTACGTCGCGATCGTGGAGGGATACGTCGATCCGATCCGCGGCTCGATCGAGTCTCACCTTCGCGAGCGCCGCGATCTGAAGATGGTCAGCGCCGATGAATCACACCCGGAGGCAAAACGCGCCGTGACGCATTACCGGACGATCGCCCGCGCGCACGAATGCTCCGTTCTCGAGATCACGCTCGAGACAGGACGCAAGAATCAAATCCGCGCACATCTGTCGGAAAAAGGGCACCCCGTCGTCGGCGACACTCTCTACGGCTCCACCATCAATCCCCTCGGCCGCCTCGGACTGCACGCAAAGCTACTCGGATTCGTACATCCGACGACAGGCAGGAAGCTGAGCTTCACGGCGCCGCTGCCGAAGGTGTTCCGCGATTTCATGGGGCAAACCTAAGAAACGGACAGGCGAGGGCGCCTGTCCCCCACCGGATCCCGTGGGGCACAGGCGCCCTCGCCTGTGCCGCCGTGAGGCGCTACGTAAACGAAACCGCGAGGTGCGACCCCTCTTCGCGATAGATCGTATCGACGAAGCGAATCTGGTTCGACTTGAGCGACATGAAGAGAGAGGAGACGCGGATGCCGCCGCCGAAGAAGCGGACGCCGCGCAGCAGATCGCCATCAGTCACGCCCGTCGCGGAGAAGATGATGTCGTTGCCCGACGCCAGTTCCGCTGTGTCGTAGACCTTGTTGCCATCGACGTAGCCCATCGACTTGAGCCGCTCTTCCTGCCACTTCTCGAGAGGCTTGAGGCGGCCTTGCATGCGGCCATTGAGACAGCGCATTGCGGCTGCGGTGAGCACGCCTTCCGGCGCACCGCCGATGCCCATCGCGCAGTGAATGCCTGTGCCGCGAACGGCGGCGGAGATACCGGCGGAGAGGTCGCCGTCGCTGATCAACTTGATGCGTGCGCCTGCCTCGCGGATCTGGCCGATGAGATCGTGATGACGCTCGCGATCGAGCACGACGATCGTCAGCTCATTGACATCGCGCTTGAACGCTTCCGCGAGTTGTCCGAGGTTTTCGGTGACCGACTTCTGAAGATCGACGTACTCGGCGGCCGTGGGGCCGACGACGAGCTTGTCCATGTAGACATCGGGTGCGTTCAGCAGGCCGCCCTTTTCGGAAGCGGCGAGCACCGCGATCGATCCGGGGGAACCAGTCGCGCAGAGATTCGTTCCTTCGAGTGGATCGACGGCGATGTCGACTTCCGGATAGATCTCGCCTTCGGTCCAGCCGCGTCCGAGCGGCTCGCCGACATAGAGCATCGGTGCCTTGTCACGTTCGCCCTCGCCGATGACGATCGTGCCGCGCATCTTGAGGCGATTGAGCTCCTCGCGCATCGACTCGACCGCGACCTGGTCCGAATACTTCCGCTTGCCGTACCCCATCGTCCGAGCGGCAGCAATGGCAGCCTTCTCTGTGACGCGGAGAAATCCAATCTCGAGACTCGATTCCATGACGCTCCGATCTTCAGCCGGATTTTGGGCGCAACTGTAGCAGAACTAAGTCGCTTCCGGCGCGAGATGCAACGGCTCGATCGTTCGTCGCGAAAGAAGCTCGAACCGGACGAGCAATGCCACCGCGACGACGGTCAATCCGGCGAACAGTCCCCACCACAACCCAACCACGCCCCAGCCCAGATGAAATCCGAGAAAGAGCGCGACGGGGAGGCCAATGAACCAGTGTCCGACGACATTTGCGTAGAGTGTGTAGCGCGTGTCGCCGGCGCCGCGGAGCACTCCGGCGCCGACTGCTTGAATCCCGTCCGACAGTTGGAAGAACGCGACGACCATCAGGAGGGGAACCGCTGCGGCGAGCACCGGCTCCTGATCGGTGAGCAGGCGCGCGAGCTGGCGCGGAATCCAGGCGAAGGTCGCGGCGCTCGTCCCCATCAGCAGGACGCCGCCGAGGAATGCGACATGTCCGGCGCGGCGCGTTGCGCTTTGATCGCGAGCGCCGATCGCCAGGCCGACGCGCACGGAGGCCGCGGCAGAGATTCCGAGTGCCAGAGTGAACGTAAACGATGCGAGGCTGATCGCGACCTGATGTGCGGCGAGCTGCAGCGCTCCCGCATGTCCTGCCAGCAGCGCGACGAGCGCGAAGATGCCGACTTCCGCGCCCATCTGGAAGCCGATCGGCAACCCGACGCGCAGCGCCTGGAGCACATCGCGAGGGCTCGGCCGATGGTCAACATGTTGATGACCTTTCACCGGGATCGCTCGTAGCGGAATCGCGACGATCGCCACCTCCGCGATCGTGCAGATCGTCGTCGCCAGCGCCGCCCCCACCACGCCGAGCGGCGGAATCATGCGCAGCGGTCCGCACCATTGCGGCAGATTCGCGCCGCCGAATACGAGCAGCAGATCTCCGCCGAAATTGAGAATGTTCGCGACCACCATCGAGATGACGAGCGCCTGCGTCCGTCCATACGCCTGCAGATACGACCGGACGACGAAGAAGAGCAGGAAGGGGAGCAGGCTCGTCGTGCGGACGACGAGAAACGCGCGCGCATGCTCAACCAGCTCTGGCGCGCCGATGACCGTCATGAACGACGCCACGATGAGGAGAACGATCGTGAGAATCGTCGTGACGATGATCGCCAGCCAGACTCCCTGCCACAACGCGCGCCTTGCCCGAGCATGATCGCCGGCTCCCACCGCTTGCGATACGAGCGGATCGATGCCTAGCACGATGCCGATTCCGATTACGGAGAATGCGAAGAACACCGCATTGCCCGCACCCGCCGCCGCCAGCTCGCGCGGACCGAGGCGCCCGAGGACGGCGACGTCGACGACGCCCATGAGCTGCGTCCCCGCCTGCGCAATCGCTACAGGCAGGGCGAGCTTGAGGAGTTCGCGGAGCTCGCGCATGAGAGGCGCATTGTATTCGTCGGTAGAATTGGACTCGATGAGACTTCGCTCGATCGCCATCGCTCTCATGGTCACCGGCTTCGCTGCAGGTTGCGCCACGCGTGCTACGAACAATCTTCCCGAGCCTCGCGTCGCTCTTCTCGTCACGATTCCCGACGGTGCAGACGTCGAATTGGATTGCCGCGGCGAAGTGCGTCACACGGTGACGCCCGTGAAGCTCGCGGTTCCTCCCGATGGAGATGCGTGCTCGCTGACGTTGTCCAAGGTGGGCTATGAAACGAAGCGCGTCCGTTTCGACGGCTCGTTCGTGATGGCGACAGGCGAGCCGCTTCGCGTCGATGAATCTCACGAGCTCGACGTGGCACGCGTCACCTCGCCGCTGGATGTCTTGTTGATGCCCCTTCAACGTTGGAGCGATCGCATGCAGAACGCGCTGCAACGCAAGGTGATTGCGGATTATCGGATTACGGTGAAATTGCAGCGATGAGCGGCGGGCACTGGAAGACGGTCCGTCGCCTGATCGATTCCTGCATCGCCCGGATCGCGATCGAACGCGATGTCGTTCTTCTGCACCGCGATCGCGACTTCGACGTCATCGCGGCCGCTTCGCACATCCGTCTTCGTTGACGCAAATCCTCGCGTAAACTGGCACCGGTCCAACTCATGCTCCGCACGTTCCGCACGCTGCTCGTGCTGTTCGCGATCGCCCTCTGCGCTCGCGGCGACGACTGGTGTCCCACGCGCGCGTTCCGCATCTTCAGCAAGGCCAACTATCACGGGCTGCCGCAGTCGTCGGTCATGGGACTCGCGCAGGATCGCGATGGCCTCCTGTGGATCGGCACGCTCGACGGAGCCGCAACCTTCGACGGCCGCACGATCGCGCCCGTCGCCAACGTTCCGAACGCCCCGTTGCGCGGTGTGATGACCGCGATCCTCGCCGGTTCGAAGAACGTCTACATCGCGTCCGCCGCTGGTCTACACATCTTCGATGGCACGGCCTGGCGCCTGGTTGCAACGCGCAAGGGCGCGATCGCACTCGCGGAGACCCCCGACGGCGTGCTCTGGATGTGCGATGTCGAAGGAGCCGTCTGGCGGCTAACCACCGACAGCACCTGGCATCAAGTGGCTCTCCCCGCGAAAGCCGCAACGATCGCGGCGGGACACGACGGCTCGCTCTGGGTCGCGACCGAGTCCAGCGCGCTGCGCATCCTTTCCGGCGGCGTCGAGACGATTCCGGGCGCGCTGCCCGGACGGCCCAGTGCAATGGTCGTTGCTCATGACGGCCGCGTGTGGGTCGCCACGCTCTCCGGCACGATTCACTGGAGCAGCGGCCTCACAGGCTGGCAGCAGGCCGCCTTCACGCCGTGGCCGCGCGCCGCTTTTCGCTGTATGACCGAGGATCATCGCGGACGCATCTGGCTCGGAGCGTATGGCGGGCCTGTCGTCTTCGGCAACGCGGAACTGCCCTGGACGACCTGGGATGGCCGTTACGTCCCGTTCGAAGGGGGCGTCAATGCGATCCTTCCCGATCGCGAAGGCAATCTCTGGTTCGGTCTGAATGCGATCGGCCTCGCGCAGTGGATCGGGGAACCGTGGTCGCATCGCACCGTCGTCGATCCTTCGAATCCCGTGAGGCTGACGTTCGCGGGCTTCGGCATGAGCCGCGGCGCCGAGCCGCACACGCTGCTCGTCTCGCTGTTTCAGAGTGGATTTCTGAAGCTCAGCGCCGGGCCGCCACGGCGTTACGACGCGAGCGATGGTCTGACGAACGACGTGCGCCATGTCGTCGAACCGGAACCTGGCTTCTTCATCGCCGGCACTCGCTTCGGCATCTACGAAGCGAAGCCGGGCCAGAAGTTTCAGCAGGTGCTGACGCTTCCAGCAGGATTCGTGATGGGGCTCTTCGAGAGTCCCGATGGCCGCTGGTTTGCCGGCAGCTCGACGCAAGGCGTCTTCGTGCGCGACACCAATGGCTGGCATCCGGTCGATGCAATCAATCGTCAACTCGCGGATCTGCACGTCCGCGACATGAAGTGGACGAACGGCCGTGAGCTCTGGATCGCAACGCTGCGTGGCGTCACGATTGTTCGCGGCGACTCGGTCGAGCAACTCACGTCGCGCACGAACGCGGCGATTCCCGATTCGGTCAACGCGATTCTCTTTGCCGGCGATGAGACCTGGATCGGCGGAACTGGCGGCGCGGCGGTGTTACGCCACGGCAAGTGGCAGCGCCTCACCGAGGCGGACGGTTTGCCGGGGCCGACCGTGTATTCACTCGCTCGTGGCCGCGATGGCGCGATCTGGGTTGGCGGTTCCGCCGGCGTCGGCCGGTTCGCAAACGGCAAATGGTCCTCGTGGGATTCGCGCGAAGGATTGCTGCAGGAGGAGTGCAATCTCAACGGACTCATCGTCGATGATGACGGCTCCGTCTACGTAGGGATGATGAGCGGCCTCGCGCGGTTCGATCCGAAGGCGGCGGCCATGCCCATCCCGCCTCTCACTCTGAAGTGGCACCATACTCCGACCGCCGAGCACCGCGCGCTTCATCTGAAATGGACCTCGGCGTATCTCAGTCCGCGCCCGCTGCAGTATCGCGTTAGAGTCCCGCGTCTTCGCGACGAATGGTCCGCCCCCTCCATCGAAGATCATCTCGACGTCGAGAACCTCGGCGCAGGGAATTGGCGCGTCGAGGTGCAGGCACAAGTCGAGGGGTCGAGCAAGTGGACACCATCGCTCATCGCGAATGTCGATGTGCCGCCATTCTGGTACGAGACGATGCCCGCGCGCATCGGGATGCTCCTGCTGCTCATCGGAATCATCTATGGAGTGATCCGGCTCCGATTGCGTGCACTGCATCAGCACGCGGCGATGCTGGAATCGGTCGTGCGCGAACGCACGGCGGAACTGCGCGAGTCGGAGCAGCGCGCGCTCGCCGCGAGCCGCGCCAAGAGTGCGTTTCTCGCCAACATGAGCCACGAGTTGCGAACGCCGCTCAACGGCGTACTGGGGTTTGCGCAGTTGATGATGCGGCGCCGGAGTCGCGATGCCGAAGATCGTGAAGGACTCGAGATCATCATCAAGAGCGGCGAGCACCTTCTGGGTCTGATCAATGATGTGCTGTCGCTGTCGAAGATCGAAGCGGGCCGTGTCACGCTGGAGCAGCAGCCGTTCGATCTCATCACGCTCGTGCACGATGTCGAGAACGTGCTGCGTGTGAAGGCGGAGGAGAAGGGACTGCGGATGACATGCGAGCTCGATCGCGACGCGTTGCCGCGCGCAGTCGTTGGCGACCAGGGGAAGCTTCGGCAGATCCTCCTCAACCTCCTCGGCAACGCGGTGAAGTTCACCGAGCAGGGCTTCGTCACGTTGCGCGTGCGTTGGAGCGATGGCCGCGCAGCCTTCGAAGTTGAGGACAGCGGGCCGGGCATCGCGGAGTCCGAGATGGCGCGCCTGTTCGAGCCATTCGTGCAGACGGAAAGCGGGCACCGGACGAAGGAGGGGACGGGGCTGGGGCTCGCGTTGTCGCGCGATCTCGCACGGCTGATGGGCGGCGAGA
>JACXTT010000194.1_pt1 | contig 97752 bp, 80 predicted proteins | sample 9270951 | NCBI WGS metagenome assembly JACXTT01 (sample SAMN15532306, study PRJNA645909) | rock metagenome | isolation source: weathered quartz diorite | place: Puerto Rico | collected 2017-06-21 | reverse complement strand
GCAGCGATTCGTACTTCGAGATCGTGGTCGTGATGTGATCGGGCTCGATCGTCACGATGGTCCATTCGTCTTCGTTCAGGTAGTCGATGAACGGAGAGGACTCGCCGGCGACGGGCAGGTAGTGCTCGATGCCGGGGAACGTGCCGTTCTCCGTGAGCCGGTCGATCTTCTCCGCGATGTCGCGCTTGAAGAGCGGATCCATGAAGTCGAGCGAGAGACGGCGCGAGAGCGCGCCGCGGAGCTCGCGCGTATTGGCGAACTGCGTCATCGGCAGCAGCGTGACGGCGCCGGCCGCATCTTCGGAGCGCTGCGTCTCGACGTCGAACCAGCGGAGCGAATCGATGGTGTCGCCGAAGAGCTCGACGCGCACCGGCTTTGCGGTGTTCGGCGGAAAGAGATCGAGGATGCCGCCGCGGAATGCGAACTCGCCTGCTTCGCCGACGAGGTCCGTCCGTACGAAACCGTTCTCAACCAGCGACTGCAGCAGCGTGTGCATGTCGAGCTCGTCGCCTTCCGCGAGGCGGAGCGTGCGCGCGCGGAACGAATCGAGCTTCGGGAGCTTGGAGAAGAGCGCGCGGACGGGGACGATCAGGATGTCGGCGCTGTGACCGGCGAGTGCGCCGAGTGCGCGGATCTCTTCGCGCGCGACGCCGAGGGAGGGGCCGACGTCCTGATAGGGGGAGAGCGATGGCGAGGGATAGGCGAGAACGCAGTCAGGCTCGGTGTGAAAGAGACGCAGCGCGTTTTCGAAGTCTTCGATCGCGGAGTCGGCGGGGACGATGACGGCGAGGCGCTTGTTGGTTTGCTCGCGCAGAGCCGCGAGGATGAGCGCGCGTGCCTCGACCGACGCACCGGTGAGCTCGATGCGTTCGCTGGTGAGTCGCTGGAAGAAGGGAGCCGAGGCGACGAGGGCGCGGAGGTCTTGCACTTTTTTTCAGTTTATCCCGACCGAGCGAAGCGAGCGGAGGGATCAGGGGAGACACCGGCAGGATCCTTCAGGATTCGAGTGAATCGCAAGAGTTGCGCGGGCGCCGTCGCTGATCCCTCCGCTCGCTTCGCTCGGTCGGGATGACGTCAAGGCGCGAAGTATCCCCGTATCGTCCTCGCCGTCAGCTTCGGCGAATTCAGCGTCACGTGCACCTTCCGCCACGCGTTCGGCTTCTTGTAATCACTCACCTGATAGAGGATCGCGAACTGCGCGCGGAGATCGCGCTCGATCGCCGCGTACTTCGCCGGCAGGTCGCGCTGCTCCGCGCTTCCGGTGACCACGAAGCCGCCCGTTTGTCCGGCGAGATAGTTCAGCCGGTCGAGCTCATTCTGTTCCGTCGCATTTCCTGTGTCGTACGCGATGAAGTAGATCGGAATCCCTGCTTCCGTGGCGACGCGATCGAGCTCGGAGAACGAGGCGTTCGAGGACGTGTCGCCGCCATCCGTCAGCACGACGATCGCGCGGCGGTTCTTCTCGTTTCTCAATTCGCGGATCGCGGCTTCGATCGAGTCGTAGAGCGCCGTAGCGCCGCCGGCTTCGAGTCCGGTGAGGGCCTTCTCGACTGCGGCGCGCTCGGTCGTCAGTTCCTGCGCGCGCCGCGGTACATCGCGCACCGCGAACACCGCGCAGCGATCGCCCTGCTTCAACGTGCGTCCGACGAAGGTCTCCGCTGCCTTCACGACGTTCGGGAGCTCGTACGTCATGCTGGCGGAGGAGTCGAGGAGAAGGGCAATGGAGATCGGCTGATCGAAGGCTTTGCCGAACTCGAGGATCTTTCCTTCGGCGCCGTTGTCGACGATCTTGAAGAGGTCGCGCTTCACGTCATCGCGCGTCTGACCGTTTCCGTCGATCACGCTGACGAAGATCGGCACCGTGCGGACTTCGACCGATTCCGCATGAACCTCGCCGCCTGGCGACCAGAAATCGGCCACTTCTTCGCCCGACTTCGAGCGCGCGGTGACTTGCACGAATCCCGCATCGATCGACGATTGCGGAACGGTGAAGCGATACGGCACTTGCGTCGCTTCGCCGATCTGTTTTCCTGCATCCCAGAGAGAGACGGAGAGAATTGGATCATCATCAGGCGCCGTGGTTTGCGCTTCGAAGATTCGATTCGGAAGATCGACGGCGACGACCTTGATCGCCAGCGGTTGATGACCGTGATTGACGGTCTCGCGCCACTGCACGCGCTTGCCCGAGGTGACGGCAGTCACGCCGATGCGATGCTCGATGACGTTGGGACCGAAATCGACGACGACTTTCCAGGGGGAGCGGAGACCATCCGCGAGCGTTTCGCCATCGAGTGTGAGGGTGACGCGCGCGTCGTCGAGCCCGGGGTCGACCGTGAGGTCGATCACACCCTTGAGCTCGGCCGCGGGAGCTTCCGCGTTACGGCTTAGGACGAGTTGCGTATTTGCGGAGGCGGAAACCGTCGCCGCCGCTGCAAAAAGGATCACGACCCAGGAGCGGGAAAAGGTTGAGGCGTTCATAAGTCCCCGGATTCCAATCGGTTCGCGTTACATCACAACGTGCAGGCCCGTCAGCGTGTTCGAATCGATGCGTCGAATGGTTCAGTTGCACGATTGGGCACTACAGCAATTGGAATGCCGGGGCGCCGAGTCCTGAGTTCTGAGTGCTGAGTTCTGAGTGGGGGTTGACCAAGAACTCAGAACTCAGTACTCAGAACTCAGTACTCAGAACTCAGTATTCGTACACCCTTCGGTACTCGCTCCGATTGCGCGTCACCGTCTTCACGTAGAGCCGTGTCTCGGCGTAGGGAATCGACTCGACGAAGTAGTCGATGTCGTCGGCGCGTGTCGTTGCGAGCCAGTTGTTCACGGCGGTCTCGCCGGCGTTGTAGGCGGCGATTGCGAGCACGGGACGGTTCTGCATCGCGGCGAGCTTCTGTGCGTACTCGGCGGCGCCGACTGCGATGTTCACGTCGGGATCGAAGAGCGTCTCCCTCGTCACTCCCTCGATCCCGGCCCTCTGCGCGATCTGCTCCGCCTCGGCCGGCATGATCTGCATGAGGCCGACGGCGCCCGCATTCGACACGGTCGTCGGTTCGAAGCCGCTCTCCTGCCGGATGATCGACGCGAGGATGTAGGGATCGACATTCTCTTTTGCGGCTTCGCGCTGAATCGTCGTCCAGTGATTGAGAGGGAAGAGGATCTCCCAGAAGCGATGCGGAATGCCTTCACCGCCGTGGCGGACGAAGTCGCGGAAGCGGCGCTGCAGTACTCCGTTAGCCTTGAACGGCTCGCCGGAGCGGAGGTAGAGATCGGCGAGCATGAAGGAGAGGCCGAGGTTGTCGGGATGGGCGGCGGAGGCGAGCTTCATCTCGCGGGCCGCGTCGCGCAGGAGCTCGATCGAGGCGAGATCGTTCACGAGTGCGAGGCGCGGTTCGTTGGCCTGGGCGATGAGGGACTCGACGTCGGGGAATCTTCGTGGAGCGACAGGCGAGGGCGCCTGTCCTACACCGGCGATTTCTTTGGCGCGGTAGGCGTAGTAGCTGTAGGGATACTGCGTGACGAGCTCGCGGAAGCGCGCGTCGCGCTCGCTCATCAGGCCGCGGCTCGCGAGGATCTTGCCGGACCAGAAGAGTGAGTTCGTCCGATAGTCGCCGTCCGGGAAGTCGTGCAGGTAGCGATCGAAGATGCGCAGCGCATCGTCGTCCTTGCCCGCAACGTAGCAGGTCCAGCCGAGCGTCCAGAGATTCTCCCCTTCGTTGCCAACGGCGCCGGCGGCGATCACCTCGTTGAGATTCTCGAGCGCGGCGTCGTACTTGATCTCGTCGCTCGAGAAATACTTCGCGCGAAGAAGTTTGGCCTCGAGCGCTTCCTTCGACTGCGGGAACTGATCCTCGATGTTGCTGAGCGCTGCGAGAAACGTCTGCGCGTCGCCGCTGCGCCACGCAGCGCGCGCGCGGAGGAGGGCCTGCGGTGCCTCGAGATGATTCTTTGCAGTCTCCGCGAGGAGCTCCGTGTAGTGGCGCGAGTTGAAGAGCGCGCGGATGCGGACGTTGCGGTAGATCCCGCTCTTCGTCGCGTCGGGAACGCGTGCGGAAGCGCGCTCGAGCAGATGCAGCGCCTCATCGTAGTGATCGAACTGTGCGAGCTTCGCTGCCAGCGCGGACGTTTCTTCGAGCGACATCGAGAGCAGCGGGGAATCGGGCGTTGCAAGGAGCCGTGCGAAGGCGCGCTCGGTATAGCGCCCCTGCGGATATTCGGTGACGAGGCGCAGGCGGATCGCGGTTGCGAGATCGAGACGATTGGCTTTCTCGAGCTTCGCGACGAGATCGGCGAACTCGCTCTCACTCAGCTCGTCGAACGGCATCGATGCGATCTGCTGATACGCGGTGTTCGCGGCATTCGTGTCGCCGGCCAGCGAGTAGAGGCCGGGAAGCCTTAGCTGCGCGATCGTCGCGGCGGAAGTGCCGGCGGCAGTGGCGATGATCTGCTGCGTCGCGTTGATCGCATTCGGCAGGTTGCCGCGCTCCTGTTCCGCCTGCGCGATGCGAAGACGAAGGAAGGGTGCAACGGATGGCCAGGCATCGGCAGCCCTCGTCAGCGACGCGATCGCATCGTCCCAATGCTTTTCATCGAGTTGGAAGAGACCGAGCAGAGCCATGGCGCGCGGGGTGCCGATGGCGGTGAGCGCTCGCTCGTACTTCGCGGGGTCCGTCGCCCTCAACGCCTGCGTATCCTCGATCGTCGTTGGAAGCGCCGGCTCCGTGACGATGGGAGCTGGCGTTGGGGGCGGAGGAGGGGCGGGGTTGGTGCGGGAGCAGCTCGTGAGGGTCACGACAAAAGCGAAATGCAGAATGCAGAATGCAGAATTCAGAATGAAGACCGGCCAAGGCCGAGATCCCATTCTGAATTCTTCATTCTGAATTCTGCATTCTGCATTTCGCTTTTGACTCTCGAAACCCCTCACCGCACCCTCCTCACCAGCCACGGCTCCTCCTCAACGAATCCCGTTCGCTCGAAAAACGCCCTCGGCGTTGCATCCCGTGCAACGATGATCCGCCTGCGATCCAGTTTTGATGCCAGCCGCTCGACTTCATCCAGCATGTAGCGTCCGATGTTTTTGTGGCGGAACGATGTCAGGACGACGACATCCTCGAGGCGCAGGGCATCGGCTTCGATCTCGAGCGCGACGACGGCGACCAGATCGCCGACCAGCTTGCCGGCGAGACCGCATGGCGCGTCCGAGAGGCGGCCACCGTTCGATTTCAGAAACTCGCGGATCGAATGTAAGTCGCCATTCTCGATCGGTCGGACAAAAAGCTTCTGGCCGCGCACCCTAATCCGAATTGTGTCATGCTTTTACAGCATACGGGCCGTTCAAATAATTTCTTGACAAAAGTTCACACCTGCCTAAACTTCGAGCGTTCCCCATCAATAACAATTAGCTCGGAAAGTACTCAACACAATGGACGTGCAGCAGGCGATTGCCGAATTCATCCAGCACGGTCAGACGGTCCGGAATCTGTCTGATCGAACGCTGCGGGCGTACACCTCCGATCTCAGCCAGTTCCACATTCATCTCTCGGACACGAAGATGAGGGACATCACGCCTGAGCATCTGGAGTCATACCTCGACAAGCTGGGAACGGAGCCGTATCGCGACACGTCGATTCGCCGCAAGGTCGCGGCGCTCAAAGTGTTCTTTCGCTTTCTCGAGGAGCAGGGGATTGTCGGCGAGTCGCCGGCGCGCAAACTGAAGATTAAGCGTCCCGTCGAGAGCCGAGTGCCGACGGTGTTGTCGCCGCGCGAAGTGCGGTCGCTGCTCGCGGCGCCGAAGTCGCAGATCGCGGAGCTGTCGTCGTCGCGCGATCAATCATCCGGCGGCCGCAATCGTTATTTCTGCGCCGTTCGCGACAACGTGATTCTCGAGCTGCTCTTCTCCACCGGCATCCGCATCGGCGAGCTCGTCGCACTCGATGTGAACGATGTCGATCTGGTGCGTCATCAGATTCAGATCACAGGACGTGCGACGCGCGGCCGCCTGGTCACGCTGACCGCGGAGCCGATCAGCGCCGCGCTCGTGAACTATCTCGACCTGCGCAACGAGCGGACGCTCGATACGTCCGCGCTGTTCGTCGGACGTTCGGGCACGCGGCTGACGATTTACTCGATCGAGAACATCTTCAAGAAGCACGTCCGTCTGGCGGAGATCAAGCGCCACATCACGCCGCACGCGCTGCGCCACACGATGGCCGCGATGCTCGTCTCCAACGGCACCGACATCCGCGAAGTTCAGGAAATCCTCGGCCACGCCTCGATCCTCTCGACGCAGGTCTACATGAGGCTCCCGATTCAGAAGGGCCGCCGAGGCGCTGCGGCAAAAGGGCTGCCGGTGTTTGCCGAGATCCCGGACGCCGCGACGCGACTCGCGATCAAGAAGAAGTAGCTTCTCTTGTCGTTCATCCGTAGTTCATCCGTAGTTCATCCTGAGCGCAGCGAAGGATCAACCAAGGCGCCGCGCTGCGCGCTCGTCAAGGGGAAACTCGAGGCAGCATTCCTCAGGCTTCGTCGTCCTTTGCTTCGCTCAGAAGATGTGAAGAAATCGCCGCGCCGCGCGTTCTTCAGGCGTTACCCGTAATATGTCGTGCTCCCGGCTCCTTGGTTGATCCTTCGCTGCGCTCAGGATGAACTCATGCCAAGCACCGTCCACGAGCTCCCGTCCCACATCAGCTTCGCGGTCGCTTTCTGCTCGCCCGCGGGCGGCTGACCGAGCGTTGCACCCAATTCGTTCGGCACCCACTTCCAGGTGAAGTCGGCGGCGTCCTGCCGAACGGCGGTGACCGCGATGAGCTCCTTCTTCGCCAGTGGCACGAGGTCGATGAAGCCATTCGATCGCACAAGGAATCGTTTGTCGGCCTGCGCCTTCGGCGTCAGCTCCACGCGGTCGCCTTCGATGCGAATCCATTTCGCCGCGGCGAGCTTCTTCGCACCCTCGAGCATCAGCGGATTCATCGCCGACTTCTTCTGCGCGATCGTGAACGAGGCGTTCGTGAATTGATAGTCGCCGAGCTCCGGCGCGTTTTCGATCAGCGACTGCGCTGCTGCAACGCTTAGTTGGGCGGGCAATGCCGGCTTGGCGGGTGGCGCCGGCGGCGCAGGCTTCGAACAAGCTGCGAAAAGGAGGAGCGCCAGGAAACGCTTCACGACTTCACCGCCGCAATCACCTCATCGATTCGCATCATCGGCTTCCTCCGCTCGTACCCCCAGATTCCGTCGAGCCACTCGGTGCCCGTGGTCTTCTCCTGGCCTTCCGCGATCATCCGGAACGCTTCGACGGCGCCCGGCACGACGATCGTGTGTCCGCGATCATCGCGCGCGACCTGCCACTCGAAATCCTGCATCGTGCCGAGGTCGATGCGCGCTTCGCGCAGCATGCGGCCGAGTGCTCTCAGGCGATAGAGAACCGCGACGAGTCCGCACGTTGCGAAGAACGAGTACGGCTCGATCGTCGCGAGCTGCGCGCGCAAATCATCGTCGGAGTGAGCGATCGTGATCGAGCCTTCGCGAATGTCCGCCGTCGTCTTCGCGCGGCAGACGATTGCATGCGGCCGGAGATCGATGAAGCCATTCACAGCGAGCTCATAGTCGCGATTGCGCGACGAGAACATCAGGCGCAGCGAGTCTTCGCTCGTGAGGATGTCGCCGAATGGCGCGACGTAATAGCCGCAGCGCACGCCCTCGTCGAACACGATCGGCGATCCGAGCGAGGTCACGTTCCAGACGCCGCGCAGCACGCACTCGAGCGCGGCGAGATGCGCGCGGTCGCGCATCGGAAACACGCCCGCATCGTGAAGCGGCTGCAGCGCGAGCAGATCCTCGCCGCGGTTCGCGATGACCAGCGTTTTCAGGTCGCGCGCGGTCGTCGCGACATCCCAGGACTCGAGATCCCGGAACGTCAGCGCCCGCGAGTTCTCGATGAGGAAGCGCCGCGCGTCGAACGTCTCCGGTTCATACGGATCGAGCGCGTCGAAATCCGCCGTGCGCAGCCGATGCAGCAGGATGAGCAGCGCGATCGTGTGCAGCTCCGCCTGATGCTTCGCTGATCCGAGATCTTGCAAGGCCAGGGGCTCGACGCCGCTGAGTTGCGTCTGGAGCAGGTGCGGCTGATAGAGAAAATCGAAGGCCTGCCGCGAATTCGCCGTCTCGGTGTAGAAGCAGATGCACTCGTGGAACCACGGCACGTTCGGATCGTCGCCGAGGAGCGCGGTGCTGGCGAGAACGTGTCCGAGCTCGCTCGCCGTTGCGACTTTCATCACGCGATACAGGGCATCCGCATTCGATACGCTGAAGAAGCCGTTCTCGCCGCTGCGAATCGAATACTCCGGTAGCAACTCCTCGCCTGGCTCGAAGTAGAGCGGCTGCGCCGATCCCCCTTCGAACGGCAGTGTCTTCGGCCGGAAGACGTGCAGGAACTGGCGATTCGGAATGAACGTCGACGATCCTTCCGCGTTACGTTGTTCGTGACGTGAGCGGCAGCCGCGGAAGATCTCATGCGGCGCTTCGCGCAGCTTGCGCATGATGTCGCGATGCAGCGGCACGGTCTGCCGCACGCGCACTTCATCGATGCCGATCGCCGCCGCGGTGACGAGCATCAGGATTCCGCGCTTCGCATACTCGCGCGTCAAATCCTCGGCCTCGATGTGCTTCTGCAGCAGCGCCGCATCCTTCGACGCATGCGCGAAGCCGAGGCGCGGCGTCGTGCGGCCATCGAGAGACTCGTCGTACATCCCGCCGACGCCGGTCGTGTGCGCGACGAGGACGCGCGCGCCGAGCTCCGAGCTCACGGCCGCGAGATCGTCAGCGAACGCATGTTTGAACTCCGCCTTCAGATGTTCGATGAACGTGTCGCCGAGTCCGAGCGAGCGCGCGACGATGTCTAGTCCGCCGACCTGATACGCGAGGATGCTCGGCAGCGGGAAGCCGAGAAGGATCGAGCGGAACGGCTTGGGGCCGTAGTCGCGAAGACGCATCTGCCGCTCGGCGAGGAAGCTCGTGATCGGATGCGCTTCGCGCACGTGCTGCACGAGCGCCGCTTCGATCGCCTGCGTCTCCATCGCGCGGCTGGCCTTCGCGATCGCGAGGAACTCATCGACTGCAGCGTCGCGTTGAGCCGGATCGGCCTCGGTTACGAGCTCGAGGCCGGGCACAGGTTTCAGTTGGAACGGTGAGATCGCGATGTAGATGCCGCCCGGCGTTAGATAGCCCGACTCGAACCGCCGCGGCTTCGCGTCATTGCCCCAGCGCGACTGCGTGAACTTCACGAGCCGTCCGACGAAGGCATCGATGTCTTCCTTGCCGCGTCCCGTGACGAGGAGCACGGGAACGTCGTTCGGATCGCGCGGCGGCGCAATCGCGAACATCTCTTCGAACATCGCGAGCATCTGCAGCACGGCGGCGCCCCCGACGGCGCCGGTGCCGCCGACGAAGACGTGAACATCTCGATGGTGCTCGCCGGAGCGGGCCGCGGAGGCGAGGCGGGGACCGAAGCGGGATTTCTTGAAGCGCATTCGGAGGCGAAGAATATCAGTCGTCCGACCGGCCTCTGCTATCGTGTACGGATGCCCAAAATCTCGCTTACAACGAAGATCTTCATCGGCCTTGCGCTCGGCATTCTGGTCGGCTGGCTTTGGCCGGAGGCCGGCATCGCATTGCGCCCGTTGTCGATGCTGTTCCTGAATCTGATCAAGTCGGTCATTGCACCGCTGATCTTCTCGACGCTGGTGATCGGGATCGCGGGGACGGGCGACATCAAGCAGGTTGGGCGAATCGGATTCAAGTCGCTGCTCTACTTCGAAGTCGTCACGACATTCGCGCTCGTGATCGGACTGGCCGCGGTGAACATCACGAAGCCGGGCATCGGCGTTTCCCTCGCGGGTGTGACGAAGACCGACGACAAGGCTGTGCTTGCAGAGAGGGCAAAGAAGCTCTCGGCCGAGGCGAGCGAGGCGCTGAAGAAAGGCGACTCGGCGACAGCGACGCTGAAGGCATCGCAGGCCGCCGATGCTGCTGCCAAGGGACTCACGGCGCCCGATCCGCCGGCGAAGGCACAATCGTTCGGCGAGATCATCGCGCACCTCTCGCCGGCTTCGATCATCAAGGCGATGGCCGATGGCGATGTGCTGCAGATCGTGATCTTCTCCGTGCTCTTCGCGCTCGCTGTGACGAGTATCGGAGAAAAGGCGAAGCACGTCGTCGGCTGGTGCGAGTCGCTGGCCGATATCATGTTTCGCTTCACCGAGTTCGTGATGAAGTTCGCACCGATCGGTGTCGGCGCCGCGATGGCCAACACGATCGGTCACTCCGGTCTCAAGGTTCTCAAGAACCTCGGCATGCTCGTCGGCACGCTGTACGGTGCGCTGCTCGTGTTCGTCGTGCTGATTCTGCTGCCGGTCGCGTTCATCTTCCGCGTGCCGCTGCGCGATTTCTTCAATGCGGTGAAAGAGCCGGCGACGATCGCCTTCGCGACGACCTCGTCGGAGTCCGCGCTTCCCAAGGCGATGGAGAACATGGAGCGCCTCGGCGTTCCGCGTCGCATCGTCGGCTTCGTGCTGCCCACCGGCTACTCGTTCAATCTCGACGGAACGACGTTGTATCTGTCACTCGCATCGATCTTCGTCGCGCAGGCGGCCGGCGTCGAGCTCACGGTCTCGCAGCAGGTCTTCATGCTGTTGACGCTGATGCTGACGTCGAAAGGTGTCGCCGGCGTTCCGCGCGCCTCGCTCGTGATTCTCCTCGGCACGCTGGCAACGTTCCATCTGCCGGCGGAAGGCGTGCTCGTCATTCTCGGCGTCGATGAGTTGATGGACATGGCGCGCACGTGCGTGAACGTGATCGGCAACTGTCTCGCGACGGTCGTGATCGCGCGAAGCGAGGGGGCGTTCCGATCGCAGGAGTGGGTGTCCGAAGAGGCTGAGCTCGAAGCCGTGACGGGCGAGACCGCAATCGTGTCGTAGGAGAGCGGGCGGGACGCCCGCTCTCCTGTCACAGTTCTCTCCAGATCGTTCTCCGATCCGACAAGACTCCGGTGACCGGTGTGAGTAAGCTCTCATCGTCGAAAAGGAGACTGAACGATGAAACGAACTGCACTGGCCCTGGTTGTCCTGCTGCTCGCGGCGATGCCGCTCTTCGCGCACGATGGAAAGTCGTGCGACATGAAGACGTCCGGTAAGAGCGTCGAGCTGACCGGCACGATCGCCGACAACGTCTTCCACGTCGCGAACAGCGACAAGACCTACGACGTCTGCGAGAAGTCGAATGAGACTGCACTGAAGACGGGCAGCGACGGCAAGTCCGTCAAGGTGAAGGGAAAGCTCGTCCACTGCGGCGGCGGCGAGAAGTTGATGATCGAGAGCGCGAACAAGATTTAGTCTTGGGTACGCGGGCCCGCGGATTCGCGGGCTCGCGGTGCCCTCGCGCCGCTGAGCTCCCGTCATCCCGAGCGAAGTCGAGGGACCCGGGTGTGTGGGAGGCGCGCGACATGATCTTCGTACCGCCCGCCCACCCGGGTCCCTCGACTTCGCTCGGGATGACGAACACCGCGAGCCCGCGAGCCCGCGGAACCTCGTATAAGATCGCCGCTCGATGGATCCCCGAGAGACGATCCGATCATTTCTATTAACGCGTTTCCGCTCGAAGATCCGCGGAGGCGCGCTCGCCTTTGATGCTCCGCTGATCTCCGGCGGGGTGATCGACTCGTTCGGTGTCCTCGAAGTGATGGCCTTCCTCGAGGACACGTTCTCGATCACCATCGATCCCAATGCGCATGATGTGACGGAGTTCGAGACCGTCGACAGCATCGCCGCGCTGGTTGCGAATCCGTGAGCGCCACATACGAGTACGACCTCGTTCTCGGACTTCCGCATACGAGCCATCGCGCGTTCTCCGAGCATCACCTGCTGAAGTTCGCGGGTCACGATCAGTGGAACGCGATCGCGAGCGCGGCGGGGCTGCCGCTGTCGTCGCTGCGCACGACGGCGGGAGCCGAGGTGTATGCGAGCTTCTATTACATCGAGGTGCTCGTGCCGGATGACGCGCCGCTGGAGTCGTTCGAGCTCGACGACTCGGTGCATTTCTCGATCGCGTTGCGCGCGTTCAAGAACGTCGCGATCGAAGGCAGAGTGACGGTCTCCCGTGGGGGGACAGGCGCCCTCGCCTGTCCAACCATCCACTTCGCGAACATCTTCATCACGCCGGAGAAGGGCAACAGCCGCCTCCGTGTCGCGCCGCCTGCGCAGGCGGACTTCTCCTCGCTGCCGCTGCTGCCGAATGAGGAGAACCCGTTTCAGATCACGCGCGCCGCGGAGGAGAGCGGCGTGCTCGATGTCATCGGCGACGGATGGGAGCACGCGGGCAGCTTCGGCCACCGCTACGCGATCGATGAGGATCGCGATACGAATGGCGCGGGACTCGTCTACTTCGCGAACTACATCGCGTTCATGGACACCGCCGAGCGGCTCGCCCTTCGTTCCCTCGGCATCGAGGCGCCGGCACGCTCGCTGCGCAGACGCCGCGTCGCGTATTACGGCAACGCCGACGTCTCCGACACCATCACGATCCATGTCGATGTCTTTCGCGATGAAGCGAGCCTCGCGTTCCGCTATCGCATCACACGCGAGGAAGATGGGGCGATGATCTGTCTTTCCGAGGCGATCAAGAAGCGATGAACAGGTACGCGAGAAGGCTGCTGCTGGTCATCCTCTGGCTCGCCGTGGCGGACGTCTTCGTGCAGCCGCTGCTGGATCGCGCGGAGCAGGGGCGTTACGAGCGCGGCGGCCCATTCCGGTTCGAGAATTCCGATCTCTTTTCGCTTGGGCCGCTCGTCCGTTACGTTCGCGAACATCCGCACGGCGAGCGTCCACGCGATGTGTTTCTCGGCAACTCCGTGTTCTTCGGCTACTGGATCGATACGCGCGATGCGTTGCCGGCGCAGTTCGAGAAGTGCGTCCTCGGTCGGCGCGTGTTCAATGCTGCAACGAATGGTCAGGAGATGGGCGACGCGCTTCTCGTCGGGAAGTCGATCATCGACTCCGTCGACCGTCTCTATGTGCAGGTGATTCCGCGCCACGACGGAGCGCGGCCGGTTCTTGGAAAGCTCCTCCCGGTGAGCGGCGACGATGCAAATCGTTATCACCTCGAATTCGACCCGCTCGAAGCGCGGTGGCGCTCGATGCTGGCGCGTGTGTGGCGCCTGTATGCGTTCAACGACCGCCTGCAGGCGGCGTGGTTCGGAACCTCGACGCGTCAGTTTCTCTACCTGCACAAGCGCGAACTGTTCTCGAGGCACGTCGTCGCGCCGGAGACTCCTCATCGCATCACGCCGGTGACGATTCTTGCGCCGTGCCGTGCGGGGGCTTCCGTCGATCCGAGAGTGATCTCGCGTGCGATGGTCGAGCTCGCGGAGATTGCGGTGGCGCACAAGAGGCACGTCGTGTTCGTGCACTTTCAGCACCCGCGCGACATCCTGCACGAGCAAATCATCGCTTCGTTCAATGCGCGATTCTCGCCCTATGCGGAGCTGGTCAGCGTGCAGGCGCCTCGCGCGCTTTACTTCGATGGCCTGCATCTGACGCCGGATGGTGCAGCATCCGTTGCCGCCGCACTCGCCGCACACGAGAGGCTGCGTTGATTTTCACCGAGCTGCGCTTCGCGCTGCTATTCCTCGGCTGCTGGATCTCGTTCTTCGCGGTGCCGAGGAAGATGAGGATGGCGGTGCTGGCGGTCTGGGGAATGGCGTTCTATGCGCTGTTTGCCGGATGGTTCCTCGCCGTGGCGCTCGCGTTGACGATCGCGGCGTTGTATGCCGTGCCGTTCGTCGCGGGGCTGGCGATCGTCGGCGTGCTCGTCTACGTCAAGCTCACGCCCGCCATCGTTCCCCTCGGCATTTCCTATCTCGCGTTCGAGCTGCTGCATGTGGCGATCGAGCGCAAACGCGGAAAGCTGCGCGAGCTGTCGCTCGGGAAGATGCTCGCGTTCGTCTTCTTCATGCCGGCGCGCGTTGCAGGCCCGATCAAACGGTTCGTGCCGTTCGTCGCGATGGTCGAGGCCGCGGAGCTGTCGGCGGAGAGCGTGTATCGCGGCTTTCTGCGCGTGCTGCTGGGACTTGCGAAGAAGTACATCCTCGCGGATCTTCTCGCGCTGACGGTGGACGAGTCGCTTTACGTCGATACGATGCGGCACGCATGGGTGATCGTGATCGCGTACTCGTTCCGCATCTTCTTCGACTTCAGTGCGTACTCGGATCTCGCGATCGGCTTCGCACAGATGCTCGGCATCCGGCTGCCGGAGAATTTCAACTGGCCATATCTCGCGGCGAACATTCGCGAGTTCTGGGAGCGGTGGCACATCACGCTGTCGCAGTGGGTGCGTGACTACGTCTTCACGCCGTGCGGACGATTCCTGTTTGGCACGCGGCTGCGGCCGTATCCGGCGGTGATCGCAACGATCAGCTACCTCTTCACGTTCGCAATCGTCGGTGCGTGGCATGGGCTGACGCCGGCGTTCGTGTTGTGGGGCGTGTACCACGGCGCGCTGCTCGCCGCGTATCACGTCGTGAATCTGAAGATGCCGGCTGCGATCACGGATCGTGCGTGGTATCACGGCCGGCCGATGAGGCTCGCGGGAATCGCGACGACGTTTCTCTTCGTGACGATCGGCTGGGTGCCGTTCTTTCTGCCGATGGCGAAGGCGATGAACTTCTGGATGCTGATGTTCGGGGTGAAGCGATGAGGGCGCTGCTCAAGGACGTGCTCGTGTCGCTGGCGGTCGCGGCGTTGATCGTCGCGCTGTTTCTGTTCGCATCCTTCGACTCGACGTTCATCTATCGGGGATTCTGAGCACTATACTTTTCCCATGGGCAGAGCCGCCGCGCTGCGCGCGCATGACGGGACGACGGACGCTGATTCCATCGTCGTGCTGCACGATGTGTCGTGGGAAGACTACGAACGCCTGCTGGCGATGCGCGGCGACCACTCCGCCCCGCGAATCAGCTACCTCGAGGGGGAAGTCGAGATCATCAGCCCTTCGAAAGATCACGAAGTGATCAAGTCCTTCATCGGACCCCTGCTGGAGACCTGGTGCATCGACGCGGGATCGACGTCACTCCGGCAGGCAGTTGGACGCTGAAGCAGAAGCGATCGCGGCGCGGAGCGGAAGCGGATGAGTGCTACATCTTCGGCAGAGAAAAGCGGGACCGTCCGCATCTTGCGATCGAAGTCGAATGGACGGACGGCGGGATCGACAAACTCTCGATCTACGAGAAGCTCGGTGTCGGCGAAGTGTGGTTCTGGCGCAAAGGTGTGATCGAGGTGTATTTGCTCGAAGAGCGGAAGTACGCGCAAGCGTCGCAGAGCCGCCTGCTGCCCGAGCTCGATCTGGAGTTGCTCACGTCGATGCTCGATCGCGAGACACTCACCGAGGCGGTGCGTGATTTTCGCGCCGCACTCGATCGCAAGTGAGTCACGACTTCTTTGCGGTCAGCGCATCCTTCGTTCGCCGCTGAATCGCTTCGAGCGTCTGCTCGACCGACTGTTCCTTGCTCGTCATGCGGCCATACTCGGTGGCATTGATCTCGGTTGCCATGGCCGGCCATTCCGGCAGCCTGGGTCCGGTGCCCATGCGCGTTTCGATCGCACGCCGGGTCACTTCGAAGTGGCGTGTCGTTCCCACTCCATGTTGTTCCTTCTCCTTCACCCGTGCGTCGGCGAAGTTGCTGGCGCGCGTCGGCGTGTTGGAGCCGAGGGCGTTCGCGCGCGCGGTGACGTCGGCGCTGGTCGCCCACTGCATGAAGATCCATGCAGCGTCGGGATTCGGTGCGTGACGGCTGAGCGCGAGACACGATCCGCCCTGGCGGCTGATGCCGGGGATTTCTCCATAGCCGCACTCTTCACGCGTCAGCTTCGCGTCTTCGTTGGGGCAGTCCGCTGCTTCGACCAGGCCGACAACCTTGCTCTGCGCAGGATCGTCGAAGCCGGGGAAGAACTCGCTCCACGAGATCACGAGACCTGCCCTTCCTCCCGCGAATGCATTGAACTGCCCGCCCCAATCCCAGCCCGTGCTCTCCGGATCGAGATATTGGCCGAGCTCCATCATGTACTGCAGCCCCTTCCTGTTGCCATCGGTCAGGTAGTCGGGCTTGCCATCCTTATCGAAGTGATGGCCGCCATGTGACCACAGCCACGCAGTGGCCTCGGACTGCAGCGCGTAGTGCCCCGATTTCCATTGCCCTGCCGTGCCGAAGATGCCGTCGCGATGCTTTGCCTCATGAATGGTTCGTACGGCGGCGAGATACTCCGTCATCGTCTTTGGGACGGCGAGGTGCAGTGCCTCGAAGATGTCCCTGCGATACATCATGATGAAGATCGGGATGTCGAACGGAATGCCGATGATGGAGCCGTTGACGCTGGCCGTCGCGTCGACGAGTTGCGGCAGGAAGTCGTGGAAGTCATAGCCGGGATAGGCGAAGTCATTCTTCTCCTGCAGTTCGTCGAGATGAACGCTGTCGTTCGCAAAGCGAGCAAGCCAGGCCTGGTCCCAGTAGTAGATGTCGTTCCGTCCGTAGTTGCCGGCGGAGCCTGCGAGCGTGTCGCGCACGGTGTCGGCGAGCACCTGATCGAGCGGCACGATCTCCCACTCGACTTCGATGCCGGTCAGCGGCGTGAACTCCTCCTTCATCAACTTGCTGATGATCAGCGACGGCCGCGTGTCCTCGGAGACGATGCGGATCTTCGTGCCCTTGAAGTGTCCGCCCACCTCGCGGAGAAATTGCTTCTGCGACTGGAGCGCGCCGGCGGGAGCGGTCGAATGCGCGGTCACGTGGTGCGGCTTGCAGCCGCTCAGATAGCGCGCGCTGGCGATGCCGAAGCCGGCCAGCGTCAGCTCGCGGACGAACCGCCGCCGGTCGATCCTGCCAAGGCGCAATTGATCGGCGACCTTCGCGACATGCAGGCGCTCTCTCCGATCGCGTTCGTTCATGCGGGGAAGGCCGAGCGTAGCACGAGCGCCGATTTCATGATGACGCCTCGTCTTGACTTCAGGGCGCCGTGAAACGCCGCAGACTGCCGAGGCATCCAAGCATCATCGAGGAGGATGTTGCGATGACAAGGATCGTCACACTCATGGTGTCGTTGTCTCTCGGTCTCTCCGGCGCGGCCCTGGCTCAACAACCGATGGGCCAAAACGTCAGCGAAATGAAGTTGACCAACTTCCCCGGAATGCCCACATGCGTGACCGGCGCCGTAGTGACCGGCGATCCGGCGAAAGGCTCATCGATCATCTACAGCAGGATTCAGACGGGCTGTACGATCCCGTGGCATTGGCACACACCCGACGAGCACATCATGGTCGTGAGTGGCACTCTCCGCATGGAGATGAAAGACGCGAAGGCGCTGCTGCTCAGCGCCGGTGGTTTTTCGCTGATGCCTTCTCATCATGCTCATCAGGCCAGTTGTCTCAAGACCTGCACGATCTACGTCTACTCGGATGCAGCGTTCGACATTCATTTCATCAATGCCGAGGGAAGCGAGATCTCGCCTGATGACGCGGTGAAGCCACTGAAGGAAACCGCGTTCAAGCCACCGATGTAGGGCCTTGAAACCACTCGTAGTGCCGAGTCTTACTCGCTCGCTCTCGAGTGCGCCGGAACGTGTCGCTTTTGTGCGCGGAAGTTCACGCCGAGCGTTCCGAACGCCGCCGAATTCTTGTCTTGCGGCGCGCCGCGGAACACGTCCGCTCGCCAGGGAATCTCGATCTCATCGAAACCGCATTCGACCAGGAGTGCGATCAGCTCTGCTTCCAGCAGAGCGCCGGCAATTCAGCCGGCCCATAGATCGATGTTCCGTCTTGCCGATTCGGGCACTGCCTTCTGCACGATGATGTCGCCGATCTGCAGGCGGCCTTCCGGCTTCAGCACGCGACGCATTTCGCCGAAGACGCGCTTCTTGTCGGGCGCGAGATTGATCACGCCGTTGGAAATGATCACATCCACGGACTCGTCGGGACGAGGGATACTCTCGATGTAGCCGAGGTGGAAGTCGATGTTCGTCGCGCCCATCGATGATGCGGCGTTGCGTGCTTCGTCGAGCATTTCAGTCGTCATGTCGATGGCGAGCACGCGACCGTTCGGGCCGACCATGCGCGAAGCGATCAGCGTATCCATCCCTGCGCCGCACCCGAGTTCCACGACGGTCTCGCCGGCTCGCAGCGCGCCGAGAGCGAAAGGGTTTCCGGTGCCGGCAAGACGGCTGATCGATTCTTCAGGGATGCCTTCCAGCAACTGATCCGAGTAGCCGAGAAGAGTCGCCAGAGTCCGGCCGGTGTGAAAGTGAAACCCTTTTGTCGGATTCGTCGCGACTTCCGCGTACTCGCGCTTGATCTCGCAGCGGAGAGTTTCGAGGAATAGCGATGGAGCGGGAGCCGTGGGATCGGGAACGTACGCCGGTTTGTCAGGCGACGAATAGACGTACGTCGTCAGCGCGCCGATGCCGTCGTAAGTCTCCTCGCCCTTCGAGAGGAGGATCAGCGGCAGTTGCAAGTCCTGCTCCGCGGCCTCGGTGAGCAGGATGTACTCGCTCATGCCGACGGAGTTCTTCAGCAGCCGGTGCACGATGATCACGTCGACGCCGGACAGCTCCGTCAGATTGGCGATCTGATAGAACGCGCATCGGCCGCTGTGCACGACCACTTTCAGTTTCAGGCGTTCGATGTTCGTGCACGCTCCGCATTTGCAGAAGCTCGACAGCGTCAGCTCCGCGACCTTGTTCGAGAAGACGTGGAAGAAGCGGAGCACGCGCGCGCCGAGGTCCGCGGCGCGTCCGGCGAACGCGTCGTCTTTGACCGCGTAGAGAAAAATGGCGTCCCCTTCCAGCTTGGCCAGCGAGAGCGGAAGCTGCACCTCGTTGAGAATCGTTTCGATCAGCTCGCTGATGATGATGTGGCTGTGTTCGAGCGATTTCTCGTTCGCCAGCATGAAGTCGGTGTAGCCGCTGATGTCGGCGATCAACAAGAGAACTTTCTCTTCGCGCAGTGCCATTGGACGTCTCCTCGGGGGGATCAACTATCTTACGGTTGGGTGGCGGTCTCGGATTTCTGAACGACGATGTCGCCTTTCGTCGCCCCAACGATCGTCAGCAGCTCGGCCTGCTCGGCCTTCGGCACTTTGAACTGATCGAGCACGCCGACGAAGTCGTGCACCATCGCGTCCCACTCGTTTTGCGTGATGTGGAGGTTGCGATGCGCCTCCTTCATCGATCGGCCTGTGTACATCTGCGGGCCGCCGGTGACCTGGCAGACGAGCGCGGTGACGTGGAACTTCAACCCGGCCTTCGGGACACGGGTGCGTGCCTCGCGGATCGCGGGGTTCGCGTTGAGCGTGTCGTTCACCAGCAACTTGTCGATGAACGCATCGACGACGGTGGCGATGGCGTACGCGCCTCCGAGCCGGTCATAGAGCGACTTCTTCTCTTCGGCGGCATGAGCGGCAGAAGCATTGAACGTATTGATCAGGACGACGGCGGCAAGAAACGCGGCAACTCGTTGTTTCATCGGTTCCTCCTCTTTCTGAATGGCGACAATGTACGGATCGGATCTCCCGCGTTTCTTACTCGCTATACTCGTCCGCATCTCTCTCACCATTTCTCTGTTCGGACGATTCGAGGTCTCGATCGGCGGTGAACGCATCGAGCCGGACGGCTTCCGCAAGCGCGCGGCGGACCTGCTCAAGTTGCTGGCGCTTTCGCCAAGACACGCGCTGCACCGTGACCAGATCGTCGAAATGCTGTGGCCGGGCAAGCCGCCGGCAGACGGCGCGAACAATCTCTATCGCGCGCTCCACGATCTTCGATCCGTGGCCGGTGAAGAGAGGCTCACGCTGCGGCAGTCGATCGTCGAGCTGCATGATGCAGTCGTCGATGTCGATGTCTTCGAGGCCGAAACGCGCTCGCCGGACAGCGAGCGGGTTTCGCGCGCTCTCGATCTCTATACAGCCGATCTTCTGCCGGAGGACTACGACCTGGAGGTGGTGACGCGAAAGCGCGAACAGTTGCGACGGACCTTTGTCGACGCGTCGCTTCGAGTCGCGGCGGCACGTACGCTCGATGATGGACGCACGCTCGACATCGTGCGGCGCGTGACCGCGATCGATCCGAGCACGGAAGAGGTTGCCGCGCGGATCGCGGAGCGCGTGCGAACCTTCGATCGCCCCACATTGCCGGCCACTTCTTCGCGGACGATTCCGAAGACTCACTACGCGAAGAGCGGCGACGTGAACATCGCCTATCAAGTCGTCGGCGACGGCGGCCCCGATCTCGTCTTCGTGATGGGCTGGGTCTCACACGTCGAGTACTTCTGGACGCATCCGCGCGTCGCACACTTCTTTGAACGGCTCGCCGGATTCTCGCGGCTGATCCTCTTTGACAAGCGCGGCACCGGCCTCTCCGATCGCGTGAGTACGATGCCGAATCTTCGCCAGCGGATGGATGACGTGCGCGCGGTGATGGTGGGCGCAGGTTCTGCCGAAGCGGTGATCATGGGAGTCTCCGAAGGCGGCCCGATGTCGGCGCTGTTCGCCGCGACGTTTCCCGAGCGAACGAAGGGGCTCGTCATCTACGGCGGCTACGCGCGGCGCACGTGGGCGCCCGATTATCCGTGGGCGAGCAAACCGGAAGCCCGCGAGCGTTTCTATCGTGACATCGAGCAGAACTGGGGCGGCGTCGTCGATCTGCAGACGATCGCGCCGAGCGAAATGAGCGATCCGTCGTTCTGCGAATGGTGGGCAAGCTATCTCAGGATGTCCGCCAGTCCCGGCGCGGCGGTGGCGCTGGCGAAGATGAATACGGACATCGATATTCGCGATGATCTTGCATCGATTCGCGCGCCGGCGCTCGTGCTGCATCGCAGCGGCGATCTCGACATGAACGTCGAAGAGGGGCGCTATCTTGCGCATCGCATTCCGCACGCGCGGTTCGTCGAGATGCCGGGCATCGATCATCTGCCGTTCGCGGGAGATCAGGAGTCGGTGCTGCGCGAAGTCGAGGAGTTCGTTCGCAGCGTCTCGGCAAATTCCGGTCTCAATCGCGCACTCTTCGACGGTCGTTGACGCTTTAGGTCGAGGGGCCCGTGGTAAGATACTTTTCGCGTCTATTCGTTCTCTTGCGTGAAGTAACTATCGGAGAACGCGAGGGTTGGCTGCACAAGCGGGCGTAGCTCAGTTGGTAGAGTAGGAGCTTCCCAAGCTCTTGGTCGCGGGTTCGAGTCCCGTCGCCCGCTCCAATGGAATCATCCCCTGATTCGCATCGCTGCCACTACGGCGATCGTCATCGCGAGTGCGAGCAGCATCCATTCCGAGAGCGTCGGCACGGGCGGGATTGCCGCTGCCGCGTTGAGAATTGCTGAGGCGGGACCGCCGGCAGGAACTCCGGTTCCCATGACCGGCGAGGTCACGTTCGTAATCTGTCCCGTGATCGAGGCGTGCATGAGCATCGGTACGCTGCACGATGCGCCTGCGCCAAGTGTGACGTTGGCCAGTGACCAGCCGCTGCCATTGAACAATGCGCTTCCCGCGCTGCACGTATAGGCGCCGACCTGGTCGGGAACCAGCCCTGCGGGATACGAGTCACTAAAACTGATTCCGCTGACGGAGAACCCGTTCGGATTGGTGATCGTGACGGTCATCGTCGTCGTCGAATTGCCGCCGACCGTTACTGATGAAGGATTGAACGACTTGGACATCGTGAGCGGTAGACCCTGCGCAAGAAGCGGCGAAGACCATGCAACGACGACGAGGGTCACGAGGGCGAAGCGTCTGATCGCAACAAGCATGGCTCTGCTCCTGGGTTTCATTTCGGGAACTATATCGTTGGATCCATTCATCCTAGCAGCGCATCGATGAGGGACAGGCGAGGGCGCCTGTCCTACATGCGGCGGCTGAGGAGATAGTTGAGCGCGATCGCGACGCCTGTGCGATGCGGCATCGTGGCGACCATCGGGACGGCGAGCAGCGCGAGGAACGCGCTGTACATCAGAAACCCGTGTGGACGAAAACCGAGGAACAGCGCGGCAATGCCGAATCCCAAAGGGATGCGATCGGTGAGGACGATGAACATCCAGGTGTCGCCCTGGTTCGGCTGGAACTCGAGGCCGCACGATGAACATCGATCATTCGCGATGACCCAGTAGCGGAACAGCCTGCCTTCGCCGCAGCGCGCACACCTGCGCCGAAGTCCGCGAAGCAACGCTGTGCGAAACGATGGCGCCATGACAGCTCGAAACGATCGAGTGGTGAGCGTGATTCCGTTACTTTCGTGCTCGGTCCGCGTCTCACGAGGAATGCGACGACTTCTGCCGTTCCTCATTCTTTCGCTGCCGCTGCATGCCGATACGCTCGCCGACGTGAAGGATGCATTGTCGCGCCTCACGGCACGCGCGCCCATTCGCGCGACGTGGTCGCATGAGTCCAGTGACTCGACCAGCGGCCGGTTCGCGAATGACAAGTCGGAGCGGCACGTCTCCGTCGATGTCGCGCAGGATGGTCAATCGGTGCAGCTCGAAGTGCCGCGCGCACTCGTCGACAAAGCGGCAGACGAAGGGCGTACGAACAACGGCTCGTGGCGCAATCCGACGCGTAATGCGCTCGCCGCGATTTCGCTGATGACGATCTCCGAAGACCTTGATTTCGCAGAACCGTTCATCGGAATGCTGAGTCGCGGTACGGTGCTCGAAGAGAAGCGGCTGCTCTACAACGGCGTTCAAGCGCGCCTCCTCGTGCTGCAGATGACCGAGCCTTCCCACGCGAACGAAGGCAGCGTCGGGAAGATCAAGTACAGCGAGAATCGGATGAGCGTCTGGATTGGTCCGGACAACATTCCACTCGCTGCGGAGCAATCACAGAAGGCGACCGCCGGTTTCCTGATGCTTCACGGCGACACGACAGGGAGGAAGTCGTGGCGGTTCGCACGACATGACGATCACTTCATCGTCGCGAGGTTCGAAGAATCCAGCAGCTTTTCAGGACTGGGACAGCATGGGCAGGGGCGGTCGGTAACCACGGTCACGCTGCGTTGACTTAACTATTCGTAACGCAGGGCGTCGATCGGGTCGAGATGCGAGGCCTTGAGCGCCGGGAAGAATCCGAACGCAATCCCCACTGCGCCCGCGACGCCGAACGAGATCGCGATCGACATCGGGCTCACCACGATCGGCCAGCCGCTGAGCTTTGCGGCGAGCGCGGAAACGCCGATGCCTGCGAGCACTCCGATGAGTCCTCCCACGATCGACAGCGTGATCGCCTCGAACAGGAACTGCAGCAGCACGTGACGCCCTTTCGCGCCGATCGCCATGCGGATCCCGATCTCGCGCGTCCGCTCCGTCACGCTGACGAGCATGATGTTCATGATGCCGATGCCGCCGATCACGAGCGAGATCGCGGCGATCGACAGCAACAGCGTGCTGAGGATCTTCATCTGCTGTTCGTTGGCCTGCGCGATCTCTTCCTGCGAGCGCATCATGAAATCGGAGTCGCCATTCGGCGGAATGCGGTGGCGTTGGCGCAGCAGCGCTTCGATCTCGTTCATCGACTGCTGCACGCCCGTCGAATTGCGCGCCGCGGCCTGGATCATGTTGACCTTCGTCTGCCCCATCAGCCGCTTCATCACGGTCGTGTACGGCGCGACGATCTGATCGTCCTGATCCTGCCCCATCGTGTTGCCGCCCTTCTTCTCGAGCACGCCCACGACTTTGAACGGCACGTTCTTGATGCGCACGATCTGACCAATCGCTGCACCCTGCGGGAAAAGATTGTCGGCAACCGTCCGGCCGATGACGCAGACCTTCGCCGCCGACTTCACATCCGCATCGGTGAAGAACCCGCCGTCGGCCGTGTTCCACGCGCGAATGAACGGCCAGTCGACGCCGACGCCCATGATCGTCGTCCCCCAGTTCAACTCACCCGCAACGGCCTGTCCCACGGTGCGCATCACGACCGTGACGTACGCAACCGACGGACACTCGGCCTTGATCGCATCGGCATCTTCGACGGTCATCGTCGACTGCCCGGTGAAGATGCGCGCGCCGCTCTGCGTCGCGGCGCCGGGGAAGACCATGATGAAGTTGGAGCCGAGGGAGTTGATGGTTTCCTGGATGGACTGCGTGGCGCCGTTGCCGATCGCCACGACGACGATCACGCAGCCGACTCCGATCACGATGCCGAGCATCGTGAGGAACGAGCGGAGCTTGTTGCGGAAGATCGCTTTCAGTCCGACGATCGTGATGTTGCCCAGACGCGTGACGGCGTTCTTCATGAAGACACCCGTGAGGCCGCGACCGGAGGAGCGATGCCCTTGCCTGCGACGCGGACCTGTTGAATGCGCTGGTCGCTTTGAATGAGACCATCGCGAACGTTGACGATGCGCTGCGCGTGCTGCGCGATGTCCGGCTCGTGCGTGATCAGCACCACCGTTTTCCCGCCATCGTTGAGCTGCTGGAAGATGCCCATGATCTCTTCCGACGTGCGCGAGTCGAGGTTGCCCGTCGGCTCATCCGCGAGCAGAATCGCGGGATTCGTGACGAGCGCGCGCGCGATCGCAACCCTCTGCTGCTGTCCACCGGAGAGTTGCGAGGGCTGATTGTTCTCGCGTCCCGCGAGTCCGACGCGATGCAGCGAATCGAGCGCGGCCTGCTTCCGCTCGCCGCGCGTGAGTCCGAGCTCGCCGTACAACATCGGCAGCTCGACGTTCTCCAGCGCCGACGTTCGCGCCAGCAGATTGAAACTCTGAAAGACGAAGCCGATCTTCGCGTTGCGAATCACCGCACGCTCGTCGCGATTCAGCGTCGAGACATCGACGCCGTCGAGTTTGTACGTGCCGTTCGTCGGACGATCGAGGCAGCCGATGATGTTCATCAGCGTCGACTTGCCGGAACCCGACGGTCCCATGACGGCGACGAAGTCGCCTTCCTCGACGAGGAGGTCGACGCCCGCCAGCGCGCGCACTTCGACCTCGCCCATGCTGTAGGTCTTCGTCAGTTGATGAATCTCGATGACGGGGCGTGCCACTAGCGGCCTCTTCCTCCGCCACCTTGACGTCCGCCGCCGCCTTGCATGCCGCCGCCGAACGCCGCGGGTCCTTCGACTTTCGTCGTCGCCAGGCCGGTGATGATTGGATCGCCAGGCTTCAGTCCTTCGAGCACTTCGGTGAAGCGGCCGTCGCTGATGCCGGTGCGGATCTGCACGGCCTTCGGCTTGTTGTCGGGCCCGAGCAGGTAGACGGTCTGGCGCTTCGAAGGAGTCTTGCCTCCTCCGTTCCCGAATGCGTTGGCTGCGCCGGCGAGGCCGCGGCGATGCTGGCCCATCTGTGCCGCCGCACGCTCGGGCGCTGCGTTGTTGGCGCTGCCGGTGGTCGCTGTCTGATCCGCGGTTTTCGTATCAGGTTTCGACTCGTCGTCGGCGGGCTTGAAGCGCAGCGCACCGTTGGGAATGCGAAGCACGTCCTGCACCGTGGCGACTTCGATCGTTACGTTCGCGGTCGTCTTCGGCTTCAGCAGCTCTTCGGGATTGTCGACTTCGATGATGACGGGATACGTGACGACGTTCTGCGCGACGCTCGCATTGAGGCGGATCTGCGAGATGCGTCCGCGGAACTCACGATCGGGAAACGAGTCGACGGTGAAGCGCGCCGGCTGGCCGATCTGCACGCGTCCGATGTCCGATTGATCGACATCGGCCTGCACCTGCATCTTGCGCAGGTCCTGCGCGATCTGAAAGAGCGTCGGCGCCTGGAACGATGCGGCGACGGTCTGACCGACATCGAAGGCACGATCGATCACGACGCCGTCGATCGGCGAGACGATCTTCGTGTAACGGAGATTCGTCTGCGACTGGCTCAGCGCGGCCAGCGCCTGCTGCACGCCCGCCTCGGCCTCTTCGTACTGCGATTTCGCGGCGTCGAGATCGGCCTGCGCAGCGAGTCCCGCGTTCTGCAGACGGCGCTGGCGATCGAATGTGATCTTCGCGTTGGCGGCGGTGACGCGTGCCTTCGTGACGTCGGCCTGCCGCTGTTCGACCTGAGCCTGGAACGGCGTCGGGTCGAGCTCGGCCAGCAGCTGTCCCTTCTTCACCGGACTGTTGAAGTCGGCATACAGACGCGCGATGACGCCCGATACCTGGCTGCCGATCTGAACGGTCGTGACGGCGGAGAGTGTGCCGGTGGCGGTCACCGTCATGGTGATGTTGCCGCGATCGACTTTTTCGACTTTGTATTGCTCCGCCTTCTTGCCTCGGCCTTTGCAGGCGGCGAGCGCGGCGAGCAGAAGAATGATGGTTGTCTTACGTGGCACGTGTTGAAGCTCCTCCGGGAGGTACGACTGAGCGATTCGAAACGTTGAATGGTAGTTCATCCCGACCGACCCTGAGCGCAGCGAAGGGAGTGGAGGGATCGGCGCCGACACCGCGAAACCGTGGCTTCAAAATGATGTACCTGAACCAGAGCGGCGCGGCGCCCGTCGTTGATCCCTCCACTCGCTCCGCTCGGTCGGGATAAACGCTCAACGCAGAACGTCACTGAGAATTCGCGCGAACGCTTCCGCGGGGTTGTCACCCACGCGATACTCCTCTGGCTTCATCTCATACCGAAAGACGGTGCGGCCGTTCTTGGTGATCGACGCGGTCGCGCTGCGGCGCTTGCGGCCGCGGCCAAGACGCTCGAACGTGCCGTCGAACTTGATGACGACGTCCGCGTCATCGGCAACCGTGATCTCGCGGTTCGTGAGGATTCGCGCGAGCTCTGCGGTGAGCGCGGCATCGCTGCCACGGAGCGCGACCTTGCGCGTGCCGTTCAGCGCGTGCTGCGCGTTCGTGAGGGCCGTGTCGTTCGCGTCGCCGTCGCCGCCTTCGACGTAGGGGACGACGGCCGGAGCAGGAGCAGTGGTGTGCGTTGCGGGAGGCGCGACGTGGGAAGCGGGTGGTTCATCCGGTTGTGTTGCCGTCGGAGGGGGAGTGAGCGGACGAGACGTCCGTTCTGCAGCTGAAGTCGTCGTCGTGACTGGGACCGGCGCCGGCGCGGTCGTCTGCGTCTGGGGCTGCGTGACTTCGATGGTCGTCTGCGCCGCGGGAAGCGTGGCCGTGGTCGCCGTCGCAACCGTGGGCGGTGGCTGCACTGCTGCAACGGATGGTTGGGCCACCTTCGGTTTCATCATCAGCAGCACGAAGATCACAGCCACCACGGCGATAACCAGCAGGAACACGACCGCGATTCCCGCGTAAAGCGCGCCATTGCCCTTCTTCGCCGGTTGTGCAGCGGGCGGCCGCGTGACGATCGTCGGAGCCGCGGGTGCCAGCCGGATCGTGGCATCCGTGGATGCATCGCTCAGCGACGGCGCGATCTGTTCGAGCGCCGCGGCCATCTCCGCCGCGGAGGAGAACCGCTTCGCGCGATTCCGTTCGAGTGCGCGGAGCAGCACGTTCTTCAGCTGCGCCGGCATATCCGGTGGCAGCACTGGGATCGGAATCACCTGCGATCCCGACGCGTGGTGCATCAGATATTGATGCGGTGACGTTGCCTCGAACGGCGGCCGTCCCGTCAGCATCTCGAAGAGGACGACGCCGAGCGAATAGACATCCGCCCGTCCGTCGAGCTTCTCTCCTTCGGGCATGATGCCGAGGTGCTCCGGTGATGCGTAGCGCAGCTTGCCGACGAAGATGCCTGTCTTCGTCACGGCATGATCGAGGTCTTCCGATTTCGCAACGCCGAGGTCGATGATCTTCACTTCGTCGTTGTGGGTGACCATCAGATTCTCGGGGCTGATGTCGCGATGAACGATGCCGGCCTTGTGAATCGCCTCGAGTCCGCGCGCCGCCTGCGCTGCCAGGCGTACCGCGCGCTGCGCAGGAAACACGTTCTGCTGGCGCCGCATGAGCTGCGCGATGTTCTCGCCCTCGATGAAGTCCGAGACCATGTAGTGCGAGCCGTCGGGGAGGGCCGCGAAATCCTGAATCGTCGCGACGTTCGGATGCTGCACGCGCGTGGCGAGCTTCGCCTCGCGCAGGAATCGCTCGTGCGCTTCGCTGCTCTCGGCGATCTGCGGCCGGATGACCTTCACGACGCGCGTGGTGCCGAGGAAGACGTGCTCGACCTTGTAGACCTCGCCCATCCCGCCTGCGCCGAGGCGTTCGACGATCTTGTACTTGCCGTCGATCGGCTCGTCGGAGTAGCGGCGGACGAAATCTGTGATTGCTTCGCCGCAGTGCGGACACGCCTTGAAGTTACGGTCGATCTCTGCGCGGCAACGGGGGCATTGGAAGGCCATGAATGGGGCAATGATAGCGTGCCATCAAGGGTCGCGGCGGGTACGGGGGCACGCGGGCTCGCGGTGAAGAATGGCGCAAATTGCCGCGAGCCCGCGTGCCCGCGCACCCGCGAGCCCGAGGATCGGAGGCAGTGATATGCTTTCGCCCCCGAAAACACGGTCCGAGGTTCAAGTCGCCCATGGCCTTTTTCAAAGACACACCCGCTGCTCCGAAGCCGGTGCCGCGCGTCGATTCCTACGCCCAATCGGCGAATGAAGCGACCCATATTGGTCCCCACATCAACGTCGAAGGAACGGTGACTGGTGGCGACCGCGTCGTGATCGATGGAAATGTCAAAGGGAAGATCAACGTCACCGGCGATCTGCACATCGGCAGGCAGGCGCAGGTCGAAGCGTCGGTCCACGCGAAGAACGTGACGATCGAGGGGAAGCTCACGGGGGACATCTCGGCAGACGATCGCGTCGAGCTCGTGATGACGTCGACGGTCGACGGCAACATCAAGGCGCCGAAGATCGTCGTGGCGGAAGGCGCGAAGTTCCGCGGTTCCGTCGACATGGGATCGCTGAAGCCGAAAGAAGATCCCTCGACTACGCTCGGGATGACAACGGCTCAGGCGAAGACGAAATAACCCGCGCGCACCGCGCGCATCAATCACAACATTGGAGGTTTCTTACATGTCCGCAACTGCTACCAGTCCGCTTCATGAACAGTACTCGCTGCGCGAGCCGCGCGAGTACGGCAACTACATCGATGGCGAATGGGTGAAATCGTCGTCGGGTCAGACGTTCGAGAACCGCAATCCTGCGAACAGCGAGGATCTCGTCGGCACGTTTCAGGAATCGAATGCCGATGACACCGCGCGCGCCGTCGATGTCGCCGCGAATGCATTCGACGCGTGGCGCCTGACGCCCGCGCCGCATCGCGCGGAGTTCATCTACCGCGCCGCCGAGATCATGCGCCGCGACAAAGAGAAGATCGCGCGCGAGATGACGCGCGAGATGGGCAAGGTGCTCGACGAGACGAAGGGCGACGTGCAGGAAGCGATCGATCTCGCCTACCTGATGGCCGGCGAAGGCCGCCGCCTCTTCGGCTACACGACACCGTCCGAGCTGAAGAACAAGTTCAACATGTGCGTCCGTATGCCCCTCGGCGTCGTCGGACTCATCACGCCGTGGAACTTCCCGATCGCGATTCCGGCGTGGAAGTGCATGCCGGCGCTCGTCGCGGGCAACACGGTCGTCATCAAGCCGGCGTCGCTCACGCCGCTCTCGGTCGTGATGCTGGCCGAGGCACTGCACGAGGCGGGATTGCCGAAGGGGGTGTTCAACGTCGTGACAGGCGGTGGACGCGAAGTCGGCGAGCCGCTCATCAAGAATCCGAAGACGAAGGTGATCTCGTTCACGGGTTCGACGGAAGTCGGACGCGACATCTCGATCGCGTGCGCGCCGACGTTCAAGCGCCTGCACCTCGAGATGGGCGGCAAGAACGTGATCATGGTGATGGACGATGCGGACATCGATCTCGCAGTCGACGGCGCGCTGTGGGGTGCCTTCGGCACGGCCGGGCAGCGCTGCACGGCGTCGTCGCGCCTCGTCGTACACAAGAAGGTGTATCAGCAGTTCGTCGACAAGCTCGTCGCGCGCACGAAGAAGCTGAAGGTCGGTTTCGGTCTCGATCGCGTCGACATGGGGCCGAACATCTCGGCGGGACAGGTCGAGACGGTCAAGAAGTACGTGAAGATCGGCAAGGATGAGGGCGCGTCGTGCGTCGCCGGCGGCAATGAGTTGCGCGATGACGCGTTCGCGAAGGGCCACTTCCACGAGCCGACGGTGTTCGCCGATGTGAAGCGCGATATGCGCATCGCACAGGAAGAGATCTTCGGACCGGTCACCGCGGTGATTCCGTGCGAAGACCTCGAGGATGCGATCAGCATCGGCAACGGCGTTCGCTACGGTCTGTCGTCGTCGATTTACACTCGCGACGTGAACAATGCATTCATCGCAATGCGCGACATGTACACCGGGATTTTCTACGTCAACGCGCCGACGATCGGAGCGGAGACGCATCTGCCGTTCGGCGGAACGAAGGAGACCGGCAACGGTCATCGCGAGGCTGGCGTCGCCGGCATCGACGTGTTCACGGAGTGGAAGTCGTGCTACATCGACTACTCCGGTGCACTGCAGCGCGCGCAGATCGACACGGAGGAAATCTGAGGTCGCGGTCATCCGAGTCCAGTGGAGGGACAGGCGCCTCGCCTGTCCCTCGAGTCTCGACGACGGAACGAAGCACAGGCGAGGGCGCCTGTGCCCCCACGGGACTCCTGCTGTTGGCAGCACTCCTGTTCTTCGCTGCGCCCGCCTTCGCGCAGGACGCAGACCTGCTCGTCACGCACGCACTGGCAAGGCCGAGCGCGTACGAGACGCTCTCCTGGCTGACCGATGAGATCGGGCCGCGGCCGTCGGGGTCTGCGAATGCGGCGCGCGCGGTCGAGTGGACAACGGGGCAGTTCCGCGCATGGGGCATCGATGTGCGGACGGAGAAAGTCGTGGTGCCGCATTGGGTGCGCGGAGATGAGCGCGCGTTGCTCGTCTCGCATCACGATCAGAAGATCGTGCTCACGGCTCTCGGCGGCAGCGTCGCAACACCCGCAGCGGGGATCACGGCCGATGTGGTCGAAGTCTCTTCATTCGACGAGCTGAAGCAACTCGGCGAGAAAGTGCGCGGCAAGATCGTTTACTTCAACAATCCGATGGACCTCGAGCTCGTGAAGGCGCGCCGTTCGTTCGAGGCGTATTCGCGCGCGGTGATCTATCGCGGATCGGGCGCAAGCCGCGCCGCGGAATACGGCGCGCTCGCGGCCGTGATTCGCAGCGTCGCCTCGGCATCGCTCCGGACGCCGCACACGGGTGCGCTTCGCTACGATCCGAAACAGCCGAAGATTCCGGCGGCGGCGATGACGACGGAAGATGCGGAGCTCGTGCATCGGCTGCTTGCGCGCGGCGACCGCGTGCGGATGCGGCTCGTGCTCACGCCGAAGACGCTGCCCGATGTCGAGTCGGCGAATGTCGTCGCAGAGATTCGCGGAAGCGAGAAGCCGGAGGAGATCGTGCTGATCGGTGGTCATCTCGATTCGTGGGATCTCGGTACCGGCGCGATCGACGATGGCTCGGGCGTCGCGATGGTGATGGATGCGATGCGCGTCATGAAGGAGTCGGGAGTGCGTCCGAAGCGGACCATTCGTGCGGTGCTCTTCATGAACGAGGAGAATGGTCTGAACGGCGGACGCGCGTATTTCGCGGCGCACAAGAACGAGAAGCATGTCGCCGCGATCGAAACGGATGCGGGCGCCGCGGCGCCGACGGGATTCACGACCACGCTGAAGGGCGACGCGCTCGATGCGCTGCAGGCGCGCACGAAGGTGCTGGAGCGGGTTGGTGCGCACAGGTTCGAGTCCGCGGCGCAGACCGGTGCGGATACGTCGTTCCTGATCGAGAACGGAGTGACGGGTTACAGCCTCGTGCCCGATCCACTGCACTACTTCGACTATCACCACACGCCGGCGGATACGCTCGACAAGATCGACGCGAAGGAATTGCAGCAGGACACGGCCGCGATCCTCGCGCTGGCGTGGACGCTGGGAAACTGATTTCGACGTCATCCCGAGCGAAGTCGAGGGACCCGGGTGTGTGTGCGGTGCGAAGTTCATGTCGCGCGCCTCCCGCCCACCCGGGTCCCTCGACTTCGCTCGGGATGACGGAGGCTTGCGATCGCGTGCCTTGGTTTCTTTCTCTCAGTCGCTGCGCTGCGCGCCGTTGGCCGCTTCCAGTGACACGACCTCGTCCGAGCCCGAGATAGTCCCTTCTCCCCCGCCCACGGGGGAGAAGGTGCCCGAAGGGCGGATGAGGGGCGGTTTCGTGTGAGGCATAGACCCCTCATCCGCGCTCCGCGCACCTTCTCCCCTCGCGGAGGGGAGAAGGAACCAAGCATCGCCAGATTCGCTGTCATGTTCGCAAAACGGGCGCGCAGCGCCGTTGGCCGCTCGGGATGACGTGTTGAAAGTATGCAACGATGGCGGGCGAATGAGAGTTCGCATCGTCCTCGGCCTTCTCCTATTCGCTGCCTGTCATCGCGAGCAGACGCGTTTCGAGAACGCTCCCGTGATACTGATCTCGATCGACACGCTGCGCGCCGATCACCTTCCCGCCTACGGCTACACGAAAGTGGACACGCCGCACATCGATGCGCTTCGCCGCGACTCGATTCTCTATCGCAACGCGTACTCGCACTGCCCGATGACGTTGCCGTCGCACCTGTCGATGCTGACGGGACTCGAGCCGCAGTACCACGGTGTGCGCGACAACGCCGGCTTTCATTTCGATGGCTCGAAGAACTCGACGATTCCGAGCGTGCTGCACCAGCGAGGTTATGCGACGGGCGCCGCGGTCTCCTCGTTCGTTCTTCGTGGCGAAACAGGCATTGGCTCGCTCTTCGATTCTTACGATGATGCGATCGATGTGCGTCCCGGCGCGGCGTTTCGGGAGTATCAGCGGCCCGGCAATGTGACGGAAGCGATTGCGGAGAAGTGGATCGATGCGCACGGCAGCGCGCCGTTCTTCTACTTCTTCCACATCTACGAGCCGCACGTTCCATATGAACCGCCGGAGCCGTTCCGCAGCCGCTATGCGAGTGCATACGATGGCGAGATCGCGACTGCGGATGCGATCGTCGGCAAGCTGCTCGACCATCTGAAGGCGAAGGGAATCTACGACCGCGCGATCATCGTGCTCTGCTCCGATCATGGCGAGGGGCTGAATGATCATGGCGAGGACCAGCACTCGATCCTCATTTATCGCGAGGCGATTCACGTGCCGCTGCTGCTGAAGCTGCCGTCGGCCCGGCGCGCGAACACGAGCGTCGATGCGCCTGCGGCGCTTGCCGACATCTACGGCACGATTCTTCGTTTGACCGGCGCCAAACCTGATGCGGAGCCGTCGCTGCTCGAGCTGCCCGCGTCGCGCCGGATCAGGAGCGAGAGTCTTTACGCGCGCTATCACTTCGGCTGGAGCGAGCTGCAGTCGGTGATCGACGAGCGCTATCACCTCATCGCATCGACGACGCGCTCCGAGTTGTATGACGTGAAGCAGGATCCGGCGGAGCGTCATGACCGCGCATCGAGCGACCGGCGTGTTGCCGCAGAGTACCGCGCGCAGCTCGACTTCAAGCGCGACCTTCCGCAACCCGCGGCGGTCGATGAGGAGACGAAAGCGAAGCTTGCGGCGCTGGGATACATCGGTGAGAGCAGGAATGCCGCGATGGGACCGCTACCGGATCCCAATCAGGCAATCGCGACGATCGAGCCGATGCGCAAGGCGATCGAGCTGGCGGCCGCGAATCGCATCGATGAGGCCGTCGCGATCTTTCGTTCGATTCTCGTGCAGTCACCGCAGATGGTGGAGGTGTGGACTCAACTCGGCGATGCACTTGCGCGTTCGGGGCGAGTCGATGAGGCGATCGCCGCGTATCGCGACGCGATCGCGCATTCGCAGGTCGCTTCGCCCGATCTGATCCTTCCGCTCGGGAATCTCTATCTGCAGGCGGGAAAGCTCGATGATGCGCAGCGTGCGGGAGAGCTCACGCTCGCGTCGAGTCCGCGTCGCGCGCAGGAACTGCTGGCGCGTGTTGCGCTGGCGCGCAACGACGTGGCCACGGCGAGCCGTTATGCGCAGAACCTCGCGGACGAGCCGTCCGGCCTTCTGCTTGCCGCGGAGATCGCTTCCGCTCGTGGTGATTACGCAGGGGCGTTGCGCATCGTCGATGACGCGGAACGGATGGCCGCGGAGCGCGAGCTGGAGCCGGTCTATCGTCTCGAGTTCGTGCGCGCCGATGCGCTCGCGCGTGCCGGGAGAGTCGACGAGTCGCGTGCTGCTTACGCGCGCGAGATCGCCGCGTTTCCGAATGATCTGCGCGCGTATGCGAATCTCGCCGTGCTGCAATTCCTGACGGGTGACCGGAGAGGCGCAGAGGCGACGCTGCAGTCGATGGTTAGGGCGAATCCGACGGCTGGGGCGCGCGCACTCGCCGCGCGCACGCGCGAAACGTTGCGGTAGCTCCAGTGGGGAGCGGACGCCTCGTCCGCGCACCGTTCGCCGTCGAGGCGAACGGTTCTTCTTCGCCTGATCAGAGCACCGCTGCCTCGCCGGCAGCGGCTCGCGGACGAGGCGTCCGCGCCCCACTGGACAAACAAAAAGCCCCGGCTTGCGCCGGGGCTTTTGTTTACTACGAGTAGATCGAACTAGAAGCGGGCACCGATCGCGAAGCGATACGTGCGCGGCTGCTGGTACGCACCGTTGATCGAATCGAGGTTCGTCGGCGTACCGAACGTCGGGGACAGCATGTAGTTGTAGTGACCGTTCTTGTCGTCGCCCGGGTGGAACTGAACCGGGGTTTCGGTGAACGGATTGAAGACGTAGAAGCCGTTGCGGCAGACGTTCGTCGAAACGCCAGTCGGACAGGTCGGACGAATCGAGGCCGGAGCCGCAACCGCTGCCGTGTAGACGACGTTGTCGATGGTTGCACCGGCTGCGGTCTGCGCGAATTCGACTCCATGCGCATTGAACGCATTGATCAGGTCTCCACGGAGGAAGACGCTCACATGCGCGAACTGCGGGAAGTTGTAGGTCGCGCTGAGATCCGTCGCCTTGATCGAATCGGCGTGGAACTGGCCGCGGTCGCTGAAGAAGTACGTGACGTTGGTCGGCGGAACCGCATAACCCGGGTTGGTGATGACACCACCAGCGACGCGAATGTTCGCGCTCGCCGAGTAGGGCTGGCCCGAGTGGAAGCGCTCCAGGATGCCGAGGTTCAGCGAGCCCCAGGGAATCGGCGCGTCGTAGTTCGCGAAGAGATTTCCGCGATGGCGGAGATCCTCATTGAGGTAGCCCTTCGGCAGGTTCTGTTTGAACTTCACATACTCCGGATAGTTGTTGTTGCCGGCGAAGATCGTGGCGTTGTTGAACGTCTCGCCTTCGACGTTGCCCTTGAGGGTGGAGTACGTGTAGTTGCCTCCGAGGTTCAGGCGAGCCCACGGCTTGTAGGCAGCCTGGAACAGAAGGCCGTTGTACGTGCGGGAGAGACCCTTGTCGGAGTTTCCGACGAGCTGAATGTCAGCCGGATTGCCATTCGCCAGCGTGGTCCTGCCCGTGCCGAGGTTGGTGAAGCTGCTGTAGAAGTTCTTGAAGTCGCGGTGAACGAGATCGGTGCGGAGGTATGCATTCGCGCCGAACTGGTGGCCATAGCCGACCGTGTATTCGTTCATGAACGGCGACTCGAGACCGCCCGGGGCGAGCTTCGTCGTGAGGCCCGGAACGGAGATCGATGCGATGTCCTTGAAGCCGTTGACACCACCGACCGAATTGAACCAGTTGAAGATCTGCTGGATGACCTGATCGGTCGGCAGGTACGGCGTGGTGCCGACCTTGTTGATCTCGGGCCCACGGTAGTTGAAGTAAACCGATCCCGGCTGACCACCGGCTGCAACGGCGTCCGCGACGCCGCTGTCGATGTGCGAAACGTACTTCGAGTACGCCGCGCTGATGCGGTTGCGGCCATCACCCTTGAGGTCGTAGATCACGCCGATGCGCGGGCTGAACGCCGAGCTCGATGCGACCTTGTTGTGCGACTGATCCTTGGCGCTGTCGTTGTCGTAGCGGACACCAAGGTTGAACGAGAGATGGTTCGAGAAGTCCCACTTGTCGTTCACGAAGTACGAGGTCGTCTGCACGTCGTTCGTCTTCGAAAGCTGAGCGATCGGGTTGTAGCCGATCTGCGAGGACTTGTCGTCGAAGTGGAAGAAGACGTTGTCGCCGACGTAGATGAAGTCGCCCCAAACGCGGAAGTTCGAGCCCGACTGGAAGTTGTTCTCGTGGCGCAGCTCGTGGAAGTCGTCATAACCGCCGACGATGTTGTGCGAGCCCATGGACGGCGTGCTGAGGAAGTAGCTGGCCTTGGCCAGGTAATCCTTGTTATTGCGCGTCTTCGGATCGCAGGCGCAGAACGTCGGCGACCAGGCGCGGCGTGCCGTCGCGTTGTCGCGAACGAGCGTGCCGTTGATCAGGTCGTCCTTCGGTCCGCCGCCACCGACGAACGCGAAGTAACGGCGGCTGTACTGGCCTTCGATGAGGAGGCTGTTCGTGATGACGCCGCTGTAGTGGTAGTCCTCGAGCCAGTTCGGCAGCTCGCGTGCAGTCGTCGAACGAAGGTCGACGATCGAACCAAATGCGTTTGCGCTTTCCGTCGTGTTGTTGTGGAGATACGAACCGACGAGGCTGTGCTTCGCGGTGATCTGTCCCGTCAGCTTCACTTCGTAGCGCTTGTTGTTGCGCTGGTTCGTGTACGGGATGCCGGCGCTGGTCGCCGTCTTCACCGTGCTCTTGGCCTGCGACTCGTTGAACTTGCGTCCCGCGGCGAAGAACCAGAGGCGGTCTTTCATGAAGTAACCGCCGGCCGTTCCTTCGTACTGATTGTTCTTGACGTCGAGGTTGTCTGCTGCACCCGGCATCGGGCGCTGCCAGCTCGGGTTGGTGATGTTGTCGCGAACCGAGCCGCTGAACTCGTTACCACCCGACTTCGTCAGCGTGTTGATGACGCCGCCGGTGAAGCGGCCGTATTCAGCCGACACGCCGCCCGTGAGAAGCGTGGTCTCCTGAATCGCGTCTTCAACGAACAGGTTCTCTGGCTGGCCACGAATGGAGTCGTTCACGACGACGCCGTTGACCATGTAGAGGTTGTCGTAGGAAGGGGCACCGTTGACGATCGTCTGGTTGTTCGGACCCGCGTTGTTGACGCCCGGTGCGAGCTGAATGCGCTGGGCGATCGTGCGGCCGAGCGGGAGCGCTTCGACCTGCTCACGCGTGAGCGAGGTTCCAACCTGCGGAGTTTCGAGCACGGACGGTGTCGTCGCCGTGACCGTGATCGCTTCCGAGACCTTGCTGACCTTCAGGTCAACGTCGGCACGCGCGGTCTCGGCGAGACGCACCGTTGCGCTCTGCGTGACCTTCTGCATGCCCTCGAGCTCCGCGGTGACGCTGTACTTGCCCGGCGGAAGGGCGTTGAAGCTGTAGTCGCCGTTGGCACCGCTCACGGTCGTACGCACACCCTGCAGGGCGGGCGATGCAATCGTGACGGTTGCACCCGGCAGCGGTGCGCCGGCGGTCGTGACCGTGCCGACGAGCGTGCCCGTGGTCTGCGCGAAGGCACTGACGCCTACGAGCAGAATCGCGGCCACGAATACTGCTGTGATGAATTTCCTGACCATCTCTCCTCCTAATGGTTTTACTGCGTGAACTACGGGACGTTCTGGACGAAATCGCGCGCCATTGTAATGCATTCGAAACACCGGTATCGATGATATGTAAATTCTTTGTTATCAGATAGTTGTGTGGCGGGGTAGCGGGCCCGATTCAAGAAATCGAATTTTGGTGTGGGTTGGATTGAATCGGGCTCGGGGGCGACGACAGTCCGCGGGTGGGGAGGGGGTGGGACCGCGAGCCCGCGAAACCGCGAGCCCGCGTAACCCGATGAACTACCGCGACAACTGCCGATAGCGAATCCGATGCGGCTCCGCCGCCTCGGCGCCGAGGCGCTTGCGCTTGTCTTCTTCGTACTCGCTGTAGTTGCCGTCGAACCAGAAGACGCGGCTCTCACCTTCGAACGCGAGGATGTGCGTCGCGACGCGGTCGAGAAACCAGCGATCGTGCGAGATCACGATCGCGCAGCCGGCGAACGTCTCCAGCGCTTCTTCGAGCGCGCGCATCGTGTTCACGTCGAGATCGTTCGTCGGCTCGTCGAGCAACAAAACGTTCGCGCCTTCCTTCAGCATCTTCGCGAGATGCACGCGGTTGCGCTCACCACCGGAGAGCACGCCGACTTTCTTCTGCTGATCCTGTCCCGAGAAGTTGAAGCGTGCGACATAGGCACGTGAGTTCATCTCGCGAGTGCCGAGTTGCACGAGATCGGTGCCGCCGGTGATTTCTTCGAAGATCGACTTGTCGGGATCGAGCGGCCGGTTCTGATCGATGTACGCGAGCTTCACGGTTTCGCCGAGCTTGATGTTGCCCGCGTCCGGCGCGTCCTGACCGACGATCATGCGGAAGAGCGTCGTTTTGCCGGCACCGTTCGGACCAATGACTCCGATGATGCCTCCCGGAGGAAGCTTGAACGTCATCTCGTCGATGAGCAGCTTGTCGCCGTAGGCCTTGCGCACATCATCCGCTTCGACGACCACATTGCCGAGACGCGGTCCCGGCGGAATGTAGATCTCGAGCTCGTTGACCTTCTGTTGCGTCTCCTGATTGAGCAGCGACTCGTATTGATTGATGCGCGCTTTGCCCTTTGCGTGACGTCCCTTCGGCGACATCTTGATCCACTCGAGCTCGCGCTCGAGCGTCTTCTGGCGCTGCGACTCCGACTTCTCTTCGCGACGCAGACGCTCCTGCTTCTGTTCGAGCCACGAGCTGTAGTTGCCCTTCCAGGGAATGCCCTCGCCGCGATCGAGCTCGAGGATCCAGCCGGCGACGTTGTCGAGGAAGTAACGATCGTGCGTGACCGCGATGATCGTCCCCGCGTATTGCTGCAGATGCTTCTCGAGCCACTCGACGGACTCCGCATCGAGATGGTTCGTCGGTTCGTCGAGGAGAAGAATGTCGGGCGCCTGCAGCAAGAGTCGGCAGAGCGCAACGCGGCGCTTCTCGCCGCCGGAAAGTGTGGAGATGAGCGTGTCACTCGGCGGACAGCGCAGCGCGTCCATCGCCATCTCGAGCTTCGAGTCGAGATCCCATGCGCCGGCCGCGTCGAGCTTGTCCTGCACTTTCGCCTGACGATCCATCAGCTTGTCCATGTCGGCATCGGGATCGCCGAAGGCGTTGTTGATGTCATCGAATTCTTTGAGGAGATCGATGACCGGCTGCACACCTTCTTCGACGATCTGTCGCACGGTCTTCGTCAGATCGAGCTCAGGCTCCTGCTCGAGCATGCCGACCGTATAGCCGGGCGAGATCACCGTCTCGCCGATGAAGTCTTTGTCTTTGCCGGCGAGGATCCGCAGCAGCGACGACTTGCCCGATCCGTTGAGACCGATCACGCCGATCTTTGCGCCATAGAAATAGGAGAGGTAGATGTCTTTCAGGACCTGTTTGGTCTTGCCGTAGTACTTCGAGACACCGACCATCGAGTAGATGATCTTGTTGGGTTCGACTTGTGCCATAGGGCGCGGATGCTAGCAGGTTATTGGGTGCCGGGGTGGGTGTGCCCCAGCGCCCCAGCACCCCAGCGCCCAGCCCCATCAATGCACGGTCTCCGCATCCGCGGTGTGCATCGACTCGGCGATCTGTTCGTGGCGCGAGATCGTTTCGTCGAACGAGATGACCACGAGCGTCTGATCATCTTCCGGCGGGCGGTTGTGCGTGAACTTCCTTACCGCGGCGAGCAGCGACTTCTTGACCTCGTCCGCGGACATGTGGCCGTAGTCGGAGAGAACTCTCTCGAAGCGATCGAAGCCGAAGGGTTCGCCTTCATCGTCCACTGCCTCGATCAAGCCATCGCTATAAAGAATCAGCCGGTCACCGCTGTCGAATTCGACGCTGTGCTCGCGAAACACATCGCGCCGCCGCACGCCCAGAGGAAATCCCCACGACGACAACGGTTCGATCGAGCGGCGCGACGCACGATAGACATACGGATCGAGATGCCCTGCCGAGGCAAAGCGTAGGGTCTGCGTTTTTGGATTGAGCAGTCCGAAGAAGAACGTCATGAGAATTCGCTTCGGCGCGGTCTTGATCACGATGTCGTTGAGCACATTGAGTACGGCGGCCGGTGACGAATCGTGGTTGATCTGCACCAGCAGTGCGGACTTGGCCATCGACATCACGATGCCGCTCGTGAGGCCGTGACCGGAGACGTCTCCGAATGCAATTCCGATCTCGCCGCCCGGCTGCGGCAGAAAGTCGAAGTAGTCACCGCCGATCTCCGTAGCGGCCCGGTAATGAGATGCGACGGACGCACCGGCGAGGCTCGGGACGTCGAGCGGCAACAGCGCCGCCTGAATGCGATTCGCGGCGTCGATCTCCGCCTTCACCCGCTCGCGCTCGATGATGCGTTTCACGTGCGGCGCGAGATCTTCGTGCGTGTAGACGACTTCGCGTTTCGTCGAGAGCCCTGCGATCGCGAATGCCGCCGCGATCAGCAGCGGCACGGCGACTGTCACGATCAACGACGTGAGCAGCTCACCGCTCGACACGACGAGGATCGGCAAGGACTGCACGATCATCGAACCGAAGAAGGCCGCAATGACAGTCGTCAACAGATCCGTGGTGAGGAAGATCGCAACGGTTGCGCCGATGCCGCCGAACCCGAAGAGAAACCTCTGCAGCGCCGGATCGATCGGCGGTTCACACATCGAAGCGCACAAACCGAGCAGGATCGAGACGATGATTCCTGCCCAGAGAATGCGTCTTCGCGATGCGAACGCCAACACTCCCAACAACCCGCCGATCGGAACCAGTAGCGCATCGATCGCGCTGCCGAGCACGATCATCATGGGGCCGCCGAGGTAGAGCACGTATTGCGTGCCCACACTCATCGCGGGCCAGCCAATGTGGAGCAGCAGAGGGATCGCTGCGACGCCCAGCGCGGAGGCTGCGATCGCTGGCGCGACGAGCAAGCCGCGGAACACGGAACGGCCGACCGTCGCATTGATCGGATCGCGGCGAAGCAGCGCTTCGAAGGATGCGATGCGATCGCTCCAACGTTCGCGCGCGATGCTCTCACCGACGGACCACGCGAGAAACATCAGGAGTGAGATCGGCAAGTCGACGAAGAGGAGCTTGAAGCCGATCTGCGCATACGAGGTCAGGCGCGCGTCGATGCCGCCCATCTGCACGCCTTCCGCCACCGAGGCGTGAATCACGATGTCGGCGAGGATCAGCAGCGTCATGCTGAAGAGGAAGAGGACCGAAGCACTCCCCACTCCGACTTCGCCCGCGTGATACTTGCGAAGAAAGACGACGACCAGGATCAGCAAGACGGCGAACATCGCCGCGAAGCGCACGAGCGACGTGAGGATGTCGTTGCCGCTGTCTCCATCGAACGCCATGCCGTCGCTGTACTCTTCGGCGAGATCCCAACCGGCGAAGCGATCGCCGATGAAGTAGACGTCGAGAAGCGGAATGATCTTGCCGGTTTGAAAGAGCGTGGGAATGCGATAGCGAAAGACCCAGTCGGTGCGCGTGCGCAGAATCGTCGGACGTGCGGATTCGAACTGCGGGTTGGGCGCGCCGGGGAGCGCACGCGAATGAACGAACGCATCCGCCCGCACTCTGAGCTGTTCCTCGGTTGGATGCGATCCGGCGATCTCCTCGCGCTGGCGCATCCGCGCGCCCAGGACCTCGCCCGTCTGACCGCTCACCTGCACGACGACGTAGGGTGGGAACTTCGGGACGCCGTGCTCGTAATACGCGACGCGATACGAACCGAGACGGGGGCCGATCACAGGATCGGCATTCGCGGCGAGTCGCTTCTGCGGAAATTGCTGCCACTCATGCTCGAGGAGCGCCGAGCCTCGCCAGGTCGTCGAGGACCACAGCTTATGTGGTGCAACGCCGAGTTGGGCTGCGGCTTCATCGGCGATTTCCTTCGCGTTCGCTCTCGTCACGCGCAAGCCGGGCGCGGGCTGAGCCGGGAGGAACAGAGGCAGGACGAGCGCGAGGACCAGAATGCCGCACGCGCAGGCGAGCCAGGGGGCGAGTCGCTTCATGGGTGATTGCTCGGGATGATACATGTCGTCGGGATGCGAGCCTCGTCTGTCCTACACTTGTTTACCGAATGACGACAACGCCGGAGCACGACGAGAAGCGCGCGGCCCTTTTTGCGTTGTCCGTTCTCACCTTCATCAATCTCTTCAACTACCTCGACCGGCAGATGCTCCCGGCCGTGCTGGAGTCGATCCGCGCGGACCTGCACTTCAACGATGCGCAGCTCGGCGCGTTGGCGACGGGCTTCATCGTCATCTACACACTTACGTCTCCCGTGTTCGGAAGTTTGGGAGATCGCAAGCGACGGCCGCCGCTCATCGCCCTCGGCGTCGGGATCTGGAGCCTCGCGACCGCGATGGCCGGCTTCGCACGAGGATTTTTCTCGCTGTTCACGGCGCGCTCGCTGATCGGTGTGGGAGAGGCGGCGTACGGCACGATTGCTCCGGCGCTGCTCTCGGATCACTTTCCAGCGGAACGTCGCGGGCGTGTCTTCGCAGTTTTCTTTTGCGCGATTCCGATTGGCTCGGCTGCCGGCTACATCTTCGGCGGCTTCTTCGATCATCACTTCGGCTGGCGCGCGGCATTCTTCATCGCGGGATTCCCCGGCCTGCTGCTTGCGCTACTGACGCTGCTGGTGAAAGAGGTTCCACGCGGGCAGCACGATGCGCATGCGGCACAGGAAGAAAAGACTCGCACGCCGATCAGCGCGTATCTGCACCTGATGCGCAACTCGCAGTTTCTGCTCTCGTGTCTCGGCTATGCCGCATACACATTTGCACTGGGCGGTCTCGCGTTCTGGACGCCCGCATTTCTGGAGCGCGTGCGTGGACTGACGAGGAGCGAGGCGACGGTGACGTTCGGCGGGATCGTCGTGGTCACCGGCTTCATTGGCACATTCATCGGCGGCTCGCTCGGCGACTATCTGCTGAAGTACACGAAGCAGTCGTATCTGTGGGTCTGCGGTGTCGCGACACTCGTCGCTGCGCCGATCGCGTACGTCGCGTTCACGCAGGCGAACAAGACCGTCTACATGACGGCGATCATCATCGCGGAGATCTTCGTCTTCGCGTCGACGGGACCAATCAACTCTGCAATCGTGAATGAAGTGTCGCCGGCGGAACGCGCCAGCGCCGTTGCGCTGTCGATCTTCCTCATGCACATCCTCGGCGACCTGCCTTCGCCCGTTCTGATCGGGCGCCTGTCTGATTTGCACGGATTGCAGAAGGCGTTTCTGATCGTACCGGCAGCGATCCTCGTCTCCGGTGTCATCTGGACCTATGCGGCCGTGCGAGGGGACCGATGCGCAGAGCCGTCACGGTAATCATCCGCATCGTCCTCAGAATCTTTTTTCGGCGGATCGAGCTCGTCGGCCTGGAGCGCGTGCCGCGCGAAGGCGGCGTGATCTTCGCGGTGAATCATCCGAATGGCTTGATCGATCCGCTCTTTCTGCTGTGTCTCGCGCCGCGTCCCGTTTCGTTTCTCGCGAAGGCGCCGCTGTTCCACTATCCGGTGATCGGCTTCATCACGCGCGCGCTCGACTCGATCCCGGTGTATCGCAAGCAGGACAACGTGAAGGGGACGAACGCGGAGACCTTCGGTGCTGCGCGCGCGCTGCTCGCACGCGGTGGTAGCATCGCGATTTTTCCCGAAGGAACCACACATAGCGACGCACGGCTGCGGGAATTGAAGACCGGAGCGGCACGCATCGCGCTCGGCTGCGGGTGCGAAGAGACGATCGTGCCGGCGGGGATCTATTACACGTCGAAGAAGCGGTTTCGCAGTTCGGCGCTGGTGTATTTCGGTGCGCCGATCGTCGTGCCGCCGTCCACGCCCGGAGACGATGGTGAGCCGCGGCCCGAGCGTGTCGAGGAGTTGACGCGCGAGATCGAACAGGGCTTGTCGGAAGTCACCCTGCAGGCGGATTCGCACGCAGCGCTCGAGCTCGTTGTGCGCGGCGAGCGCATCGTCACGGGCGATGCCGAGATGTCGCTCGTGGAGGAGTTCGAACTGCGGCGGCGGTTCATCGAGGGATATCGCTATCTCCGTGAGCATGATCCCGCGCGGCTGGCGGAGCTCGAGTCAATGGTGCGGCGCATCGAGAAGCGCGGGCGGCCGCGGCGTGTGCGCGTCTCAGCAGTGTTGCTGGCGATTCTGCTGTTGCCGGTCGCGATTGTGGGTGCGATCGTCAACTATCCGACCTACCGGCTCGTCGGCTTTCTGTCGAAGAGGCTGACCGATGAAGAAGAGATCGTTGCGACGGTCAAGTTCCTCGCGTCGGCGCTGCTGTTCCCGCTCACGTGGATCGCGCTCGCGTTGATCGTGGGGCAGGTGCTGCTGATGTTGATTGCGGCGCCGCTGAGCGCATTCATCGCGGTGCGCGTGTTCGAAACACTCGCAGATGCGCGAGCGCGGCTTCGGCCGTTGCCAACAGAGCGGGAGAAGGTGCGGGCGAGGATCTTCGAGGTCGCGAAGGAACTGGATGGGGTCAGGTCGAAAGTCGAAAGTTAGATCTTCACTTAGTAGAATTTTCGGCAAGAATTTCTCAGCTGAACGTGACTCAGCCGGCTGCGGGTCGATTTTCTCTTCCGGGTGTAGACAAAAGTTTCGACTTTCGACCTGACCCCATCTATCGCGCGGCGACTCGCGTTCTTGCGTAGCCGGTGGAACTCGCGATGTCGTCGACGATCGCTACCGAGATGTAGTGCTCGCCACCGGTGACCAGCACCTCTGCCGTAAAAGAGATCGGTTTGCTGCGAAGAACTGCTTCGTCTGCCCGTTTGAGTTTCAGGGGCTGATTTCTTCTCGTCACGGCGGACATTGCTGCATTGTCGTCGACGACTGCGATGTACAGCGTGAATCCTCCAACGAGCAGGTCTCCCTGCGGCAAGAGCGTGACGTCTGACGGAAACGAGATCCGTACGGGTACTTTGTAGCGACCCTTGTCGAGCGGGATGGGCCGCGTCGTCGTCAGCGTGACCGGGATCTCGCCCTTGATCTGCGAATGGAATGCGTTCGAGATCACGCGATCCTTCGTCTGATCGTCCGCGGACTTTGCCACGTACGTCTTGCGCGAACGGACGCGAAACTCGGGGTTCCTGGTTTTTACGACGACCTTGCGATCGCCGGGCTTGTCGTCTTCCTGCCGGTAGCCGAGCGAGTAATACGCGCCGAGATCGCGAGCGACGGTGTTGAGTGCGAGATCGAAATTGTTCGTGCGCATCAACGCCATGCCACCCGTCAGCTGCGCCATCACGCCGAAGGTATTCGCCGTGCTGGTGAAGTCGGTGAATTCGATGGTGGGATCGAGCTGATCGTTGCTCGATACATCGCCGGCAGAGCCCTTGGTAGGATCTGCGCCGTCGATCAGATACATGGTGACGTTGTTCGCGTTGGCTTGTTTCGCGACGCGCTCGAGATCCGTTGACAGGCTGTAGCGGCTCGCCTCTCGGTACGCGGTCGGCGAGACCGGGAGCAGCGGGGCGAAGGTTTGATCGATCCATTGGAACATGTCGAAGCCCGGCCGGTCGGGAAGCTGACCTCCGATAAAGACCATCGCCTTCTTGCCCTCGAGACCGGCAAGCGTCGTGATCATTGTCGACATTGCGGAGGTGAGCGCCTTCTCAGCGTAGAAGAGGTGCTCGGCGTGAGCCCGGGCCATGCTCTCCGATTGGTCATACACCTGCTGCATCTCCTGGCCATTGCGCGAGCGGGAAGCGCGCGCGTTATCGATCATGTCCTGAACCTCACGGCGGAAGGAAACCTTATCGCTGTCCATCTGGACGCCGCCGCCGCTCAGCTTCGACGCGTTCGATAATCCTTTTCGAATGCGGGCCGAATCGTCGGTGAAGGGGACGATGATATGGAGGCCTCGATTCCAGGCTACGACCATCGCCTGATCGCCGGGCCGGAACAACTTGTCGAGAAATTTCTCGACCGAAAGGAAGACTTCATTGCGGCGCAGAGGATGAAGCGATGCGTTGTCGACGAAGAACACGATCCGGCGCCGGCGCGCTTCGGCCGGAATCCCGGAGGTCTCATCGGCCTTCGGCATGTCGGCCGGCGCCGAAACGGATTCGGGACGTACTTCGTAGAAGTTGGTGATCGTCTGCGGTTTCGAGTTCTCGAAGATCTCGAAATCGTCTTTGGTGAGTCCGACGATCGGATTGCCGGCTCGGTCAGTGACGACGACATCGACGTTCGTGACCCGTACTTCGATCGACTCGACGAGCTTCGTCTGCGCTCGAAGAGAAGATGGGATGCACAACGCGATCGCCATCACTGCTGTGGCCGCTCGACCCATAGAAAGATTCCTTTGACACCGAGATTAGTACAGTTCAGATGAGGATTGAGAGAAGGTGACATGCCCGTAACAGTTCGATTTCGAGTGCGGCACTGCGCCGCGGCACTGATGTTCATGGCGCTCTCAATTCCTGCGCTTGCGCAAACGAGGCGGCGCACCTCGCTGCCTCCGGTACCATTTCCGGGATGCACGTCGGTGACCGGTACCCCGGCTGTGACGTTTACGCGGGATGAAGGCCGCACGCTCGCGAACGTCACCGAGAAATTGACCGGCATCGGCTACACGAACGGCGTTGCGCCGCTCGACGTTCCGGGCACTTTGCTGTCGTGGCACAAGTCCACGCTGTCGCTCTCGACGGACTACGGATGTTCATGGCGTTCGTTGGGCGACTGGACGATCGATATCGTCCCGACGATCACGCCGGCGCGCGTCGGCCGTGCATTTGCGTGGTCTGACAATCGCGAGTTCCTTTTGCGCTACGACGCACGTGGCGCGACGCAATTGAAGTCTCCCGCTGCATTTGCCGGCCTCGGAACCGATCGTGCGAATGGCGATCATGTTCGCGCCGGTGCTACGAATGGTGCGCTTCTGGAGAGCAATGACGCCGGCGAGTCGTGGAATCAGATCTCGCGTCTTCCCTCCGAAGCGCAGGCGCTGGTGTATCGCTTCGCGTTCGATCCGCAAAACCTCGATCACGTCATCGTCGGCACCGCTTCGAGCGGCGCGTTCGTGACGTTCGACGGTGGAAAGAATTGGTCTCGCTCGTCGCTGGCCGACAAGTTCAACGTGATGAACTTCGCTGTGTCGCCCGTCGACGGAAATGTGATCTGGGCGATGGCGGTCGATACGCACGATCTCCAAACGAGCGTCCACGCGATCTATCGTTCGTCGGACGGCGGCCGGACGTTTACGCGCATCGTCACGGAGGGCGCCGGAATCACGATCATCAATGGCCCGGTCATGGCGGCCCATCCGACTGATCCGAAGATTCTCTACTTCATCTTCGGAACGAGCTTTCAGTCGTACGGCACGGACGTGTTTCGCGTTGACGCCTCAGGCGACTTGCGTGTGAATCACAACGATTACGACGATGTCGATGCGATCGCCTTTTCGCCGCAGGATCCGGCGGTGATGTACCTCGGGCTGGAGACGGAAAAGGGCGTGCACTGATATTCTTCCCGCGGTTCGATTCACTTGAAAGGATGATTTCCATGCGCCTCGCGAGACTCCTCGCTGTGGCTGCTGCCGCTCTATTTGCGCACAGCCTTCTTGCTGTACCAGATCCAACCTACACCGCGCTGCGGTCGACCCGTCCCGATGGTCGAACGATCACGGTGACCAACCTAACCTTCGATCGCGATGTCCTGCATCTGACGCTCAACGGAACACTGCACCTTCTCGCTCCTGCCGGCGAGACGACTCCCGGCTGTGTGTTCGTGGGTCAGGGAACGTACGAATTGAAACCGGCGACCGATGTCGAGAAGAAGCTGCTGCAGTTGAACAGCGGCGACGACAAGCTGGTGAGCCTCGCGGACAAATTCGAGACGGCCGTCTTCTTCGGCCCCGAGATCATGAAGGCAGCCGAGGCGCAGGCAGGTGCAGCGAAGAGTGGGGCTGCCGACACGCGCGCCCAGAGCGTCTGGGACGAATACATGAAACGCCAGCGCAAGGATCTGACGACGAACATTCAGGTCCGCGTGCTGCAGGCGATGCTCAATGGCGAGAAGGATCCACTGTTCTTTGCATGGGTGAAGGGTGGTGGCAAGTATCCGCCCGCCGTGCTGGCGATCGATCCCCGCAGCGTCGACTCGCTGCGATTGATTCCAACTGCATCGAGCGGCGAACAGACTCTCATGCTCGTCTACGATCGAGAAAAGGGCGGTCCGTGGTACCTCAGCCACTTCAAGTCGGATGTCGAAAGAGGACAGGCGGTGCTGGAGAAGCCGCTCGCCGACGCGGAGTCGTATGCGATCGACGTGAAGATCGCCGGCCGCGGTGAGATTACCGGGACGAGCACGTTGACCTTCACTGCCGTCAGCGCGCTGCGCGTTCTTCCGATCGACCTCATGGGCAAGCTGCGGATCGCGAGTGTGTCGTATTCGCCTGCGGCAGCGGAATCGTGGACGCCGGTTGCCTGGATTCAGGAAAAGGAGGATGAGGATCCGGACGCCGCGATCGTCTTTCCGCAGCCGCTGAAAGAAGGCGAGAAGTATCTGCTGAAGATCGAATACGGCGGGAAGGATGTGCTCATCGACGCGGGCGACGGCAACTACACCGTCGGTGCACGCACGAGCTGGTATCCGAATGTCGGCGTGTTCAATGACGTCGCCACGTTCGACCTCACGTTCCGCTTCCCGCAGAAGTATCAGGTCGTCGCTGTCGGTGACGAGACAGGCAACAAGGTGGAAGGCGACACGCGGATTTCGACGTGGAAGTCGGCGACGCCGCTGCGGGTGGCCGGATTCAACTTCGGACGGTTCAAGAAACTCTCGAACAATGACGCGCCGAGCGGAATGACGGTCGACGTCTATACGAACCCCGGAACACCCGACATCATCACGCAGATCAACCATGCGCTCGAGTACGACAACGGTGGAGACGAAGAATCGTTTGGGATGCCTACGGGACCGCAATCGGTGCGCGTCGACACGGGAAAACTCGCGCAGGCTGCACTCGCGGACGGCATCAACACCGCGCGAACCGGTAACGCGTTCTTCGGTCCGCTCGCGGCATCGAAGCATGTCGCGATCACGCAGCAGTCGCAGTGGAGCTTTGGCCAGTCATGGCCGTCGCTCATCTATCTTCCCTACGTTGCGTTCCTCGATGGCACGACGCGCAACACGCTCGGTCTCAATGGACTGAAGGATTTCGTCGATCTCGTCGGGCCGCACGAGTTCGCGCATCAATGGTGGGGCCATCAGGTCGGCTTCCGCTCCTATCACGACGCGTGGCTGTCCGAAGGTTTCGCGGAGTTCACCGCGGCGCTCGTGCTGCAACAGACCGCCGGCTGGCCGGCGTACAACAAGCTGTGGGAGAAGAAGCGCCGTTTCATCCTCGAGAAGCCGACCGGCGGGTTGGTCACCAACGATGCGGTGGGACCGATTACCCTCGGCTACCGTCTGAACACGTGGCAGAACAGGGCCGCATACGATGCGATGGTGTACGAAAAGGGCGCGTACGTTCTCCACATGCTGCGCATGGTGATGCAGGATCGCTCGAAGAAGAACGTCGATGAAGACTTCATGGCGATGATGTCCGAGTTCGCGCAGACCTACGCGGGGAAAACGGCCACCACGCGCGACTTCCAGCGCATTGCCGAGAAACACATTCCGAAGCAGATGGATCTGACGCGCAACGGAAGCCTCGAGTGGTTCTTCCGGCAGTGGGTCTACGGCACTGCGATCCCGAAGCTCGATGCGACGACGGACGTGACGGACGCCGGTGGGGGCAAGTACCACATCAAGGTGAACGTTACGCAGTCGGGTGTTCCGGATGATTTCGCAACGCTGGTCCCGCTCTACGTGACCTTCGACAAGGGACAGATCGCGCGACTGGCGGTGATTCCGATGCTCGGCAATTCGTCGAAGCCGATCGAGTTCGACGCGCCGCTCCCGATGAAGCCGAAAAGCGTCGCGATCAACGCCATGCACGACGTGCTGGCGCGCTGAGGCCTCAACGTGAGGAGCGCGGGTACGATGCCCGCGCTCCGCATCGGCGTAGACTCATAGTCTCTACCGATGAACCAGAACGCGCTCAGGCCGTTCGTCACTTCCGCGATCATCGCCGCGATGTATTGCGGATTCGCGGAACTGGGGCTCGTGCTCGCGTTTCCGCGAACGAACATCTCGCCCGTGTGGCCACCCTCGGGTGTCGCGCTCGCGGCCGGGCTGCTTTTCGGATTGCCGGCCTGGCCCGGCGTCCTCATCGGAGCGTTCGTAGCAAACGCCCACTCGTTCGTGGTCTACGACCAGCTGGGAGGGGCGAGCGCAACGATTGCCGCGTTGCTCATCGCCATTGGCAACACGTCGGAGGCGGTGTTGGGTGCGCTCCTGCTGCGGAGAAAATTCGACGCAATCAAATTGCTCGATCGCGTCGATAACGTCTTTGCGTTCGTGAGTGTCAGTGCGTTCGTATGTTGTGTGAGCAGCGTTGTCGGAGTCGCAGTGCACTGCGCGTTCGGGTTGACGCAGTGGCCGTCGTTTGCGCAAGCATGGGTTACGTGGTGGCTTGGCGATGTCACCGGCGTGCTCTTCGTGGCACCGGTGATCCTCATGTTCGTCGTGCCGCGCCGGCTGCAATGGACTTTGTTCAACCTGCTCGAGGTGCCGGCGATCCTCGCGGCTCTGATTCTCTACTTCTGGTTCGTGTTTGTGCAGTGGGGCTCGGATCCGTCATCGCACTCGCATGAGTATCTGATCATGCCGCTCCTCCTATGGGTCGCCTTCCGCCTCGGACGACGCGCGACGACGCTGACTGTGTTCATCGTTTGCGGCATCTCGATCTGGTTGACGGTGCAAGGACTCGGACCTTACGCAGGAGCCTCGATGACCGCCTCCCTCCTGTCGCTGCAGACGTTCGTCGCGCTGGTGGCGTTGACGTTCATGGTGTTGATGGCATCGCTGACCGAGCGGCGCAATGCAATCTCCGATCTGCACGCACTGGCGGGCTCGCTGGAGACTCTGGTCGACGAGCGCACGGAGGAACTACGCATCGCGAATGAAGAGAAGAATCAATTTCTCGGGATGGCCGCGCACGATCTGCGCAGCGCGCTCAATGCGGTGATCGGCTTCAGCGATCTTCTCGCGACGTCCTTGCGGGAGAAGCTCGAGCAGCGCCAGCAGCGGATGATGGAAAACATCCGCGACTCGAGCCGTTACATGCTGAGCCTCGTCGAGAATCTGCTCGATGTGTCGACGATCGAGGCTGGCCGGCTCGATCTCGATCTCCATCCGACCGATGTCGCTGCAACTGTCGAGCGAAGCGTGACGCTCAACGGACTCATGGCGTCGACGAAGAACATCACGCTGCAGTATCGAGGCTCCGGTTCGTTCGTCGTGCCGCTCGACGAGCGCCGCTTCGAGCAGGTCATCAACAACATGATCAACAACGCGATCAAGTACTCATCGCCAAACAGCGAAGTCGAGGTGAGTGTTGCCCGCGAGGGCGGCCAGGTCTTGATTCGCGTGAAGGATCACGGCGTGGGGATGTCAGAGGGAACACGTGAGCGGCTTTTTCAGCCGTTCAGCAAAGGGCGCAGCGCAGGAACGGCGGGAGAGCGCAGCACGGGACTTGGTCTGGCGATCGCGCAGAAGATCATCGTACGGCATGGGGGAACGTTGTCGGTCGAGAGTGTCGAGGGAGAGGGCTCGACGTTCACCGTGTCGCTGCCGATGTCCTGAGAAAAAGAGGAAGGGGCGGCGAAACGACTCTTCAGTGGATCAATCCTGCGCGCATTGCGGTGTTTCTCGCCGCAGCTCTTCGTCGATCTGCGGCATGACAGTCGAGCGAGCGCCGCGATGTCCGTAATCGCGCAGTTCTTTCATGACCTCGGCGATCGGCCGGCGAAGGGCCGTGCGCTCGTAGAGACCGATGATGTAACCCGTACGATCCTTGCCGGCCGTGCAGTGGACATAGACGGGCCAGTTGCTCTCATCTTGCAATACGGCCAGAGCGCGGCGAACGTCGCCGCACGTTGACTGCCGCCCGATCGTTCGTGGATCGAACCTGAATGACTCCACGCGCAGGCCGAGCTTCGCTCCCTCCGCTTTCTCCTCTTCATCGGAGGCTGAATGCCGATCGTTGAGCTTCAAGACAGTCTTCACGCCGGATGCGGAGAGAAACGCGAGCTCACTGCACGTCGCTGGCTGTCCGCCGCGGTAGACGCTCGCTGTGACGCGGCCGAAATTGCGCGGAGCGTGCGGAGCGGCCGCCGGATCACACGAGAATCCCGCACTGCTGCACGACGCGAGGACGGCGCTGAAGAAGAGCAGCAACATCTGGGAGCCGCGCATCGAGCCACGGTAACAAAAAAAGGCGGACCGTTTCCGGCCCGCCTCTCGATCGTCAAGGTGTTGACGAGTCTTAGTACATGCCGCCCATGCCGCCCGGACCACCCGGACCAGCTGCCGGGGCCTTCTCTTCTTCCTTGATCTCGGAGATGAGCGCTTCCGTCGTGAGCATGAGTCCGGAGATCGACGACGCGTTGAGAAGCGCCTGCTTCGTAACCTTGGCAGGGTCGATGATGCCGGACTGCAGCATGTCGACGACCTTCTCATTGCGAGCGTCGAAGCCCCACGTGCCGCCCTTCGCCTTCACTTCGTTCAGGAGGACTGAGCCTTCCTGACCGGCGTTGAAGACGATCTGGCGGAACGGCTCTTCGAGCGCGCGCTTGATGATGTTCACGCCGACCTTCGTGTCGCCCTCGGCCTTGACCGCGACGACCGCGTCGATGGCGCGGAGAAGCGCAACGCCGCCGCCCGGGACGATGCCCTCTTCGACGGCTGCCTTCGTGGCGTGCATCGCATCTTCGACACGCGCCTTCTTTTCCTTCATCTCGGTCTCGGTTGCAGCGCCGACCTTGATCACGGCCACGCCGCCGACGAGCTTCGCGAGACGCTCCTGGAGCTTCTCACGATCGTAGTCGGAGGTCGTGTCTTCGATCTGGGTGCGGATCTGCTTCACGCGTCCGGCGATGGACTCCTTGCGGGCCTTGTCATCGGTGTCGGTGACGAGCGTGGTGTTGTCCTTGTCGATGGCAACGCGCTTCGCGTCGCCGAGGTCTTCCCACTTGACGCTCTCGAGCTTGATGCCGAGGTCTTCGGAGATCAGCTTGCCACCGCTGAGGATCGCGATGTCCTCGAGCATGGCCTTGCGGCGATCGCCGAAGCCCGGAGCCTTGACGGCAGCGACGTTGAGCGTGCCGCGCAGCTTGTTGACGACGAGCGTTGCGAGAGCCTCGCCCTCGACGTCTTCCGCGATGATGAGCAGAGGCTTGCCCTGACGGGCAGTCTGCTCGAGGATCGGGAGGAGGTCCTTCATCGACGAGATCTTCTTCTCGTAGATGAGGATCTTGGCGTTCTCGAGGACCGATTCCATGCGCTCCGGATCGGTCACGAAGTACGGCGAGAGATAGCCGCGATCGAACTGCATGCCCTCGACGACTTCGAGGACCGTGTCGAGTCCGCGTGCTTCTTCAACGGTGATGACGCCGTCCTTGCCGACTTTGTCCATCGCCTGGGCGATGATGCCGCCGATCTCTTCGTCGTTGTTCGCGGAGATCGTGCCGATATGGGCGATGTCCTTCCCCTCGACCGGCTTCGACAGCTTGTCGATCGACTCGACTGCCGCGCGGACTGCGAGCTCGATGCCCTTCTTGAGGTCCATCGGGTTTGCGCCGGCGGTGACGTTCTTGATGCCCTCGCGATAGATCGCCTGGGCGAGAACGGTCGCGGTCGTGGTGCCGTCGCCCGCGGTGTCGGAAGTCTTCGAAGCGACTTCGCGAACCATCTGCGCGCCGGCGTTCTCCAGTTCGTCCTTCAGTTCGATCTCTTTGGCGACAGTGACGCCGTCCTTGGTGATCGTCGGCGAACCGAACTTCTTTTCGATGACCACGTTGCGGCCCTTGGGACCGAGCGTGACCTTGACGGCGTCAGCAAGCTTGTTGACACCCTTGAGGATCGCCTGGCGAGCCTCTTCTCCGTAAGTAACTCTCTTTGCCATTGCTGTGTATCTCCTTACTCGTTAGTCGACGATTGCGAGGACTTCGTCTTCGCGGAGGATCGTGTACTCGACGTCATCGAGCTTGATGTCGGTGCCGGAGTACTTGCCGATGAGGACCTTGTCGCCCTTCTTGACGTCGAGCTTCATGCGCTTGCCGTTGTCGTCGAACTTGCCTTCGCCGACGGCGACCACTTCTGCTTCCTGCGGCTTCTCTTTCGCGGTGTCGGGGATGATGATGCCGCCACGAACCATTTCCTTGGCGTCGAGTCGCTTGACGACGATGCGGTCGTACAGCGGGCGGATCTTGATGTCTGCTGCTACTGCTGCCATGTTTACTTCTCCTTTCGGTAGTGTTTGCTAGCACTTACGGCGAAAACCGCCGCGGTTCGAAATCTGCGTTGTTAGCACTCAGGCTTCGCGAGTGCTAACAATAGGGATCGCGTTTTATTCTGTCAAGCCCGGCCGGGTACTGAATGCTGAATTCGGAGTACCGAGTAACGGGTTCGTAAAAACTCACGACTCAGCGCTCAGGACTTAGCACTCAGCAACGGAGTGAGTGCTATCGTTCCGCTCGTCATGCGCGACAAATCGATGCTCGTTCTCCTGGCGATCACGCTCTCGCTTCTGCTCTCGCCGCCGGCAAGTGCAACGTGTGGTGGGGGTGGCGGGGGCGGCATGGGCGGTATGACGCCCGGAGGAATGGGGCAGCAACAGATGACCGAGCCGCGCGCGTATCTTGTGCCGTGGCGCGTGTTCAATCCTGCGGAACCGCCCGCACCGAGCCCGATGACGCTCGTGTGGATTCCGGCGGGCCGAACTGACCTCGATCTGCGCGACTCGCGTTCGTTGACGATGTATTCCTCGCAGTGCATCGGCATGTCGCTCGTCCGTCCTGATGACGAAGCGACGCTGACCAAACTCGAGATGACGGGCAAGGCGCCGGCTGCGCTCCTCATCGCGGGCGACAAAGTCATCGCTCACATCGACAACGAAAAGGGCCACGTCCGTCTCTCGAAAGTCGAAGACATGGTGCGCGACGCGGTGCGCGAGCGTGAGAAGACGCTGGAGACGCAACTCGACGATGCGCGAAAGAAAGTGGCGGCGGGCGACAAGGAAGGCGCGATCGCCGCGTATCAGAAAGTGTGGGATGACCGCTGCATTGCGCCGAAGCAGGGCCGTGCCGCACAGAAAGGTCTGCGCAACCTCGGCGTCGAAGTGAAGGACTCGGAGCTGCGCACGACAGATCCGAGTCTCACACCGGAGATGAACGACCGCATGGTCGCCGCGATGAATCGCGGACTCGGGGCGGAATTGAGCACCGATTACGAAATGGCGCGGAAGTTCTACATCGCAGCGTCAAAGCTCGATCCTGCTGATCCCGTTCCCGCACGCTTCCTCGGCGAGCTCTATCGCCACAACACCGGCGAGTGGGCGAAGGCGATCAACACATTCAAGAAGCTGCTGTCGATGCAGCCCGATCCTCTCTCCAAAGCCGTCGCGCTTCACGGCCTCGGCAAAATGACGATCCACATGGGCGACTCTGCGAAGGGACTCGACTTGTTCGAGAAATCGATCGCGACCTATCCGCTTCCACTCACGTATCGCAATCTCGCGGTCTATTGGAACTCGGAGCGCCAGCACGCGAAGGCCGATGGCTATGTGCAGAAAGCGCTCGCACTCGATCCCGATGATCCGTACAACCTGATCTTCGCCGCGACATACCTTGCGGACAACGGGCGTCGCGACGAGGCGTTGAAGATCGCGAAAGACAACGAGAACGTCCTCGCCGCCTCGTACAACCTCGCCGCAATCTATTCGCTCCTCGGCAACAAAGGTAAAGCGATGGAGATGCTCAAGCGCCACTTCTACGAGTACGAGCGCTATGACGACGTGCGCGCGCACGAGATGTGGGAAGCACGCGTCGACTACGTGTTTGCATCGATGAAGGATGATCCGGAGTTCGTGAAGCTGACAGCGCTGGCGAAGTAATGAACCCGCTCCTCTTCGCGGTGGCGCGTGGCGAACACGTGCCTGTGGAGGGGAGCGATCTCATTGCCGAAGCCGCAGCAGAAGGAATGCTGGGACTCGTGGCGCGCGCCGCGACGAATCCGAATCGCGAACTGCAGATGAAGGCCGCCGCGATCGAGGCGCATGCCGTCGCGATGAACGCCGAGTTGACGCGCATCGCTCGCACATTTCAGGAGAGGAGTCTCCGCCTCCTCGCGTTCAAGGGAGCCGTGCTTTCGCATCAACTGTACGGTGCAGCAGGATTGCGCAGTTTCAGCGATCTCGATGTGCTCGTCTCACCCGATGATGCGGATGCCGCCGAGGAGCTTTTGAAGGTGCTCGGGTATCGCGAGCTCGAGCCGCTTGGAAAAGCAGAGCGTGCGATCAATCGGCGTTTCGCCGGCGAGTTTCTGTTTCTCAATGATCGCAACGGAGTGCTCGTCGATCTGCATACGAAATTCTCCAACGAGCAGTTTCCCCTGCGGCTCGACTTCGAGCAGGTCTGGTCGCGGCGCTCCGAGGTCGAGGGCATTCCGACGCTCGGCCCTTCGGATCTCGTCGTCGTGACGTGCAGTCATGCGGCGAAACACCTCTGGCATCGGCTGGAGTTCTTCGCGCAGATCGCAGCGCTGACGCGGCTGGGGATCGAGTGGGACGAAGTCGATCGCATCGCTGTCGAATCAAGGGCCGCGCGGCAGCTCGGTTTGTCGTTTCTGCTCGCGCAGGAACGGCTTGGGGTGGAGGTGCCGCCCATTCCGCACTGCCTCGCGCGCGCGTTGCCGGAGCTCGCTCGCGCGACACGACTCGTCGCCGCGCGACACGATGCAACGGGTCGCGATCTCTTCACGTTGCTCGACCGGCGCCGCGATGCGCTTCGTTCGTTTGCCCTCGCGATCTTCGTTCCGACGCACACCGACTGGCACGGATCATCGCTTCCGGCGTTCGCACAGTGGCTGCTTCGCCCGTTCCGCCTGATGCTCCGCCGCCTGTCGCCATGAGCGGGACTACATCTCGGAAGCGAGACGCGCCGGGCTCTCCTCGTGCGCGCGAAGGAACGACTTCGGATCGCTGAGCACGTTGCCCATCCCCATCCGCATCCCTTTGCGAATCGCACCCAGCGTTACTTTTCCCGTCACGATCGCACCGAGGATGGCGAGCTGCGTCTTGAGCTTGCCGTGTTCCTTGTAGCGCGTGTCGACAGCGTGCTTCCAGAGCCCCGCGTATTCTTTGTAGAACTCGAGCAGCGGCAGTTTCGTGGGCAGCACCGTGTGTGCAATGTCGAACAGTTCCCAATCGCGCGTCTGCACATCCGGCTCGACTTCGTCCCACAGATCCGTCCCGGGCAAAGGTGTCAGAACGGAGAAGCCTGAGTTGTACGCGCCGGTCTCGTCGATCCAGTGTTTCAGTTTCTCGAAGTCCTGACGATCCCAACTCGGATCGACGATGAAGTTCGGCGTGTAACCGACGCCCAGCTCCTGCAGGATGCGGATCGCGCGGTTGTTGTTGTCGGCGGTGTTCTTCTTGTTGACCGACTTCAGCCCTTCGTCGTCGATCTTCTCGAGCCCAAGGAAGACGGTCATGCGGCCGCACTCTTTCCACTGCTCGATGAGATCGGGGAACTTACAGATGATGTCGCTGCGCGTCTGAATCGTGTAGTGCTTCTTGATGCCGGATGCGATGAGCTCTTGTCCGAGCTCACGACCTCGCTTCACGTTCATCCAGAAAATGTCGTCGGTGATGAAGACATTCGGTGCGTCGATCTGCTGCAGTTCCTGCACGACGCGATGCGGCGACTTCTCCCGGAACGTGCTCTCGTGAAACTTCCAGACCGAGCAGAAGTTGCATTTGAAGGGGCAACCGCGCGCGGTCTCGAGCAGCGCCAGCGGCCGGCGGAAGTTGATGTAGTACTCGTGCGCATAATCGCGAATGAGATGGCGTGCCGGGAAGGGAAGCTCATCGACGTTGCCGCGCGCCGGCGCGTGCCCCGTGTCGATCGGCGTCGCCTGATTGATCAGAAGACCCGGCACCGTGCGAAGGTCGTGATCGCGCTGCCAGGCATTGACGAGCAGCGGCATGACTTCTTCGCCGTCGCCGACGACGATGACATCGATCGGGTCTTTCAGAAAGTACTTCGGATCGCGTGAAGCGTCGTGGCCGCCGACGACGATCAGTGCATGCGGCGCTTCCTGCCGGACCCGCCTGGCAAGGCGCAGCATTCGAAAGCGCTCCGTGGTGAAGTTGCACTGCAGTCCGACGATGTCGGGTCCGAACGCGCGCATCTTGCGAAAGCCTTTGTCGACTCCGTCGATGCGCATGTCAATGATCTGACACGTGTGGTCGGGCTCGAGGCCACCGGCGACACACTCCAGGCCGAGTGGCTCGACGAACGTGATCATTTCCAACCCGATGATTCCGCCGATCGGCGCCTTGAGCAGCGAGACTTTCATGAGGGAAGAAAATGTATCACGGACGCACAGGGCGATTTCGAGAGTCCGCTCCCCACTGTGCTACAACGCCTCGATGGGTTGATTCTCCTCCTCGATCATGTCGAGCTCGCGGAGCGTCGCGTCCTCTGCCGGTTTGCCATGCCGCCGAAGTTTTTCCATGAACAGATAGAACACCGGCGTCACATACAGCGTCAGTGTCTGCGAGAAGATGAGACCTCCGACCACCGCGAGTCCCAATGGTCTGCGCGACTCCGCACCTGCACCGAAGCCGAGTGCCAGCGGCAGCGTTCCCATGAGCGCGGCCATTGTCGTCATCATGATCGGGCGGAATCTCACCACACACGCTTCATAGATCGCCTCCTCGGCTGACTTGCCCGTCTTCTGCGCGTCGAGCGCGAAGTCGATCATCATGATGCCGTTCTTCTTCACGAGCCCGACGAGCATGATCACGCCGACGAATGCGTAGATCGAGAGATCGACATGGAAGAGCATCAGCGTGAGCAGCGCTCCGAACCCCGCGAACGGCAACGCCGAGAGAATCGTGAGTGGATGAATGAAGCTTTCGTAAAGAATGCCGAGGACCATGTAGATCACCGCGATGGCGATGATCAGCAGAAGGCCGAGTCCCTGCAGCGATGATTGAAATGCCTGCGCGGTTCCCTGGAACGACGTCGTCACGCTCGACGGCAATACCTTCGCGGTCTTCTCGATTTGTGCAACCGCTTCGCCGAGCGAGACGCCGGGCTTGAGGTTGAACGAGATCGTCACGGACGGCAGCTGCCCCGAGTGATTCACGCTGAGCGGGCCGACGGTCGGAACGAGCTTCGCGACCGTGTCCAGCGGGATGAGATCACCCGATGCCGAGCGAACGTAGAGCAGCGACAGTGACTGCGGATTCGCCTGATACTCGGGGCTGAGCTCCATCACGACCTGATATGAGTTGTTCGGCGCATAGATCGTCGAGACCTGCCGCGTTCCATACGAGGAGAAGAGCGCATCCTCGATCTGATTCGCGGTGAGTCCCAGCGCGGCCGCGCGCTCGCGATCGATCTGCACGCTGACCGTCGGATTGCGCAACATGAGATCCGTACTGATGTCGATGATGCCGGGGAGCGCACGCATCTTCTCCGTCATGGTCTGCGCAGCTTCGTAGAGCGTCTTCGTGTCGCCGGACTGCAGGGTGTACTGATACTGCGAGTTGGACGAACGGCCGCCGAGACGAATCGGCGGCGGATTCTGCAGCGAGACGCGCAGCCCGGGAATCGCGTTCAACTTCGGTCGCAGATCCGCGATGATCTTGTCGATCGAGTCCTTGCGCTCGCCTCGTGAGACGAGGCGCAGCGAGATGATGCCCTGATTGAGCGTGCCGCGTCCGCCGCCGACGAATGAGAAGTATGTGGCGACTCGCTTGTCCTGCGAGACGATGTCCATCGCCGCGCGCTGATGCCGCACCATATCGGCGAACGAGATGCCTTGCACGGCCTCGAGGCTGATGCGGACTTCGCCCTGATCTTCATTGGGAATGAAGCCCTTCGGTACGGCCATGAACAACCACACCGTCGCGGCGAGCACGACGGCCGAGAATCCAAGCACCGCAGTGCGATTCTTCAGCGACCACTTGAGGCCGCGCTCGTAGCCGGCGAGCAACGCGTCGAAAAAGCGCTCGATGGTTTGATAGAGGTGGCCGTGGCGCTCCTTACCGTGTGCGCGGAGGAACCTGGCAGACAACAACGGTGTGAGCGAGAGCGAGACGAAGCCGGAGACGAGGATCGCTGCGCCGATCGTGACCGCGAACTCATGGAAGAGCCGGCCGAGGATGCCGCCCATGAACAGGATCGGGATGAAGACCGCGGCGAGCGAGATCGTCATCGACAGAATCGTGAAGCCGATCTCGCGCGAGCCTTTCATCGCGGCCTCGAATGGCTTCTCGCCGAGCTCCATGTGGCGAACGATGTTCTCCAGCATGACGATCGCATCGTCGACGACGAAGCCGACGGAGAGCGTCAAGGCCATCAGCGAGAGGTTGTCCAGCGAATAGCCGCAGAGGTACATCACGGCGAACGTGCCGACGATCGACATCGGCAACGCGAGACTCGGAATCACGGTCGCGGAGAGATTCCGCAGAAAAAGGAAGATGACGAGGATGACGAGGAAAAGCGTCAGGAGCAGCGTGAATTGAACGTCGCGCACTGACTCGCGAATCGACTGCGCGCGATCGCGATGAATCTGAAGATCAACGGAAGCGGGTGCTTCCTTCCTGAACGTCGGCAGCAGCGCGCGCACGCGATCGGACACTTCGACCGCATTCGTTCCCGGCTGCTTCTGCACGGCGAGAATGAATCCGCGTTGCTGCTTGAACCACGCGGCGGCCTGATTGTTTTCGACATCGTCGAGGACGACTCCTAATTCCTCGAGATGCACGGGACGTCCATTGCGATAGGCGACGGTGATTCGTTTGTAATCGTCGGCGCGATAGAGCTGACCGTTCGCCTGGACCGTGTACGCGGTGGTGGGGCCGTTGAGCACGCCGGTCGGAAGGTTGACGTTGTTGGCGCGGACTGCCGTGACGACTTCGTCGATGCCGACGCCGCGCGTTGCGAACTGCTTCGGATCGAGTTGAATGCGCACCGCGTACTTCTGGGCGCCGAAGACCTGGACCTGCGCGACGCCGGTGACGGTCGAAATGCGCTGGGCCATGTTCGTCTCGGCGAACTCGTCGAGCTGATACAGCGGCATCGTGTCGGAGGTGATCGCGAGATAGATGACCGGCGTGTCGGCGGGGTTTACCTTGCTGTAGGACGGCGGTGCCGGCATGTTCGGCGGCAACTGGCGCGCGGCCGCCGCGATCGCAGCCTGCACATCCTGTGCGGCATCATCGAGATTGCGCGACAGATCGAACTGCAGCGTGATCGATGTGCTGCCGAGGTACGAGGCCGAAGTCATCGAGTCGAGTCCGGCGATCGTCGAGAACTGTTTCTCCAGCGGTGTCGCGACCGACGCGGCCATTGTTTCCGGCGATGCACCTGGAAGTGAAGCGGACACCTGAATCGTCGGGAAGTCGACGTTCGGCAGATCGCTGACCGGCAACTGGCGATAGGCCATCACGCCAAACAGCAGAATGGCCACCATGACCAGCGTGGTCATGACGGGACGGCGAATGAATATGGAGGCGATGTTCATGATGACCTAGAGCTGCGACTTGACCTCGACCTTGCTCTTCGCCGTCAGCTTCAACTGCCCGTCGGTGACGACGGTCTCGCCGGCGCTCACACCTTTGTCGATGACACTCTGCTGATCCACGGTCTGCGCGATGGTCACGGGACGCATCTCGACACCGTTGTCGCTCGTGACGACGAAGACGAACTGACCGCGCTGCCCCGTCTGCACTGCCTGCGCAGGAACGACAATGGCCGCCGGGCGGTCTGTGAGCGTGACTGCAACGCTCACGAACTGTCCCGGCCAGAGCGTACCGTTGCGGTTGTCGTAGGTTGCCTTGAGCGTGATCGTTCCGGTTGTGGGGTCGACGGCATTGTCGACGAACGTGAGTGTTCCGTGCTCGGGCGTTGCGGCTCCCTGCGGTGTCGCGGAAACGGCGACCGCCTTTCCGCCGAACCTCGCGCGCAGTTGCGTCAACTGCGACTCGGGCACTGCGAACTGTACGTAGACGGGGTGAATCTGATTGATCACGACGAGCGGAAGCGTGTCGTTGGGCTTCACGAGATTGCCGGGGTGAACCTGGAGTGAGCCGGTGCGCCCATCGATCGGTGCGTGAATCTCGCAGTACGAAAGCTCGAGCTGCGCGTTTTGAATCGCGGCACGATCAGCGGCAACGACCGCCTTCCCGGCTTCCGCGCTCGAGGCGATCTTGTCGTACTCCTCGTGCGTCACGTAGTCCTTCTTGACCAGTTCTGCGTAGCGCGCCGCTTCCGCTTGCGCATTGTGCAACTGTGCTTCGTCGCGTGCGAGATTCGCCTGGGCTTGCGCGAGCGACGCCTGATAGGGCCGCGGATCGATCACAAAGAGAAGCTGTCCGCGCCGGACTTCATCTCCCTCGCGGAACGCGACGCGCATCAGCTGCCCGCCGGCGAGAGCACGAACCGCCACGTTCGAGAAAGGTTGAACGCTGCCGATGGTCTTGATCTGCACCGGCACGTCTTTCTGCTCCGCGACAGCGACGGTGACCGGCACTTTTTCGTCGCGCGCTTTCTCCTGCTTTTGTCCGCAAGCCGCTGCGAGCACCAAGGCCAGTGTGAGGGTGATGCGTTTCATCATTTCGTCGTTCCCTGATCCAGAGTTCCTGTGTCGTGCGCGAGTTGAGCCACTGCGATGAACCAGTCGGCGCGCGCCTGGACTTCCTGGGCACGCGCACTTTCGAGAGCGGTCTCCGCAGTCAGGACATCGAGGATGTTTCCGACACCCTCCTTGTAACGATCGCGCGCGACATCGGCCGATTGTTGTGCGCTCGTGAGCAGGTCGCGCGACGTCGTCAGTCGCTTTGTCGCGGTCTGAAGCGCGTAGTAGCTCGTCCAGACTTGCAGCCCGATCTGCTGTTCGAGCGAGCGAACATTCTCCTTCGCGAGATCTGCCTCGGCCTGCGCTTCGCGAATGTCATAGGTGTTGCGGAATCCTGTGAAGAGCGGGAAGCGCATTGCGATCACGGCCGAATACGGCGTGTAGTCGCGCCCGCCGGTGATGATCGATCGTCCGGCGCTTCCGTTCAGGACAACGGAAGGGAGGCCCTGAGTGCGAATCTGATGGACGCGCGCGTGCGCACGTTCCGCTTCCGCGCGCGCTGCCGCAAGAGCCGGGCGTTCGGAAGTTGCCTTCGTGATCAGCTCTTCGATTTTTCCGACGATGCCCGGCGACGCGACTTCCAGCGGCAAGTCGCCGAACTCGTACGTGGTGGTCACCGGAGATCCGAGCACCGTTGCCAGCGTGCCTTCGATCGTCCGGAGTTGTCCTTCAAGCGCTTCGCGGTTCAGCTCTGCCTGTGAGAGAGCCGTGCGTGCCTGCAGGACATCGGCGATCGTGGCGACTCCTGCGAGGTGTCGCGCATCGGCAGCATCGAGCGAGGTGCGGCGCTCGCGCACTGTGGCTTCCTGCGCTGCAAGAAGCGCCTTGGCGTCGAGATAGTCGTAGTAGGTCTGTTCGACGCGAAGAATCACATCCTGGATCGCCTGGTCATGAAAGAGGTTCGCTGCCGCGAGCGTTTGCCGCGCCTGTTCCACCTCGGCCTCGCGGCCGCCGAAATCGAAGAGGAGGTAGCTGAGTGCAACGGATGGTGAGAACGACGTCGTTGCCGTTTGCGACGCAGTTCGCGTTCTCGCCAGGGATGCGTTGAGATCGATTTCGGGCAGGTAAGCAGACTTTGCGCTGCCGAGGGCGGCTTCGGCGGCGCGAGCCTGCAGGTAGGTCGTGCGTGTCTGAGGATTGTTTTTCAGCGCGATGTCGATCGCGCTCGCGAGGGTCAAAGGCTCGGCGTGCGCGAGCGAAGCGAACGCGAGGATCAACACGAGCCCCTTCATCGTGCCGCCTTCTTTCGAAGACCGCGAATGAAGATGCTCGACACGAGCGCGGCGTCTTCTTCGACCGGGTTCGGATGAGTGCTCAACATCCGTTGATTCATCATGGCCATGTTGGACTCGACAAAGAGCGCCGCCGCTGCATGCGGATCGACGTCTCGAAAAATTTCTTTCTTGATTCCTTCGCGAATCGCGCGTGAGGCCGCATCGGTCAGACTGCGGTACCGGTCACTTTGATAACGGCTGCCCCAGACGCGTGTCACCTCGCGCTCGTACAGCAAGACGCGGAAGACATCGCGGCGCTCTTCGAAGTAGGTCAGGTAGCGCAGCGAGTACTGCTGCAGTCTGCGGTCCGGAGAAAGATCACTGCCGAGGATGTGATTCATCTCCTCGACCAGAGGAGTCAGCGCGGCATCCTTCACGGCGTCGAGAAGCTCCTGCTTGTCGCGGTAATGCAGATACACCGTGCCTTTTGCGATGCCGACCTCCTGAGCGACGCGTTCCATCGTGACGCTCTTGAGGCCTTCGCGGCACATCAGACGAATGACCGCCTGCTGAATGCTTTCGCGTTTGAGATCCTGCCAGGCTCTTCCCATTGACTCTCCGGTCAGTTTTTATACGACGGAGTCAGTCAGGTGTTGAGTTACGAAAAAGAAACGCTCCGCGCTTCACCTTTTCTTGGGGGCGGCTCCGCTCAGGATGATGGGGTTTTTCCGATCCAGCCCTTGCGCCAGAAGAAGGCGAGCATGATCAGCACGGTTGCCGCCATGAGTCCAAGCGCGAACGGATAGCCGTGCAGCCAGTGGAGCTCCGGCATGTGCTCGAAGTTCATCCCGTAGATGCCGGCGATCAACGTGAGCGGCAGCATGATCGTCGACAGTACGGTCAGGACGCGCATGATCTCGTTCGTCCGATTGGCGATGACGGAGAGGTACGCCTCCATCGTGCCCGAGATCATGTCGCGCTCCGAGTCGATCGTCTCGCTGATGCGGAACATGTGGTCGTAGAGGTCGCGGAAGTAGATCAAATGCTGTTTCTGAATGACTGGTGAATCGCCACGTGACATGAGATTGAGGAGCTCGCGCTGGGGGAGCGAGTGCCGCCGCAATGCGTTGACGTCGCGTTTGAGATGCAGGAGCTCATCGAGCTGAGCCGGCTGACTGCTCCGGAAGATCTCTTCGTGGAGCGCATCGACGCACTCCTCGATTTTCTCCAGCAGCGGGAAGTGCGCATCGACCATGACATCGACGATCTCGTAGAGCAGATAGTCGGGGCCGTTGTTCAACATCCGCAGGTCGTTCGGCAGGCGCGAAAACGCATCGTCGATGGCCGGCAGCGCACCAGCGTGAACCGTAAAAAGGAAATCAGGACCAAGGAATGCGGCGAGCTTGAGAGTCTGCGTGCGATGTTCGCGCAATTCGACATCCACGGCGCGAAAGACGAAGAAGTCGTAGCCGGGGAACGCGTCGTATTTCGGCAGAGTGTTTGGCGAGAGGGAATCTTCGGCCGCGAGCTCATGAAAGCCGAAGCGCCGCTCGAGTAGCTCCTCGAGCAGCGCTTCAGTCGGATCTTCGATGTCGGTCCAGATTCGCGCGCCGCTGCCGCGCTGCCACGCCTCGAGCAGCGACGCATCTCCCTGCTGGAGTGCGTCGCCGCCCGAGAGCGACACGCGAATTCGTGTCATCGTTTCAACGTCACGAAGGCGGCGAGGCCGAGCAGTGCGGCAAAGAGCAGCAGTGCCATCGGATCGAGTGTCGGAATGGGGGTGCCGAGGGCGACTGCGAAGCCAGCCGTGCTCGAGTTGTTGGCCGGCGCGGAATCGCCGTTCGCGCTCGTCACCGTCGCGGTGTTCGAGTAGTTGCCGGGCGTCGCCGGAAGCGTCGCGGTGATGTTGAATGCAGTCGACGCGCCGGCAGCAAGAGTCGCGGCGGTGCAGGTGACAGTCGATGTGCCGCTACAGGCGCCCGCTGGTGTCGTGCCCGAGGCGAACATGCCTGCCGGGAGGACGTCGGTGACGACGACGTTCGTGGCTGGCGCCGCGCCGTTGTTTGTCACGGTCAGCGTGAACGTTACCGGTTGTCCGGTGAAGTAGGGGCCGGACGACACGGTCTTGTTCAGCGACAGATCGATGATCACGATCGTGGTCGACGATGTGGAGACGTTGTTTCCCGGCGTTGGGTCGAGCGGTGAGGTCGCGGCGGCGTTTGCCGTGTTGGAGAGCGTGCCGGCGGGAGTCGACTGCGCTGTCTGCGCGACGAGCGTGAACGTCGTTGATGCACCGTTGGTCAGCGTCGCTATCGTGCACGTCACGGTGCCGTTCGCACCGACTGCGGGTGTCGTGCAGTTGAACGCGGGACCGCTCTGATTGATGGAGACGAACGTCGTGTTCGGCGGCAGAGCATCGGTCATCGCCACGTTCGACGCATCGCCGGGACCATTGTTCGTCACCACGATCGTCCAGGTGACGTTGCCGCCTGCGGCGACGGTCGCGGGGGAACCGCTCTTCGAGACTGCGATGTCGGCGGTCACGATGTTCGTCGCTGCGCTCGCGCTGTTGTTTGCCGGATTCGGATCTGAGGTCGTCGACGAGACGTTTGCCGTGTTGAGCATCCCGCCGCTGACGGAGGCGTTGGTGTGCACGGTCAGCGTGAACGTGGCGGAGGCGCCGGCGGAGAGCGTGGCGATCGTGCAGGTCACGGTGGTCGTGCCGCTGCAGTTGAACGCGGGGCCGGTGTTCTGGTTCATCGACACGAACGTCGCCTGTGCGGGAACTGTGTCGCTGAGCGAAACGCTCTGTGCGTTGCTCGGACCGTTGTTCGTCACGCCGATCGTGTAGGAGACATCCTGGTTCTGCACCGCCGTCGCCGGCCCGCTCTTGGTCACGACGACATCGGCGGACGCGGTGAGTGTCGTATTCGCCGTCGACGAGTTGTTGCCGGCGTTGGAATCCGAGGTCGTTGTGCTGACGGTCGCGGTATTCGAAACGGAACCGGTGGCGCTGGGTGATGTCGACGCGACGAGCGTGAAGGTTGCCGTGGCGCCGGCGGCGAAGGAGGCGTTCGTGCAGGTGATCGACGACGTGCCGCTGCAGCTGAACGACGGACCGCTGTTCTGGTTGAACGAGACGAAAGTCGTGCCGCCTGGGAGCGTGTCAGTGAGCGAGGTGTTCGCCGCGGCATTCGCGCCGTTGTTGTTCGTGACCGTAAGGGTCCATGTGATGTTCGAGCCCGCGTTCGCGTTGGCGGGACCGCTCTTCGCTACCGAGACGTCGGTCACGCCGGTGACTGTGGCCGAGGTCGACGAGCTGTTGTTGCTCGTGTTCACATCGTTGTCGCTCGTGACAAACGCAGCGTTGGTGAGCGTTGCGCCGTTCGCGAACGCCGGATCGACGTTCAGGATGAGTGTGTAGTTCGACGTAGCGCTGCCGCCGAAGTTGTTGAGGAAGCAATCGATGGTGCCGGCGAATCCCGGGGGCGGTGTCGTGCAGCTGAAGACCGAGCCGCTGTTGTTCGTCAGCGCGTTGAATGTCGTTTGCGACGGCAGCGTATCAATCCAATGCACATTCGTGGCGACATCCGAACCGTTGTTCACCAGATTGATCGTGTACGTGATGGTTTGACCGCCGGTGGCCGATGCGGGCCCGCTCTTGGTGATCGCCGGATCGGCTGACGTGACAGTGAGGAGGGAACTCGCGGTGTTGTTGTCCGGATTCGGATCGACGTCGCTCTTGACCGTCGCCGTGTTGTCGAACGTGGTGCCTGCGACTGTGCCGCCGGGGATGTTGGCGGTGAGCGTGAACGTCGTTGTGGACCCGGCTGTCAGCGTGGCGAGGTTGCAGGTGATCGTGCCACCAGCACCTGCCGAGGGTGTGCTGCAGCTGAATGCTGGACCGCTCTGCGACAGGGACACAAAGGTCATCGTGCCGGGGAGCGTGTCGTTCATCTGCACAGTCGTCGCGTCGCTGGGACCGGAGTTGAAAACGCTGATGGTGTACACGACGTTGGAACCGGGCGGCGCAGAGCCCGGACCGGTCTTGAGTACTCCGGCGTCGGCGTCGGGAGACGGGACAGTCGTCGACGCAGTGGCGGTATTGTTCTCGTCGTTCGGATCGGCGGCGCTGGTCGAAACGGTTGCCACGTTGTTGAAGGTATCTCCGGGCACCGCACTCGGAGGGATGTGAAACGTAAACGTAAAGTTCGCGTTGGAGCCGGCGACCATCGTGGCGTTCGTGCACGAGACGGTGCCGTTCGTGCCCACGGCTGGCGTGCTGCAGGAGAATGCGGGATCTTGCGTGAAGCTGACGAAGGTCATGCCCGTGGGCATGACATCGTCCAGTCTCACATCGGCATCATCGGGACCGGCGTTGACCACTTGCACGGCATAGGTGACATCGGTGCCAGCGGCCGCGGATGAGGGGCCGATCTTGGAGACTCCGAAATCGGCCTGCGCCTGCGCGAAGAGACTGACGGTGAGGAGCGAGGTGAGAACAGCGACCACCCGTAGCGACGTACGCAACACCATAAGATTTTCTCTCTCCCTCGGGCTGTTCGTGATTGTAGTCGCGGAAGAACAAAAGTGAAGGCGCGGATTTGCGCGCCTCACTTTTGTCTATAGCAGGTCATTGAGTGGCGTGTACTCGCGGCTCTGTGAATCGGCCACAGCCTTGTACGTGATCGCGCCCTTGTAGACATTCACGCCTTCGGCGAGCCCGGAGTTTTCCTTGATCGCCTTTTCGAAACCGAGGTTGGCCAGCATGCGTGTGTACGGAAGCGTCGCGTTGGTCAGTGCGATGGTCGATGTGCGAGGCACTGCACCCGGCATGTTGGCCACGCAGTAGTGAATCACGTCGTCGACGACAAACGTGGGATTCGAATGCGTCGTCGCATGTGCGGTCTCGACGCAGCCTCCCTGATCGATTGCGACGTCGACGATCACGGAGCCCTTTTTCATGTCGCGGATCATGTCGCGGGTCACGAGCTTCGGGGCGGACGCGCCCGGAATCAGGACGCCGCCCACGAGCACGTCGGCGCGTGCGCACGCGTCCGCGATGTGAGCCTTGTTGGAAGCGAGCGTGTTGACGCGGCCCTGGAAGATGTCATCGAGATAACGGAGACGGTCGAGGTTCGTGTCGAGGATCGTGACGCGCGCCCCAAGTCCGATCGCCATCTTCGCTGCGTTGATGCCGACGATGCCGCCGCCGATGATCACGACGTCGCCGGGCAGTGTGCCCGGAACTCCGCCGAGCAGAATCCCGCGGCCGCCGTTCGGCTTCTGCAGGTAGTACGCGCCGATATGGACCGACATCCGGCCAGCGACTTCGGACATTGGCGTCAACAGCGGAAGCGAGCCGCCGCGGCCCGTGATCGTCTCGTACGCGACGCCCGAGATCTTCTTGTCGAGTAGCGTCTTCGTGAGATCGGGAACCGGTGCGAGATGAAGATAGGTGAAGAGAAGCTGTCCGTCCTTCATTCGCTTCAGATCAGGATCGATCGGCTCTTTCACCTTCACGATCATTTCCGACTCATTGAAGACGGCGTCTGCATCAGGGAGGATCTTCGCTCCCGACGCCTCGTATTCGGCATCGGCGAAACCACTGCCGTTGCCCGCATCCTTCTGAATGAATACGGTGTGGCCGTCCGAGCTCAGATCTCTGACGCCCGACGGCGTCATTCCCACTCGGTACTCGTTGTCCTTGATCTCAGTCGGTACACCAATCCGCATTGCCGTTCTCCGTTTCTCGTGTAGTCGGCGCGCATTCTATCGCCGAGAGGAGGCACGGAGGACGACGGAGGTTAGTTCGGACGACGCTTCGTCGGCGGGGGAGGTGCCGGCAAGCCGAACAATGATGGTGCGATGGCCTTAGCCGAAGCGAGCGCGTTGAGGATGCCGTATCCGTACGTCATGTCGTAGCCCGGTGCTCCCTTGTCCGTGGCGCCCGCGAAGAGCGCGCTGCGTACGTCACGTGCGGTTGCGGACGGCGCGAGCGACCAGACGAGAGCGGCGACTCCGGAGATGTGCGGCGTGGCCATCGATGTTCCGCTGAGCGTTTTGTAAGACTCGTCGCGCGAGCTCGCTGCAATTGCATGCGCGCCGAGAATTTTCCGCCCGTCTTCGTACGAGACGCCGAGGGCGAGAATCCATGGGTAGTCGAGATCGTCCTGGTAGTCCTTACAGTCGGTGGCCTGGCAGTCGAGTCGGATCAGCGTCCATGCCGACAGGTTTTCGGGGCCATCCTTGAAGTTGTAGATCACGGCAGCAGTCGCACCTGCCGTCATCGCGTTTTTCACTTTCTCGTTGAACGTGAGGTTGCAGTCATCAAGCGTGCCCGTTCCGCATCCACGCTCGATCACCGCGATGTGGCCGGCGACCTGCGGAGGAAAATCTCCGACGCGACCCAGATTGCAGAAGACGAACGATGAGCTGACATCACGTTTTGGCGATCCCCGCAGTGCGGACGCAGTCACTGTCGTCTGGCTATCGGTTTCTACATCCGCAACATGGACCGAGCCGACACTCGTGGTCGATAGCACCGCCACACCGGGCGCGGAGATACCCATGTTGGGACCGGTGTTCGAGAAGCTGGCGTGCGTCAGGGTTTGATCGATCGCGCCGGCCGCGATGACGGTTGGAAATCCCCCCGGATATTCGAGCTCCGCCAACCCCGTGTTTCCAGCGGCGGCCACGGCGAGGATCCCTGCGTCAAAGATCGTTTGAAATGCCTCGCGCTCCGCGTCGTCTCCGGGACCACCAAGCGAGAGGCTGACGATCCAGTGTCCTCCTCGCACGCGTGCCTGCGACATGACCCAGTTGAGGCCCGTGACGACGCCTTCCGTATCGCCCTTCCCGTGCGAATCGAGCACTTTGACTGCCCACAGGTGCGCATTCGGTGCAACACCCACGACGCCAATGCCATTGTTGAGTGCTGCGATCGTCCCCGCGACATGCGTTCCATGACCGTTGTCGTCGAGCGGAGCCGTTTCCGGAGCGAGCGTGTTGTATCCCCCCAGATAGTTACTGCCGATGTCCGGGTGCGTCGAATCGATCCCGGTGTCCATCACAACCACGTTCACCGGCTCGGCGTTCTTGGCGAGATCCCAAACCTCGGGCGCGCGAGTTGCCGCAACGCCCCAGGGGATCGTCTGCTGCGCATTGAACTTCGAGACATCGGATGTCGTCTTCGACATGCTCGAAGGATCGAGATCGAGCAGATGGCACTCAGTCACTTTCTCCACGTATCGGACATCGGACGACTGACGCAGATCCTTAACTTCCTCTGGCGTCAGATCGGCCGCGAAGCTGTTGAAGTTGTCGAGCTGCCGCACGCGATGCTCTACAGCTTCGCCGTCGTTGTGCAGAATCGGGAGTTTACCGGCGCGAAAGGGGTGCTTGAGTGCGACGATGTAGCGAGTCGCGGCGGACGCGTTGAAGGTGAGTAGCAGGAAGAGAACGGGAGTGAGTTTGCGGAACATAGTGACCGATGTGATTACGGCTCCCGAGAGGGAGCCGTCCAATCCGATGCGATGCGCTTATCTGCGAAGGAAACGTCTGCCCTGCGGCGGCGTGATCGGCCAGCCGATGTCGCGAAGCTGATCGATGGTCAGATCGCCTGTGTGCGTGAGGTCGCCATTGATCGCGGGTTCCATGAGCAGGTTCGGGTTCGCAGTCACGTCGAAGTGGTAGATCGATGAACCTGCCTCGATCGTGCACGGCGCATAGAGTCTCGCATAACCGTCTTTTGTCGTTCCGGCAAGCGCAGTCGGATCGAAGTGAACCGTTGCGTTGACGGTGCTGCCGAGTGCGGCGCGGATGACACCTCCATCGGCCTGCGTGACGCTGATCGCCGGAATCGTGACGGTGTCGTCGGAGCCACCCATGCCCGGAGGGAAGCAGGTGTCGGCCTTGTTGTCGGCGACGATGATGCCGACCGCGCCTGCACCCTGAACGTTCTTTGCTTTTACTGTGAAGTTGCAGTTGCCACGGTCGACGAGTGCCCACTTGCCTTTGAGCGCCGCTGCGTTCGTGAGGTCCTGACACGCATCGAAGGTCGATGTGCTGGTGGAGTCCGTTCCGTCGAGTGCCGCGGCGATGTCGCCAGTGAGCGAGATGTTGGCGACCGACGCGCCGAAGGAAGCCGTGCCGATGTCGTAATTCTTCGCAATCGTCGAAGGCCCGTTGATCGTCAGTACCGTAATCGGTTTCAGATACGTGGCCGCATGCTGCTTGGTGAGCGAACCATCCCATGCGAGATGACCCGTGTTCACCATCGAGACGAGGCGCTGTTCGGGAGACATCTGTGTCCAGCGAAGGCCCAGCGTGTCGTCGTACGTGTGTACCTCGAACACTGTTGGGTTGCTGCCGCTGAAGTTGCCGCTGTTCGTGCTCGTGTTGCCCGCAAAGCCGAGACCATGCGCGAACTCATGAAGAAGGACGGCGACGAGGTCTTCGTCTTTTCCATGATTCCCGTCGTAGCCGTAATACCAGTTCGTGTCGCCGAGGCACGTGGCGTTGTCGACGAGCGCGTTGAACTGTGCGCGAATCTGAGAGGCGCCCGGATTGAGATCCTCACCTGCGAGGGCGTTCGCGAGGGCCAGCGGATAGCCAACGTGCGCCAGAGGTGCGTTCTTGAAATCGGAAACGTAGACCGTTGGTCCGGCCTGGCCGAGAATCGCGGAACTTGCCGTGCAGGGAGATCCGGTCACGTTGATGGGCGCGAACGTCGCGGAAATGGTGATGGGAACTTTCGAGTCGAGAATCTCACCCCAGATCGATGCGGCGTACTTGAATGCATTCAGACGCTGTTCGCCCAGCGTAGTGCCAGGGTTTCCCCCAATCGGAGCGACAGGGGTCGGGTCGTTGAAGCCCGTTCCAGCGGCGTCGTTGTTTTTGATCGTAATTGTGACGCGTGCGAATGCATTGCTGGCGAGCAGCGACAAGGCGAGCGTGATGATGAGAAGTGTCTTGCGCATTGGTTACTTCTCCGAGGGACGAGCTGCCTCGTCGCGGTGATTTCGTTCGAGGAACGAGCGCATCTGCCGCTCGCTGACCACGCACGCGGTCGCGATTGTGCCATCGTCGTTCTTCTTGGCGACCAGCACGTTCGTGGTTGCAGGAATGAATGTCATTCCATGTGACACGATCGCGTCGCCCGCGACTTCGAACAACGCGCTCATCGTGATCGGTGAAGCCGCAGCAATGACATCGAGCCCCTGCCGCGAAGCTTTGGGAGTGGCCTTGGCATCCTGTGCCATTGCAGTGCCGGTAAGCGCCAGCGTGGCGAGCATCGCAAGAATCAGACGACGCATGCTTTTCTCCTGTGTGTGATGTGGAATTACAGAAGCCCAACAGGCTCGTGGCTGGTCCACATTCCGTAGTACTCAGATAACACAAAGGGCCGCCCGAATCCGGCGGCCCTTTGACTGATTTGGTTGCAGCTTTGAAAACTAAGTCGTGGCGTGCGCCGGCTTCGCCTCGGCTTCCGTCTGAATGCGCATCCCGTAGAACGAGCGGTAGACGAAGATCATCGAGATGAAGAAGAACACCGCCGACAGGATGTGGGTGAGACCTTCCTGTCCGCTCTTGGTCATCTCGACGGCGAGCTCGACGGCGAGGAGGCCGAAGAGCGTCGTGAACTTGATGACCGGATTCATCGCGACCGAAGACGTGTCCTTGAACGGATCGCCGACCGTGTCACCGACGACCGTCGCCGCGTGAAGGGCTGTGCCCTTCTCCTTCAGCTCGACCTCGACGATCTTCTTCGCGTTATCCCAGGCGCCGCCTGCATTCGCCATGAAGATCGCCTGATAGAGACCGAAGAGCGCGATCGAGATCAGGTAGCCGATGAAGAAGAACGGCTCGAGACAGGCGAAGGCGAGCGTCGAGAAGAAGACGGTGAGGAAGATGTTGAACATGCCCTTCTGCGCGTACTGCGTGCAGATGGCAACGACCTTCTTGGAGTCTTCGACCGAGGCCTTCTCTACGTTCTCATCGAGACGGATGTTTTTCTTGATGAACTCGACTGCGCGATAGGCGCCCGTCGAGACGGCCTGCGTTGATGCGCCGGTGAACCAGTAGATCACCGCGCCGCCGACCACGAGTCCGAGGAGGAACTGCGGATGGAGCAGCGAGAGCTTGTCCGTATTCACCGTCAGGCGGTTCGTGAGCATGACGATGATCGAGAAGATCATCGTCGTCGCGCCGACCACCGCGGTTCCGATGAGCACCGGCTTCGCCGTTGCTTTGAATGTGTTGCCCGCGCCGTCGTTCTGTTCCAGGAACTCCTTGCCCTTTTCGAATGCAGGACGGAATCCGAAGTCGCGATTCACCTCCTCTTCGATGCCCTTGATCGATTCGATCGTGGAGAGCTCGAAGACCGACTGCGCGTTGTCCGTGACCGGACCGTACGAGTCGACAGCGATCGTGACCGGACCCATGCCGAGGAAGCCGAAGGCGACGAGACCGAACGCGAAGATCGCAGGAGCGATCATCAGCGGCGGGAACATCGAGCTGATCCAGGCAGCGACGCCCATCAGCACGGTGATCGTGATGCCCATCCAGTAGGCGCTGAAGTTTCCGGCGACGAGACCGGAGAGGATGTTGAGCGACGCGCCGCCTTCACGCGAGGAGGTGACGACTTCCTGCACGTGGCGCGATTCCGTCGACGTAAAGACCTTGACGAGCTCCGGAATGATCGCGCCTGCGAGCGTGCCGCAGGTAATGATGGTCGAGAGCTTCCACCACATTGTGGTGTCACCGCCGAGCTCCGGAATGAGGAGCTTGGAAACGACGAACGTGACGACGACCGAGAGGATCGACGTGATCCAGACGAGCGAGGTGAGCGGATGTTCGAAGTTGAAGCTGTCGGAGTTCTTGTACTTCGCCGACGCGATCGCGCCGTTGAGCCAGTACGACACGGCCGACGTGACGATCATGAGCACGCGCATGACGAAGATCCAGACGAGGAGCTGCGTCTGCACCGTGCCGTTCTGCACTGCGAGAAGAATGAAGGTGATGAGCGCGACACCGGTCACGCCGTAGGTTTCGAAACCATCGGCCGTGGGGCCGACCGAGTCACCCGCGTTGTCGCCCGTGCAGTCCGCGATGACGCCCGGATTGCGCGCGTCGTCTTCCTTGATGTTGAAGACGATCTTCATGAGATCGGAGCCGATGTCGGCGATCTTCGTGAAGATGCCGCCCGCGATGCGGAGTGCAGCCGCGCCGAGCGACTCGCCGATCGCGAAGCCGATGAAGCACGGTCCTGCGTAGGAGCCCGGAACGAAGAGCAGGATGAGCAGCATCAGCACGAGCTCGGTGGAGATGAGCAGCATGCCGATCGACATACCAGCCTTCAGAGGAATGTCGTAAGTCGGATACGGCTTGCCGCGCAGCGACGCGAATGCGGTGCGCGAATTCGCGAACGTGTTGACGCGGATACCGAACCACGCAACGCCGTAGCTGCCGGCGATCCCGACCAGCGAGAAGAAGATGATGATCGCTACGCGGAACGCATCGTAGTGACGAAGCGCGCCGAAGTAGATGATCATGATGACGCCGATGAAGACCTCGAGCAGCAGGATGAACTTGCCCTGCGTCTGCAGATAGGTCTTGCACGTCTCGTAGATCAGCTCCGAGATCTCCTTCATCGAGCGATGAACCGCGAGATTCTTGAGCTGGACGTAGATGACGGCGCCGAAGAGGAGGCCGAGGACGCAGATGATGAGGCCGAAGGTCAGCAGCGATTTGCCGCTGATTCCGCCGAGAAACGTGACCGCGCCGAGATCGGGCAGCACGAGATTCGCTTCGGTCTGAGCCTCCGCCGGCTCGGTGGCCGTTTTCGATTCCTGTGTCGCGACGGCCGGGCTGCTGGACGGGTGTGACTCCTGTGCGACGACAACGCCGGCCACACAGACCACAAGCGCCGCAAGGACCAGCAAGCGCATGATCCAGGACTTCATAGTTCCTCCGTTAAGTTGTTTCGGTGATCCCGTCCCGACACGAGTACCCACAGGACGGGTGCTTAGGGCGCGCGGATGATAGCCGAAACGGAGGATTTTGTCTTGATGCAGGACAGGCGCCCTCGCCTGTCCATCACTTACTGCGTCGACCGGATGTGAATCTCCACCCGCCGATTCATCTGCCGCCCCTCGGGATTGTCGTTCGACGCCTTCGGCCGCGTCTTGCCGTACCCGACCGCATTGATGCGATTTGCAGCCACGCCCTGATCGACCAGATAGTCCTTCACCGCGAACGCGCGGCGCTCGCTGAGCGTCTGGTTGGATTCGTCGCTGCCCACCCCATCGGTGTGGCCCTCGACATCGATGATCTCTTCGGGATACCGCTTGAAGTTGTTCGCGAGATCATTGAGAGGCTGATGGGACTCGGGGCGCAACGCCGCCGAGTTGTAGTCGAAGAGCACGTCGCTCGTGAGGCGGACGTCGATCTGGTTCTCCGCGGGCCGTGTGACTTCGACATCCGGAATCTGCTGCAGCTCTTTCTGCTGCTGATCCATCTTGTGTCCGGCCGCTCCACCAATCGCTGCACCAACGGCGGCACCGACCGCTGCGCCTGTTCGAGCCTGCCCGTGCGCCTGGTTGCCGAGGATCGCTCCTGCTACGGCGCCGATCGCGGCTCCCACTGCCGCGCCGCGCTTCGCTTTCGCGTTCGGATCGTCATCGGTGGTTGCACAGGAGAAGGTGAGAGCGGATGCGAGGAGAACAACTGCGGCCTTACGAAGCACGTGATTACCTCCACGTCGAACATACAACAGAGATGGAGCGGGTCTTGTGACCCGCTCCACATTGTTACCGCATTACGACTGATTTGCGTGCACGTGAATCTCGACGCGGCGGTTCAGCTGACGCCCGCTTGCTGTGTTGTTCGATGCGCGCGGATGCGATTCACCGTAGCCGATCGTCTGCATACGGCTCGAGCGGACGCCGAGGTCTTCGAGATAGCCGGAGACGGAACCGGCGCGGCGTTCAGAGAGCCGCTCGTTGTACGCGTTCGAGCCGATCGAGTCGGTGTAACCCTGCACGGTGATCGTCGTGTTCGGGTAACGCTGGAACACATCGGCCATGTCGCGCAGTGCGTCACGCGATGCAGAGCGAAGCGCGGTCGAGTTGAAGTCGAACAGGACATCGTTGCGAACCGTCACGTTGAGCTCGTTGTCAGCCGTGCGGGTTACGTTGACGCCTTCGATCTGGCGGAGCTCACGCTCCTGTTTGTCCATCATCGCGCCAACGATGGCACCTGCTGCCCCACCCGCGATTGCACCAACCGCGGCGCCGCGCTTGGAGCTGTGATGACCGCGGTTGTTTCCGATGACTGCACCTACGACTGCGCCGAGCGTGCCGCCGACGACGGCGCCCTTTTTCGCTTTCGCGTGGTCGTCGGTCTGCGCGAACATCGGAACAGCCATCAGGATCGTCAGGATCGTTGCGAACAGTTTCTTCATTTGGGTCCTCCGTGATCTGCCCTTCTTCATCGCAACGGCCTTGCCATGGTCATCGCAAGTCCGTCATTAAATCGATGGCGAGGTGTACGATGACGCGCTCATGGCTCTTGCTGGCCCTGCCGCCGACGTACTTCGTAACCTGCTCAATTATGGCGACTTGTCCTTCAGAGACTTCGTCGAGATCGCGCTCTATCACCCGGAGGCGGGATACTACAGCCGCCCGCTGAGTCCGGTCGGGAAGGAGGGGGATTACATCACCTCGCCCTCGCTGAGCCCGCTCTTTTCGTACGCGATCGGCAGGCTGATCGACGAGTTCGTGACCCGTTCCAGCGGCGCGATGTGCTCTTTCGTGGACATCGGCTGCGGCGACGGATCCTTGCTGCGCTCGCTGAGCGAGAAAAAAGACATTGGATTGTGGGGCGTGGACCGCTCTCTCGATCGGATTCCGGTGGAGGGACAGGCACCGTCGCCTGTCCACTTCGTCACCTCCTTATTAGATGTCGGGCGAAGCGGGCATCATCTTCTCTTTTCGAACGAGCTTTTCGACGCGCTCCCATTCTCCCGACTCGTGATGCGCCCCGATGGTCTCCATGAGCTGTGGGTGCACGAAACAGAAGAAGGCCTCGACTGGAGTGAGCACGAAGCGCCGGAGATCTACGACGATTACTTCGCCTCGCATGGAGTGACGCTCGAGGAGGGCCAGTTCGCGGATGTGTCGCTCGACTGGTCTGGGATGTATCGAGATCTCGCGGCCTTCTCGACGGAGGCTCTCATCGTGACCTTCGACTACGGCTATCGGGCGAAGCAGCTCTTTCATCCACGCGCGCGCAGATTCGGCACCGCTGCCGCGTATTCGCATCAGCGTGTGAGCCGCGATCTCCTCGCGAATGCGGGCGGACAGGATCTGACCGCGCACATCAACTTCGACGATTTGATCCGCACCGGCGAAGAGCTCGGATACGAAACGCTCTTCTTCGATCGTCAGGCAAAGTTCCTTCTCGCGCTCGGGCTGGAAGAGCATCCGCTGCTCGCGCCAATCGCCGAGGTGCCGGAAGACATCGAAAAAGCCCTGGAATTGCGAGAAAAGCGAGAGGAAGCGAAGCGTCTCATCATGCCTGATGGCCTCGGCGAAGACATTCGTGTGCTGGTGCAGGGGAGGGGCGTTGCAAACCACACATGGTCGTTCCAACGCAAGTTGTTCTGACACATCACCACATGCCGTGACACATTCCTTGACTCCTCACTTTCGCCGTTTACAATTACCCCGGTCTTACACTTAGACGAAATATGGCGAACTACTCAGTACTGCTGGTGGCCGCTCTTATTGTGCTCTCCGTCCCTGTATTGACCCTCTTCATCATTACCCCCCTCATCCGGGCCTCACGAGCCAACAAGGTCAAGCTCGAGCCGTACGAATGCGGTGTCCCGGCCAGTTCACTAGCCTTCGATCACCGCTTCTCCGTCCGGTACTTCCTGATCGCGGTGCTGTTCATCGTCTTCGATGTGGAGACGGTCTTCCTTTTCCCCTGGGCGATCCGGTTCAAGCAGCTCGGCCTGTTCGGAGCTGTCGAGATGGCAGTGTTCCTCGCGATTCTCCTGATCGGTTACTTCTACGCCTGGAAGAGGAAGGTCCTTTCATGGGTCTGATCGAAAATCGTTTCGATTCATCAGGGAGCTTCCTCACCACAAGAGTAGACAAGTTGTTCAATTGGGCCAGGAAGTCGTCGCTCTGGCCCATGCAGTTCGGCCTCGCGTGCTGCGCGATCGAGATGATGGCGGTGCTCGATCCGCGTCACGACATGGCGCGTTTCGGCGCCGAAGTGTTTCGCGCGACGCCGCGGCAGTCGGATCTGATGATCGTCTCCGGCACCGTGACGGAGAAGATGGCGCCTGTCGTTCGCCGTCTCTGGGATCAGATGCCCGATCCGAAATGGGTCATCGCGATGGGCTCGTGCGCGACCTGCGGTGGACCGTACGACACGTACGCCGTCACGCAGGGCGTCGATCGCCTGATTCCTGTGGATGTCTATATCCCCGGATGCCCTCCGCGGCCGGAAGCGCTGATCTGGGGACTCATGGAGCTCCAGAAAAAAATTGAGAAGATGCATGTGCTGCGCAAGGGTGGCGAGGCGTATGACTTCGCGCGCGCCGCCGTGCGTGACTCGCTGCGTCCTGAACACGAAGGGCCTGCGCTGCGTGCCGAGCAGGCGAAACCCCAACTGAAGGCTGCACCCGTGTCGGGGGTGAAGCGCGACGCGACGGCCGCCAAGCCAAAGCCTGCGCCGGCCGCTCCAGTGGCCGCTTCTGCTCCGAGTCCAGTGGGGGTGCAGGCGCCCTCGCCTGCACCGGCGGAACAGGCGGCGGCGCCTGTTCCCCCACCGGAAGAGCCAGTCGTCGCGACCTCTTCCGCGCCCTTCCATAAAGAAGATCTCACGCTGCCTGAGCGCATGGCGATGGCCGACGAGATGGGTGGCGGTCTCGAGACGAAGCTCTTCGCAGCGATGGCGCAGACCGACTGCGGTGCATGCGGCTGGGACTGCGAGGGCTATGCGAAAGCAATTGCCACGGACGAGACGAATGACATCTCGCTCTGCGTGCCAGGTGAAGAAGAAACACTCGACATGCTGAAGAAGCTGATGACCGAAGCCGGTAAGGCATACGAAGGATGAGCGAGACACCACAGCCGCCACAGAAACCAGCGGCCGCAGCCCCTGCCGCGCCTCCCGCGCGTTCGCTCGACGAGATTCGCCGCGATCCGCTGATCGCCGGCGCAGCCGAGCGAGCAGGCGATGCGATCACCGCTGCGAAAGAATTCGCAGGCGAGATCACGCTGACGGTCGATCGCAGCCGCATCGCCGACGTCTGCCGCGCATTCAAAGACGACGGCTTCAATTACCTCGTCGATCTCACCGGCTCCGATTTCTCGAAGTATCCGAACCACAGCGGACCGCGCTTCGCGGTCGCCTACACGCTCTATTCGTTCCGCAAGAACAATCGTGTGCGTCTCAAAGTCTGGACTGACGAAACCGTTCCCTCGGTCAGCGGCGTCTGGAAAACCGCCAACTGGCACGAGCGCGAGACGTGGGACATGTACGGCATCAGGTTCGATGGCCATCCCAATCTCGAACGGATCCTGATGTGGGAAGGCTTCAACGGCTTTCCGCTGCGCAAAGACTTTCCCATCCGCGGCATCGACACAGGCGCACGCATCTATCCCGAGGTCTTCCCTGAAGGGGGCGGACCGAAAGCGGGATCGACGGGCAAGGACGTCAAGGACGTCAACATCTATCAAGGTGAGTGGAATCGTTACGGCACGTGGCCTGCCGCGCAGATCGCCGGCGGCGACAAGCCCGCACCGAATCCCGAGCTTGCCGGCGTCGTCGCAGAAACCGCGAAGCCGACGGAAGAAGCCCCGTGGCACGATCCCGACAAGCCGCTCGTCGAGCGGATGGATCTCGCGAAGAACGGCAATCTCAAAGATCGTCTCTTCGCCGCGATGGCGCAGACCGACTGCACCGCCTGCGGCTGGGATTGCGAAGGCTACGCGGAAGCAATCGCAAAGGGCGAAACGAAAGATCTGACGCTCTGCGTTCCGGGCGAAGACGAAACCGAATCGATGCTGAAGAAGCTGATGGGGGCCGCGTAATGGTCGCGCGGGTATGCGGTTTCGCGGGCACGCGGTGGAGAACGATGACCGTGCAGGAGCGCAGCACCTCGCGCCCTCGCGCCCTCGCGGCCTCGCAACCGCTCGGTCGGGAGGTGGCGCGTGTTTGACGTCCATGAGATGGAGATCAACTTCGGCCCGCAGCATCCATCGACGCACGGCGTGCTCCGCGTGCTGCTCTCCGTCGACGGCGAGCGCATCATCGATGCCAAGCCGGTGATCGGCTACCTGCATCGCGGCACGGAGAAGCTCTTCGAGCACATGGCGTATCCGCAGTGCGTACCGCACACGGACCGCATGGACTACGTCGCTTCGGCCACCAACAATTTAGGGTTCGTCGAAACCGTCGAGAAGCTGATGGGCGTCACGGCGCAGATTCCGAAGCGCGTGCAGCTCATGCGTGTGATGCTCAGCGAACTGCAGCGCATCTCGTCGCACCTGCTCTGGCTCGCCACGCATGCGATCGACATCGGAGCAATGACGCCGTTCTTCTACTGCTTCCGCGAGCGCGAACAGATTCTCGATTTCTTCGAAGCCTACTGCGGCGCACGTCTAACGCTCAACTGCATGCGTATCGGCGGCATGCCGGATGATCTTCCCGCCGGCTGGCTCGATGATGTCGAAGCATTCGTCGACAAGTTCGACAGCGCCATCGATGAGTACGAGTCGCTCCTGACGAACAATCGCATCTGGAAGCGCCGCACCGTCGGGATCGGTGTGATCTCGCCGGAAGAGGCGATCGAGTGGGGAGTCACCGGGCCTCCGCTGCGCGGGTCGGGTGTGAACTGGGATCTGCGCAAGGCACTGCCGTACGAGTGCTACAACGAGCTCGATTTCGAAGTGCCGCTCGGCGTCAACGGCGACACGTACGATCGCTATCTCTGCCGTATGGCGGAGATGCGCCAGTCGAATCGCATCCTCAAGCAGTGCATCCCGATGATCAAAGCCACGCCTGCCGGAGATATCAAGGCGAAGATGTCGCGTGTGGTTCGTCCTCCGGAAGGCGAGGTCTATCACTCGATCGAATCGCCGAAAGGTGAGCTCGGCTACTACATCATCGCGGATGGAAAATCGACCAACGCGTATCGCTGCCACGTCCGGCCGCCGAGCTTCGTGAATCTGCAGGCTCTGCCGGCAATGGCGAAAGGCCACCTGATCTCGGATCTCGTGGCGCTCATCGGAACGATCGACATCGTCCTGGGAGAGGTGGATCGATGAAATCGAAATTGAAAATTGGGAAATTGAAAATTGAAAATTGGGAGACGCAGCAATTTTCAATTTTCAATTTTCAATTTTCAATTCAGGTAGCGCCGGAGGGAACGCGATGACTCAAGCGCTGCTGATGCGCTACCTGCTCTGGCCGCTGGTCAAGTTCCTCGGCGCCTTCATCGTGGTGCAGGCCATCGTCGCCGGAATGAACTGGGTCGAGCGCAGACTCCTCGGACTCATTCAGGCGCGGCTTGGTCCGAACCGCGTCGGCTGGCATGGACTGCTGCAGATCGTCGCCGACCCCATCAAGTTCCTCCTCAAAGAAGACATCGTTCCTTCCAGCTCCGAGAAGGTCGCCTACTTTCTCGGCCCGATGCTCCCGCTGATCCCCACGTTCATGGTGTATTGCCTGATTCCGTTCGGGCCGCCGCCGATGTTTCTCGCAGCGCGCGTGAACGTCGCGCTGCTCCTGGTGCTCGCACTTACGTCGACGGGCGTGTACGGAATCATCCTTGGCGGCTGGGCCTCGAACAACAAGTTCTCTCTCATGGGCGGACTTCGCTCCGCCGCGCAGATGGTCTCGTACGAAGTGCCGTTTGGTTTGTCGATCGTCGGCGTGCTGATGATCTGCAGCAGCCTCGATCTCGTGCGCATCGTCGACTATCAGGCGAACAACGTCTGGAACCTCTTCCCGCAGATCGTCGCGGCTTTCATCTTCTTCGTGTCGATGAATGCGGAGAACAACCGCACGCCCTTCGATCTCCCGGAAGCGGAGTCGGAACTGGTAGCCGGCTATCACACTGAGTATTCGGCGATGAAGTTCGCGTTCTTCATGCTCGCCGAATACTCGGCGATGATCGTCAACTCCTGCCTCGTCACGATCCTCTTCCTCGGCGGCTGGACGATGGCGATCGACGGCAAGGGACTGACGACGGCCACGCTGGTCGGGATGGGGATGTTTGGTGCGGTCCTCGGGCTCGCGATCTTCCTGACGAAGATGATGTTCTTCATGTTCGTCTACATCTGGTTCCGCGCGACGTTCCCCCGCTTCCGCTTCGATCAGCTGATGGATCTCGGCTGGAAGTGGCTGATCCCGCTCGCGCTGGGGAACATCGTGGTCACCGGCATCTTCATCCTCATCGAACAAGAGCGCGCGATGTATTGGATCGGGCTCGTAACGCTGGGCGCGATCGGATTTCACATTTTCCGCAAGCCGGTTCCGGCCGTGAAGGCGAAGACCGCGCACGAGGTGGCTCATGCGAGTTGAGCATCCGAAGCCGCGGTGGACGGATCGCTTTCTCCTTCTCGATCTCTTCGAGGGACTCAAGACGACGCTCTATGAGCTGTTCCAGCCGAAGGTCACGATTCGGTATCCGGAAGAGCGCCTCGAACCGGCGGATCGGTTTCGAGGGATGTTCAAGTTCAGCTACGACCGCTGCATCGCGTGCAAGCTCTGCGCGCAGGCCTGTCCAATCGACATCATCTACATCGACGTTCACGATGAACAGCGCGAAGTCGATGGAAAGATGAAGAAGCTGAAGGTGCTCGATCGCTACGACATCGACGTGAAGCGCTGCATGTTCTGCGCGCTTTGCGAGGAGGCGTGTCCGACGAAGCCGAAGTCGATCTGGCTCACGACGAAGACGTACGAGCTCGCGTCATACGATCGCAACGATCTCTACTTCAACATGCAGGAGCTCGAGTACTGGGACGAGCGTCCGGTGTACACGGGCCTGCCGGAAGAGGATGTGGCTCCGCGGATCGAAGGAGGCCACGAGTGACGCCAGCCTTTGCGGTGTTCCTGATCGTCGGAACCATTGCCGTGGCGTCGTCGATCCTCGTGATCTCGATGCGCAATCCGGTGCACTCCGCGCTGTTCCTGCTGCTCACGTTTCTCTGCGTCGCGGTGTTGTTCGTGATGAAGGGAGCGGAGTTCGTCGCCGCCGTCCAGGTGCTCGTCTACGCGGGCGGCATCATGGTCTTGTTTCTGTTCGTGGTCATGCTGATCAACGTGCGGCATCTGCCCGACGAGAAGGTGTTGTCGAATTTCTGGAAGGGCGGGTTTGCGGTTGGACTCGGTGTGTTCATTCTGCTGGCGACGATCGTTCGTCCCGGCGTGTATCACGACGAGCATGCGGACAAGTCGCGGCTGGGGCTCGTGAACGAGCGGATCTGGACGGAGTCACACAAGAATCCAGGCACGTACACCTATCGCCGCATCCATCGCACGAATGCGAATTCCGAAGCGGTCGGCATGGCGCTCTACACCGACTACCTCGTCCCCTTCGAAGTTGCATCGCTGTTTCTGCTCGTGGCGATGATCGGCGCGATCGTCATCGGCAAGCGCGAGCTCTCCGCGATCGAAGAAGAATCCGCGCAGCAGTTCATCCTCGATCGCGTCGAGACCGAGAAGGAAGTGAAGGAGGCCATGAGTGCTTGATACGGCTCCAAGCACCGATGCCTATCTGATGCTGTCGGGGACGCTCTTCGCGGTTGGACTCATCGGCGTCGTCATCCGGCGGAACATGATCACTGTGCTCATGGCGATCGAGCTGATGCTGAACGCGGTCAACATCAACCTCGTCGCATTCAGTCATCGCGTGGCGTCGCTCGAAGGACAGGTCTTCACGATCTTCGTCATCACGGTCGCGGCAGGCGAGGCCGCGGTGGGACTCGCGATCATCATTCAGTTGTACCGGTTGAAGAGCACGATCAATGTCGACGAAGCGAGGACGCTGAATGGCTAGCGCAAAGGTCATGCTGAGCGCAGCGAAGCATCAACCAAGGCGCCGCGAAACTGTTGCGGTCAGCCTGAATCGTTGGGCTTCGTTGCAGGTTGGTCCCGGCGCCTTTGTTGACGCTTCGCTACGCTCAGCGTGGACTCGGGAGCGAATCAATGGCTAGCGCGCTGCTGCTGATCGTCCTGCTTCCCGCACTCGGCGCGCTGATTAACGGCTCCCGCTCCTTCGCGAATCCGCTCACCCCGAAGAATCGCACGATCACGAATGTCGTCGCGTTGGCGACGACGGGTCTGTCTGCACTCATCGCCGCGTGGGTCGTATTCACCTATGCGAGTGGCAACACACACGAAGCGTTCGCGCACACCTACTACAACTGGGTCCCCGCGGGCATGGGCCACGTCGGCAACGCAATCGCCGACTTCGGCGTCGACTTCGCGTTCCGCGTCGACACCCTCTCCTGCACGATGCTGATGATCGTGACATGGATCGGCTTTCTGATCCACATCTACGCGACCGGCTACATGTCGCACGAGAAGGGCTACACGCGCTTCTTCACGTACCTCAATCTCTTCATGTTCATGATGCTGCTGCTCGTGCTCGGCGCGAACTACGGCGTCATGTTCGTCGGTTGGGAAGGGGTCGGACTCTGCTCGTACCTGCTGATCGGCTTCTACTACGACAAGAACTTCGCGGCCGACGCGGGTAAGAAAGCATTCATCACGAATCGCATCGGCGACTTCGGCTTCGTCCTCGGGCTCTTCCTGATCTTCAACACGTTCGGTTCCGCGGACTACGGCAAGGTGTTCGCGCTCGTCAGCGCGAATCCGAATGCGTACGCGGGAATCGCGACCACGATCTGCCTCCTGCTCTTCGTGGGCGCGTGCGGCAAGTCTGCGCAGATTCCGCTGTATGTCTGGCTGCCGGATGCGATGGCCGGACCGACTCCTGTCTCCGCACTCATCCACGCCGCCACGATGGTGACCGCGGGCGTCTACATGGTGGTCCGCTCGAATCCTCTGTTCCGCTTGTCGCCGACGGCGATGGGCGTCGTCGCGCTGGTTGGGGCATTGACTGCGATCTTCGCGGCGACGATCGGCATCGCACAGAACGACATCAAGAAAGTTCTCGCGTATTCGACGGTCTCGCAGCTCGGCTACATGTTCCTCGCGGCTGGTGTCGGCGCATACACCGCGGCGATCTTCCACGTGATGACGCACGCGTTCTTCAAGGCATGTCTTTTCCTCGGCGCCGGATCCGTGATTCACGGATGCGGCGGCGAACAGGACATGCGGAAGATGGGCGGGCTCAAGAAGTTCATGCCCGCGACACACAAGACGATGCTGATCGCGTGTGTCGCGATCGCAGGCATCCCTCCGCTCGCAGGCTTCTTTTCGAAGGATGAGATTCTCGCCGGCGCGTTCGTGCATGCGAAGGGACTCTGGATCATCGGACTGATCACTGCGGGCATCACGGCGTTCTACATGTTCCGCCTCTATTACATGACGTTCGAAGGCGAGTACCGCGGCGCGCATGTGGAGGGCATCGAGACCTCAGAGCCAGAGCACGGCGGACACAATCTGATTCCGGATCAGCGTCACCTCGATCAGGGTGATGAGCATTCAGACAAGGCCCATGGTCATCACGTGCATTCGCATGATCCACACGAGTCACCGGTCAGCATGACGGGCGTGTTGTGGGCGCTCGCGATTCTCGCGATCTTTGGCGGCATGTTTTTTGGTTGGCCTGTGATCTGGGGTGGACCGTCACCCACATTGTTCCAGCGTTGGCTGCTGTCAGCACTGCCCGCGCTCGGTGGTGAGCATTTCGAGTTCCCCGAGCCGACACACGGCGAAGAGTGGTTCCTCGTTCTATCGTCGATCGCCGTCGCAGTCTTCGGCATTCTGCAGGCTCGCCGCTACTACTTCACCGATACGAAGTTCGCGAAAGCAGAAGCGCTCGCATCGAAGTACTGGTTCGTGCATCGCTTGCTCGAAAACAAGTACTACGTCGACGAGCTCTACAACAAGTCAGTCATTCACGGCACGATCGTGCTCTCGGAAGTCCTCGCGTTCCTCGACAAATGGGTCATCGACGGCTTTGTCAATCTCGTGCGCCACATCACGGTGTTCCCGCTCGGTGAAGGCTCATCGCTGTTCGACAAGTATGTCGTCGATGGTCTCGTCAATGGTGTGGCGTGGACTGCGAAGCAAGGCTCGATCGCGCTGCGCCGAGCACAATCCGGATTCGTGCAGAACTACGCTCTTGTGATGGGCAGCGGCATCGTGCTGCTCGCAGTGGTCTACCTGTTCTTCAAGCCATAGGCGAAGGGGAGAAACGCTCCGATGGGCATTCTGAACATCGTTACTTACATCCCGGCGATCGGCGCCGTGCTGCTCCTCTTTTTCAAGAAGGACAATCCTGCAGCGATTCGAGTCACGGCCACTGCGATCGCCGTGATCGATTTCCTCGTCTCCCTCAAGCTCTGGTTCGATTTCGATTCGAGCAAGCTGTGGCAATTCCGCGAGACGTATGACTGGATCCCGTCTCTGCACGTGAAGTACGACTTCGGCATCGATGGCATCGCGCTGCTGTTGATCGTTCTCACGACATTCATGGGCATCATCGCGATCGTCTCGTCGTACTCGGCGATCAATCATCGCGAGAAGGAGTACTACATCCTTCTCCTCCTGCTGCAGACCGGCATGATCGGCACGTTCTGCGCGCTCGACTTCTTCCTCTTCTATCTCTTCTGGGAAATCATGCTCGTGCCGATGTACTTCATCATCGGCATCTGGGGCGGAGCGCGGAAGCTCTACGCCGCGATCAAGTTCTTCCTCTACACCCTCGCCGGATCGGTGCTCATGCTGCTCTCGATCCTCGGCCTCTACTTCTACAACACGGACGGCATCCCGTTCCTCAACATCAAGGGGCTTGGTAACGCTCCGACGTTCAGTGTGATCCATTTCCATGAGATCGGACATCTGATTCCGCACTCGCTGCAGTTCTGGCTCTTCCTTGGCTTCTTCTTCGGCTTCGCGATCAAGGTGCCGATGTTCCCGTTCCATACCTGGCTGCCGGACGCGCACGTCGAAGCACCAACTGCCGGCTCGATCATCCTCGCCGCGGTTCTCCTCAAGATGGGAACGTACGGCTTTGTGCGCTTCGCGCTGCCGATCCTTCCCGATGGCACGAAGGAACTGCTGCCGTGGGTCGTCGGCCTTGCAATCGTCGGCATCATTTATGGCGCGCTCGTATCGCTCGTGCAGAAGGACATGAAGAAGCTCGTCGCGTACTCATCGGTCTCGCATCTCGGCTTCGTCATGCTCGGGATGTTTGCGCTCAACCCGATGGGGTTGAAGGGCTCCGTGCTGCAGATGATCAATCACGGCATCTCGACCGGCGCGCTCTTCCTGCTCGTCGGCATGATCTACGAACGCCGCCACACGCGCATGATTGCGGAGTACGGCGGACTCGCGAAGCAGATGCCGATGTACGCCGCGTTGTTCCTCATCGCCGCGTTGTCGTCGATGGGGCTTCCCGCGCTGAACGGATTCATCGGCGAGTTCACGATTCTCGTCGGCGCTGCGAATGTCAACATCTGGTGGGCTGTATTCGCGGCCGTCGGTATCGTCCTCGGCGCCGCGTATCTGCTCTGGCTCTACCAGCGCGTCTTCTGGGGGCCGCTCGACAATCCTGAAAATCATCACGTGACAGATGTGAATGGCCGCGAGCTGGGATTGATGTTCGCGCTCGTCGTGGTCATGGTTTGGATCGGCGTCTATCCCAAGCCATTCTTCGAGCCACTCGAGCAGCCGGTCAACTACATCGTCAAGAAAGTCGATCCGACGTATTTCGACAGACACCCGGTCGACTATCCCGCGGCGCAGCAGGCCGAGCATGTGGCGGAGGCGAAGTAGGTGAGTCTCAACGATCTCATCTTCCTGCTGCCGGAGATCATCCTTGCGACGGGTGCGTCGCTGCTCCTGATCGCACCGGTGACAGGACTGCGGGACTCGCTTTCCGCGAAGTGGGCGATGCTCGTGCTGCTCATCATCAGCGGCGGAACGTTGATCGCCTGTTCGTGGTGGGTCTCCGGCGTCGAACAGACCGCGGGCTTCGCGCGCATGTTCGCGCTCGATGCCTTCTCGATCTTCTTCAAGATGCTCTTCCTCCTGGTCGTCGCGATGATCGTGCTGCTCTCCGACGACTTCCTGCGCGAGTCGCGTTACTCGACGTGGGAGTACTACTCGCTCCTCGGTTTCGCACTCTGCGGCATGATGTTCATGGCGTCGGGCGTTCATCTCGCGACGATCTACATCGGTCTCGAGCTCCTCTCGCTCTCCAGCTATATCCTCGCCGGCTATTACAAGAACGAGATGAAGTCGACGGAAGCGGCGATGAAGTACTTCGTGCTGGGGGCGGTGAGCTCGGCGATTCTGCTCTATGGCATCTCGCTGATCTATGGTGTCTGCGGCACGTTGAATCTGCTCGACATCGCGAAAGCGCTGTCGACCATCGTCAGCAACGACGCGTTGATGTTCGGCGTCATCCTGCTGGCGTGCGGGCTCTGCTTCAAGATTGCCGCAGCGCCGTTCCACGTCTGGACACCCGATGTCTACGAAGGCGCGCCGACGCCGATCACCGCGTTCCTTTCGACAGGTTCGAAGGCCGCAGCGTTCGCGATCTTCCCGAGGATCTTCTATGTCGCCTTCGCCGGTTTCCATCTCGACTGGAGCATGGTGCTGGCGACCGTCGCGGCGTTGTCGATGATCATCGGCAATCTCGCGGCGATCACGCAGGAGAGCGTGAAGCGTCTGCTCGCGTACTCGTCGATCGCGCACGCTGGCTATGTACTGATGGGCATCGTCGCGATGAGCGATATGGGCTTGCGCGGTGTGCTCGTCTACAGCTTCGTCTACGTGTTCGCGAACCTCGGCATCTGGTCCATCGTGCTGATGATGAAGCGTCACGAGTATGCAGGAGAGAAGGTCTCCGACTTCGAGGGGCTGCACAATCGCTCGCCGTTCTGGGCGTTCGCGATGTTCGTCTTCCTGCTCTCGCTCGGCGGCATTCCGCCGACCGCAGGGTTCATCGGCAAGTACTTCCTCTTTTATGCGGCAGTGCAGGCGGGCTTCGGCTGGCTGGCGATCATCGCGGTGCTGATGTCGGCTGTGTCGATGTTCTATTACCTTCGCATCGTCGTTGCGATGTATCTACGCGATGGGAAGGAAGCGGACGTGACGACGAGCGGCGCCCTGAAGCTCGTCGCGGCTGTTTGTGTCGCGGCAACGATTTTCTTTGGCGTCGTCCCCGAGGATTTCATCAGGCAGGCGATCGACTCGGCAAGCGGCGTGCAGTCTCGAGGCGCGGTGACGCGCAATGTCAAACGATGACGACAAGTCCGAAGCGGCTGAGGAGCGAAAGCGCCAGCAGCTTCAAAGCGTACTCGAGGCCTCGTCCATTGGCTGGATGTTTCCCATCGCCATCGGCACGGGAGCTCTCATCGGCTGGGGACTCGACAAGGCGTTTGGAACGAAGCCGTGGCTGACGTGGATCTTTCTCGGATTCGGCGTTGCGGCGGCCTTTCTGAACCTGTTCCGCATGGGGCTTCGCGATGACGGCGGATCCCCACCCGAATCCTGAGCACGACACCGCGGCGGCCGTACTCCGGCGCATCCGGAACATCAGCATCGTGGCCTGGGCCGGATTCGCCATTTTTGCCTTGATTTCCAGCGGTTTCGGGGGCTTTCTCGGATTGACTTGCAGTGCCCTCGTGACTATCATCAGCTTCCTTTGGTTGGAGGAAATCGTGGAAGCGGTCCTCCATCCGACTCCCAACCTTCGCGCCTGGAAGGTCACGTTGCGCACATTTGGGCGTTACGTTCTGCTGGGCGCGGCGGTATCGGTCACAATCTACGTAGCTCGATTCAATGCCCTGAGTGTGTTGCTGGGATTCTCGATCATCGTGGTGGGAATCATTGGTGAAGCTGTGTATTCGACGTTAAGGAGCTGGAACTAGAAGCCTGATGGAACACGAAAGCTCAATCCTCTACGATCCGGTCAACGCCCTGTGGCATAGCTTCGGGTTCAAGTGGAACATCCCTGATCACGTGATCATGGCGCTGCTGGTGCTCGTGATCTCCGCGATCGTGTTCCCGCTCGCATCACGCAGGATCAGCCGCGACAATCCGAGCGGCTTTCAGCATCTGCTCGAGCTCGTGGTCGGCGGCGTGAAGGAATTGCTGCACGACATCATCGGCCACCATGGAGACCGCTATCTGTACGTGATCGGCGGCTTCATGTCGTTCATCTTCGTGTCGAACATCTTCGGGCTCTTCTTCTTTCTGCAGCCCCCGACGAGCAACGTCAATACGACGTTTGCGTTGTCGCTCTCCGCGTTCCTCTACTTCAATGTCGAGGGCATTCGCCGGCAGGGGCTGTGGCATTACCTGAAGCACTTCGCGGGGCCGATGCCTCTGCTCGCTCCGCTGATGTTCCCGATCGAAATGATCGGCAACTTCGCACGCATCCTTTCGCTCGGGATGCGTCTGTTTGGAAACATCCTCGGTGAGCACACGGCCACCGGGATTTTCATGGGCATGCTGCCGTTCGTGCTTCCCTGGCCGATGATGGGCCTTGGAATCTTCGGCGCGTTCCTTCAGACATTCGTCTTCATCATGCTGACGATGGTCTACATCAGTGGAGCCATCGCGGCGGAAGAACACTAGTTGAGATCAGTAAAAGAAAAGGAAGGAGATTCAGAGTGAACAAGAAACATCTCATGCTGCTCGTCGCGTCGACCCTGGTGTCGGTCTCCGCGTTCGCGCAGGAAGCAGGAGCCGGCGGCGTCAAGTGGGGCGCTGTCTCGGCAGCGTTCGTTCTCGGTATCGCAGCGGCTGCAGGCGCCATCGGTCAGTCGAAGGCAATCGCCGCGGCGTGCGAAGGCATCGCACGTAACCCAGGTGCCGCAGGCGCCATCCGTCTCTCGATGATCATCGGTCTCGCGCTCATCGAGTCGCTCGTCATCTACGCGCTCGTCATCGCGTTCATGATCTCGGGCAAGTAAGCCACCCAAGGCAGCAATCGAACTGCGACGCGCCTGGCGGCAACGCCAGGCGTTTTTTTTGTCGTGTGATCTGGCAATCAGGGGTGGAGTCAGGACACAAAAAAGCCGGCGCTGTCGGCGCCGGCTCGTGCTCGGAATGTTGTTGTCGTTCCTAGTCGGCGTCGATCATCCGGCGAAGAACATCCACCGCCGCTTCGACGCTGATCTTGTCATTCACGGGGACGGTGTGCGTTGCTGACCACGCGTTGTCGCTGTACGTCACGTAATCGACACCCTTCTTTCCACCGGCGTAGAGAACCAGGCGCCCCTTGTCACCGGACATTCCAGCAACTCGCGATGTGGCATCAGCGCGGAAGTGGGGAGCGCCGATGCCGGTGTCTTTCACGCCGACCGGAATGCGCAGTCTGCCATCGGCTGCAAGCTTCAGAGTGGGTTTCACCGTCAGGCGGTGAAGGTTGTTTGTCGTCGTGTCGCCATAAACGATGTCGACCGTGTCGTGCGTGTTCGATCCGAAGACGACAGGGTGGCGAAGAATTTCGCTGCTGAAGTCCTTATCCGTGGGCCCGGGGGTGTCACGCGACACATCGGAGAAGGATGTGAGATCCCAGATCTGGCTGTCGGTGAGCACGCCGTTCTCGACCGTGAGGATCGCATAGCGAGCCCACTCGTTGCGGCCGGTCTCTTCCCACCACACCGCATGTACTGTCAGGCCATTGATCGAGGTGTGGATTCCTTTGGTGTCGATCTGGTCGATTTTTGTCGTGACTGCGATTTGAACGTTATGGGCATAGTGATACTTCGCGAAGTTGACCGAAGTCGCCTCGCTCCACTTGCCATTGTTGTAAGCGCAGAACACCAGGTCGCTGGACATGCCGTTGTTCAGCGCGCGCTGCCAGAAGATAAACAGCGAATTGGAAGCGGCGTCGAACGCGAGCGCGGGATTTGAATTGGAGCCGGCGAGGAGGGACTCAGGAACGATCGTCGTCGTCGAGCCCTGGTCCTTGCGAACCGTAAGAACGAGAACCTGAGTCGCTGCCGACTGGATCCCCAGTTCGTCCGAGAAGGCGCTCTCGACGGAATACAGAGTTCCGTCGTTTGTCAGCAGGAGCGCGCTGTTACTCGCGTCCGCCAACGCCAGAAGCGGCGCTGCGAGGAGAACAATCGCGATGAGAATTCTCTTGATCATAGTTTCAGGTTGACCATGCTCCGCAAATCGATTGCGAAGAGAAGACTCTTCAAGTTGCGGAACTGCGGGTAGTACTTCGCCAGTTCGTCGAAGTGGAAGTGAGCAAGATCGGAGTCGCCGGCCTTGTATGCGACTTCGCCGAGCAGGTAATGCGCATTGCGCACCTGTCGCGGCTCGGTCGACTTTTCCAGTCCCGCTTCCCCATAGAAGCGAGCCTGTTCGAGATCACCCGACTCCAGATATCCGTAGCAGAGATCGATGAACGCTTCGCATACACCGAGTTGATCCTTCAAGTAGCTGAGGGCCTGATGGATCATGTCGATGCCGTCCTGCGTGGCACCCTGCAGCAGCCAGCAGTAACCAAGATTCTCGAGCGTGTAGCCAAGGCTGAAGTGCTGGCTCGCATCAGATTCGTCGATGACCTGGCGCGCTTGCTGGAAGCAGTCGATGGCCTTCTCCACCTGCGAGTCCATCTCGTAGACGTTTCCGAGCTCGACGAGAGCTGCTCGCTGATAGAGCACGTCAGCCGTTTCGTTTGCTGCCCGCAGCGCGAGCTCGCCGTAGAAGAGCGCTCGCTTGAGATCGTTCTCCAGACGGTTCTTGTATTGCAGCGCATACGCGGCGAGGAACACATGCCGCGGGTTGCGGCGGCGCATGATCACTCGCGGCAGTTCCTGGACTTCCGGTCCACCGCGCTCGAGCGCAATGAGTGCATCCGCCTTGTTGATCGTGATCAGCTCGCGCATCTCTTCGTCGGATGTCAGCGTCAGCGCTTCGTCATAAAGCGCAATCGCATCATCCAGGCGATTCTCGCGCGCAGCAGCAAGACCGGACTGCCGCAGCTCTTCGATCTGGTTGATCATCGTGCTACTCATCGTCGTCCCCACTCTCCGCCCCGTCACCGTCCCAACCCATCTCCTGGCGTCGCTTGAAGTCGATGAAGCTCTCGATTTCCTTCTGTGCCGATGGGCTGAGGGACTTGAGTTTGTCGATGACCGTCTCCTCGTTGTGCCGGTTCTCCTCGAAAAAGTCGCCGATACTGAGATCGAACGTCTGCAGAATCTTCAGCAACGTGTCGAGACCGACTTTGTATTCACCCTGCTCCATGCGGGAGAGGTCGGACTGATGAACGCCGATGCGCTCGGCAAGCTCCACCTGCGTCAGCTTCCGCTGGCGACGCAACTGCCGGATCTTGCGTCCGACGAGTTCGAGTTGTGCTGGCCTGTTCATCTGCGTTTCGTTGACCTTTTATGCTATTGGACAATAATATCCCGCGAGCATCAATCTACGGGCTATCCCTCAGACTGTCAAGCCCTCAGGAGCTTCCCCCCATTTATCGCGATCTCCATCTCCTACGAGAGTTGATACGGCGTGACGTGAACGCCCGTTTTACCGGCTCCGTGCTCGGTCTCGCCTGGGCCGTTGTTCAGCCGCTCAGCCTCGTCGTCCTTTATTGGTTTGTGTTCACCATGATGATCCCCCGCGGCCCCAGTTCGGGGGATGGATACATCTATTTTCTCATCTCGGGCCTGATCCCCTGGCTTGCCATCAGTGAGGGCGTCATCCGTTCGACGACCAGCATCGTCGAGAATGCGACGATGGTTCGGAAGCTTCCCTTTCGGAGTGAGCTTCTCGTTGCTGTTCCGAATGCGACAGCCATGATCTTCGAGGCCGTTGGCCTCTTCTTCTTTCTCCTGTTTCTGTTCGTGCGTGGCGGACACTTGCAGCAGCTTTGGCTGTTGCCGCTCGCGCTCGTGCTTCAGTTCGCGCTGCAACTCGGAGTTGGACTGATGCTCGCTGCTTCCTACGTTTTCTTTCGCGACCTGACCCAGGTTCTCGGGTTCGCTCTATCTCTGATCTTCTATCTGAGTCCGATTCTCTACGAGGCAAAAGGTCGATTCGGTCCCCTGCTGGAGTGGAATCCGATTACCCCATTGCTCGGTTTGTTTCGCAGTGCTGCGTTGTCCGCGGCGATACCCGAGGCGAGTTCGATCGTATATCTCGTGACTGTGACACTGGGAGCCCTGGGCGGGGGGCTGTTGCTGTTCCGCCGCGCCCAGCCGGCACTCGTCGACTTGATCTGATCGAAGAACGCACAATCGATTTCAGGAGAATTCAATCCACATGTTGTCAAAGAAGACTCTGTTCGTGTTGCTGCTCACGACCGTGCTGACACAGGCCGGAATTGCGCAGACGTCCATGCAGAATCCCCCAACCGAGAAACCCGCGACTCCGGCGGCTGCTCCTGCGGAGATCGAAGGCGGTACGCCGGCGTATGTGACGCCGGAAACGCCTGAACAGCGCGCGGCTCGCGTCGGCGCGGTGGATCCTGGACTCGACCCCGATCCGCAACACATTTTCTATCGATACGGCAAGCGCTACCACATCGAGAAATTCGACAACGTTCGCAGCCGAGTCATCTTGAAGCCGGACGACCCGTCACAGGGACGTCCGTTTGGCTGGGCCAACTTCTATCGTGAGGTGTATCAGCGCAACTCCAGGTATACCTGGTTCTGGTTCGAGGAGCAGAGTGACGTCGAAGCGCAGGAAGTTCAGGCGCAGGCGGTCGAACAGTCGGGCAAGTGGCCCGAGGAGTCGCTGGCGTACTTCCGGCGTACGCGCTCGGAGTTCACTCCTCTCACTCCCCCCGCAGCCAACAAGACCATCAACTTCAGCGACTCCTCGGATGGTCTGCCGAAGAACGGATCGTGGCGGAATTCGCTGGCGGTGGCCGACATGAATGGCGATGGCTGCCCTGACATCGTCGCGCCTCCCGAGCGACAGGGCACACCCGCGCCGGCCGTCTTTCTCGGAGACTGCAAGGGTCATTGGAAACAGTGGGACGCCCATTGGCCGCAGGGCTTGAACTACGGAAGCGTGGTCGCCGCTGACTTCAACAAAGATGGCCATATGGATCTTGCTTTCGGCGTACATCTCGACGGTGTTCACGTCTTCCTTGGCGATGGAAAGGGGAACTTCACCGATTCGAGCGAAGGACTCCCGCGCGACTTTCCGACACGACGTGTCATTGTTGCGGACGTCGATCACGATGGCTGGCCTGATGTCGTCGCCATCAGCGAAGGACCCTCGGCAATCAACGAGTCCCGGCCGGAGAATGGTGCCTACGGAAAAATCCGTGCGTACCTGAATCGCAAGAAAGGCTCCGAGTGGACTGGCGTCAACGTGCCCCCTGAAAACGTTCGCGAGGTGGCGGGCGACTGGCTTTCGGCTGGCGATTTCAACGGCGACAGCTATCCCGACTTCATCGCCGGCAACATCTACTACAACGGTCCGAACATCCTTTTCCTGAGCAACGGCCCACAAAAGTGGAGTAGTGCTTCGGATGGCGAGGGACGCGTGACGCCGCTTCTCGCGTACTTCCGCGCAAGCACCACGGGCAAGTTCAGTTCGAAGAAGCGTGACGACGCGTTGATGAGCTACTACCGTCAATGGCCGCAGGCGCTCGATGCGAAAATCGTGGCCAAGCCGCCGGTCGAAGATATCGCTGGCATCGATCGCATCGAGTTCAGCGGAAAAGAGCCCAAGCGGATTCCAGTGATGCGTTGGTCAAGTCCGGCACACAACCCGGCGTCAGGAATGGTGAGCGCCGATTTCGACGGAGACGGGAATCTCGATGTCGCGTTCACCATCTTCGATACGCGCGAGATCGTCATTCTTCTTGGTGACGGTAAGGGCGGCTTCAAGAAAGCAGAGGTCTCGGGACTCAAGCTCGACCCGAATCCTTTCTACGACCTTCGCGTGGCGGATGTAAACGGTGATGGACGGCCCGACCTCATCATGGCGTATGAATCGGCGGGAAACACGCTTGGTGAGCGTGATGGGTCGATTCGCGTTTATCTGAACCAGGGCGCATCACCATCGCCGCAGACAACTGCGAAGTAGCAAGAACCAAAGATTCAACCCAACCAAAGAGGCCCGAAAGGGCCTCTTTTTTCGTGGCTAAAGAAATGTTGCTTTGCGTATGATCATGTCTCGTTCGACCAGATTTCCGATTGCCCCAAATTCCAAGGATGTGTAGGAGAAAACTGATGAAAAGACGTTTCGCATGCGTCACGGCGGCCATCCTCCTGATGGCAGGTTCTGCGTTCGCGTCGGGCTTCAAGGTTGTCTCGAACGCGACGGCTGGCGCGCCGTTCATGACGGGCACTGGGCCGTCGACGACGAACAACGACGATAGCTGCGATATCGCTTCGGCTGCACCGGCGGCGACGCTGCTTCTGCCGTATTTCGAAGTCGACATCAACGCGCCGCAGACGACCGCGCAGACGACCCTGTTCACGATCACGAACGTGACGCAGATCCCCCAGAT